>Ga0099364_10005446_pt1 | contig 18866 bp, 13 predicted proteins | sample TergutTh196P3_FD_73070 | JGI IMG/M metagenome (GOLD analysis project Ga0099364, IMG submission 73070) | Microcerotermes parvus P3 segment gut microbial communities from Pointe-Noire, Republic of the Congo - Th196 P3 | ecosystem: Host-associated > Arthropoda: Insects > Digestive system > Gut ...
TTGCTCTTGTGCAAAAAGTGCAAAAGTGTTACAAAAAATTAGAAAGAAAACAAAAAAACTACGCATTATAAACTATCAATTGGCACTCCATTAATTTCAATAATTCTATCTTCTTTAAATAATTGTGTTTTTTCAATTTCTCCGGAGGGGAGATAATGAATTTGCAAACCCTCCTGAAGATTGTTAACGTAGTTGGTTTCAGATTTTAAGCGTCCCATATAATCATAAATAATTCGTTTTCCTGTTCCATTCTCAAACTTTCCTTCCCCAATTATCATTCCTCTTTCGTCATAATTCATCCACTCGCCATCAAACCTATCGTTTATGTAAGTGCCGGTTTCTTTCACCACACCATTATCATACCAAGAAGTAACGGGTCCATTTTTTAATCCTTTTGTATAATGAATCTCCATCTGAGGATTTCCGTTTTTATAAAAATAAGATTCTTTTCCTTCCAAAAGGTCGTTTTGGTAATAAGAAACAGATTCGATTCTATTATCAAAATAACGTTTGATTAACCTACCATTTTTCTTTCCTTTTTTCATCTCTATCTCCATTGTTTTGGTTGGATATCTTTCATGGTAATAGGTAGTTGTTCCGGTTTCTTTTCCAAAGCGATAATAAGTTTCCGATTTTATTTTACCTGTTTTGTAATACTCGCGTTTTACTTCGGTGCAACTTGTAAGCAGAATGCAGAAAGCGAAAAGAGGTATGAGGTGTGAGGTGTGAGGTTTGAGGTAAAAGGTTTGAGGTTTGAGGTGTGAGGATAATAAATCCCCTTCAAATTTTGAAGGGGTGGCTTGCGAAGCAAGATGGGGTAGTTTAATTTGTAACTTGAAATTTGTAACGAATAAATGGTAAAGTTTTTTCATAATAAGAATGGTATTATTTTTTGAACTATTTATAATGTGTGCAAATAAACGAAAAATTCTATCATCTTATTACCTCTTTTTTTTCCTTATTTTTGCCTCTCAAATTTATAACCCATATTTTTATGCAAAATAGCAAATTACACATTGATTTCAAAAAAGTTACAGAAGCCAAAACCATGGCGGCCACCATCGCCAAAGAAGTACAACAATTCGTAAACCAATATACTACCGTTGCCGTAGAGAGAACTTTATGTCGTTTAATGGGCATTGACGGCATCGACCAACACGAAGTCCCGCTTCCTAATGTGGTAGTTGAAAAACTGTTTCAAGAAGGTTTGCTGGGACAGGGTGCGCTCTACTTTTTGGGAAATGCTATTGTAGAAACTAAACTTTCTCCACAACAAATTGCCGAAAAAATGGCACTGAATGAATTGGATATTACCAAACTTTCTATTCATACAGAAGAAAATATTAAAGATGCAATTGCCCCGCACATTGAAAAAACGTTGCAAAGAATTTTACAAAATGTGTCGCAACGAAACCAATTTTTAAAGAGTTTGGGCGAGGGCAAAAAACCATACATTTATGTGATTGTTGCCACCGGAAATATCTACGAAGATGTAGTGCAGGCACAGGCTGCGGCACGGCAGGGTGCAGATATTATTGCCGTAATTAGAACCACCGGTCAAAGTTTGTTGGACTATGTGCCTTATGGTGCAACCACTGAGGGTTTTGGCGGTACTTTTGCTACACAGGAAAATTTTCGCATTATGCGCAAAGCATTAGATGAGGTAGGACAAGAAGTAGGACGCTATATTCGCCTCTGCAACTATTGCTCCGGTTTGTGTATGCCCGAAATTGCCGCAATGGGCGCATTAGAAAGATTAGATGTAATGCTCAACGATGCTCTGTATGGAATCCTGTTCCGCGACATCAATCCGCAAAGAACATTGATAGACCAATACTTTTCAAGAATTATTAACGGATTTGCCGGTGTAATTATCAATACGGGAGAAGACAATTACCTTACTACCGCCGATGCTTTTGAAGAAGCACACACCGTACTGGCTTCCGACTTGATTAACGAACAGTTGGCACTGCTGGCAGGCATCCCCGAAGAACAAATGGGATTAGGACACGCCTTTGAAATGGATCCCGATTTGGAAAACGGATTTCTTTACGAACTCGCACAAGCACAACTTACCCGAGAAGTTTTCCCCAAAGCACCACTCAAATACATGCCCCCTACAAAGTTTAAAACCGGAAATATTTTTAAAGGACACTTGCAAGACGCGCTGTTTAACATGATTGGAATTTGGACAAAACAGGGCATTCAACTGCTGGGTATGCCCACAGAAGCGATTCATACTCCTTTTATGGCAGACCGGTTTCTATCAATCGAAAATGCAAAATATATTTTCAACAATATGGCAAAAATTGGAGAAGAAGTAGAATATAAAGAGAATGGGATGATTCAAAAACGCGCCCATTTTGTATTGGATGAAGCCGTTAAATTGTTGAAAGTAATTGAAAATGAAGGGCTTTTTACCACATTAGAAAAAGGGAATTTTGGCAATGTAAAACGCCCCAAAACAGGAGGCAAAGGCTTGCAAGGAGTGGTTAAAAAATCAATACACTATTTTAATCCGTTTATAGAGAGGATGAAGGGGGTGTGAGGAAGGAAAAACATTATGGTTTATTAATGAAAAACAAAAAATTACTGCTGTTTCTGTGCCTTTTATTGGCTTTCTTTCTTCTTTTTTGGTTTTGCCTGCCCCAACCTCTGTTCAAAACAACATACAGTACAACAGTTTATGACCGAAACGGACAACTATTGGGCGCAAGGGTTTCAAAAAACGGCGAATGGCAATTCCCACCAACAAAAGAACTTTCCGATAAATATATTACTTGTTTGATTACCTACGAAGACAGGCATTTTTACAAGCATCTCGGAGTAAACCCCGTGTCGTTATTCAGGGCATTAAAGCAAAATATAAAAGCCAAAAAAGTGATAAGCGGCGGGAGTACAATTACTATGCAAACCATTCGTATGGCAAGAAACAAGAACCGTAATCTGTTTCAAAAATGTATTGAGATGATTATGGCAACCCGCTTGGAACTGACTTATAGAAAGTCCACAATTCTATCTTTGTATGCTTCTCATGCGCCGTTTGGAGGCAATGTAATGGGCATTGAGGCTGCTTCGTGGCGTTATTTTGGGCATCCCCCCACCGATTTGTCGTGGGCTGAAGCGGCTTTGTTGTCGGTTTTACCCAACGCACCCTCTGCCATGCACGTTAAAAAAAACCGCTCTGCACTTTTAGAAAAACGGAATAAACTTATTACTAAACTGTTTCAATTGGGTAAATTGGATGAAATGGATTATCTATTGGCATTGGAAGAGCCGCTGCCCGACGAGCCGTTTCCTCTGCCTCAACTTGCACCGCATTTGGTTAGCAATTTACAGAAAGAACATTCAGGACAAAAAACTATTACCACACTTGATGCTACGTTGCAAACGAAAACCGAACAGGTATTAAAACGCTGGAATAACGAATTTTCTCAAAACAAAATCAATCATATTGCAGCGGTGGTGTTTGATGTTCAAAAAGGGGAAGTGGTGGCGTATTGCGGGAATGTGAATTTTGAAACCCAACAGGAAGGCAATCAAGTGGATATTATTCGAGCCCCGCGCAGTTCGGGAAGCATTCTCAAACCGTTTTTATACCAACTTATGCTGCAAGAGGGCGAACTGTTGCCCAATATGTTGATTCCCGATATTCCCATTATCGTGGAAGGATTTCAACCCCAAAACTACAACCTGAAATTTGACGGTGCAGTGCCGGCAAGTTTGGCGTTGTCGCGCTCGCTGAACCTTCCGGCTGTAAATATGTTGAAACAATACGGTGTCCCAAAATTATTAGAAGATTTACGTCAGATGGGATTCAACCATCTTAAATTTTCTTCCGACCACTACGGATTAACTTTGATTTTGGGCGGTGGAGAAATCAGTTTGTGGGAAGTTAGTATGGCGTATCTGCGTATGGCACAAGCGGTGGTTTTTCATCATCAAAAACAACAGCGTAAAGAATTTTTTGATTGGGGGCAACTCTCCTTGTTTTCAGAAAAAGAAACAGAGATGTTTAATGCAGGGGCTTGTTGGCAAACTTTAGAGGCATTGATTCATGTGAACCGACCCGAAGATATTGATTGGAAAAGTTTACCATCTATGCGAAAAGTGGCATGGAAAACGGGAACCAGTTATGGATTTAGGGATGCTTGGGCAGTGGGCGTAACTTCGGAATATGTAGTGGGCGTTTGGACAGGAAACGCAAGCGGCGAAGGAAGACCCGGATTAACAGGAACAGGAACTTCCGCATTAGTAATGTTTGACATTTTTAATTTGCTGGGACACTCTTCTTGGTTTGAAATGCCCACCCACACCTTTCAAAAAGCGGAAATTTGCAAAACAAGCGGATGTTTGGCAGGAAGATACTGTACCGAAATAGAAACCGCCGATATTCTGCAAGCCGGTTTCAAAACTAAACCCTGCCCTTACCACATATTGGTTCATTTAAATGAAAATGAAACATATAGAGTTTTTGCAGATTGTTATGATGCGGATAAAATGGTTTTTAAATCGTGGTTTGTTTTGCCCCCTGTTCAAGAATGGTTTTATAAAAAAAGGCATCCCGAATATAAAACCCTGCCCCCTTTGAGCCCATTATGCAATGATAATCAAACTTCTTTCAAACATATAGAGTTTATCTATCCAAACAATTCCAACGCTATTCGTTTGTCGAAACAGTTGGATGGCACGGTGGGTGCGTTGGCTTTGGAATTGGCACACAGAAACCCGAATGCCATTGTTTATTGGCATCTCGACGAAACCTATCTCGGTGCTACACAGTATTTTCATCAAATGAGCGTAACTCCAAAAGAGGGCAAACATTTAATTACCGTTGTTGATGAGAGCGGGAATACGCTATCAAGGTATATAGATGTGAAAATACCGAAATAAAATATCTTTGTTATTTTCCAATCATCTTCCCAACTTTTCCTCTCATCAAAATTCCTCCGGTTCTTGTAAAAAGTAGTTTTGCAACATTCTTCCCATCTGAGGATCCATATTACTAATCATATTAATCTTTACTTCCATAAGATTGGTGATAAACTCTTCCAACGTACTGTCTGCGGTAATTACTGCGATGGTACCCACACGATTCAATCTAAGAAAACTGTCATACAAATCGCGCTGCGCATCCATTCCTTTTTTAGAGTAAAAATCTATAGATGAACTCAATTGAGATGCAAGAATTTGCAAAGTTTTAGTGAGTTTAAGTTGCTCCATTTTATCTTGGAATAACGGAATATCTCCTTTTGCACTCAACATATCATCAATACGGAGCAGAAATTCAGTGAGATACGTGATTTTTTCCTCGTGAATAAGGATGGTTCTTTCATCACATTTTTCAAACCAATCGTAAGTATCTTTGAGTTCATCCAAAATCCTATCAATCATTTTATGTGCTTTTTCTTTTGCGGTTGGTGAATCTAATTTTAACAGTGCATCCGCTTGTTGCACCGAAGATAATGAATGCCCCATATTGCTAACCTTAATATAAGGAATAACATTAGGGTTAAAAATTTCTAACAATTTGTCGTGAATTTGTTCGGCTTTTTCTACATTTCCTTCTTCAACTAATTGTTCTGCTGTTCGTAAATACATCGATTTTAAGTTAGAGAACATTCGTGTAGTTTCTTCAGGAAGATATACCCTTTTATCGTTGAAACCACCCCAAAGGTAAGGAGCAACCGGCTTTTGTTCTCTTTCGGGATTATTGATAACATCTACTCTTGCGTGATTGGGAAAAACATCCAACAATTTGTCGGGGAGCGTAGTGGTATTTATTCTGCCAATATCAATATATCCTCTTCCCACTTTTGATTTGATAGGCACCAAGCGATACGCCATTCCATCCAACTGAAAATACTCTTCCAATCCGAAATAGGCTTCCGAGCCGGAGGAAACCGAAAAATAGAGAGGTCTATCCCAATTAAAGTTGGCTAAAATATCCATTAAAATCAAATCGGAGCGAAAGACATAGTTAACATCTTTAGTTCCTCTGTTCCAAGTAATTCTGTTCACTATCAAATCTTCATCTTCGGGGCGCACGGTACCGTTTGCCAACACTTTTTCTTTGTCCACAGGAAGAGAAAAACTTGCCGGATATGCCTTGCCATCGCTTCTATATCCTTTGCTTGCAGACAATAAGAGAATACCCTTTTTATGGTCAAACATCGGTTCGCGAATATAATCTACCACTTCTTTAATAGGAATAAATTGGCTTCCAGCGGGTTCTAAAATAATCTGGTCGCGGGTGCCGTCCCAGTATTGTTCTTTGGTAAATGAGATGGGCAGTGGGTCGGATTGGTATGCCTTTTGTTTCATTTGGTCAACATACCAACCTCCATTTAAGAGACTTAAATTACAAACGCGCACGTCGGTTCGATATCCTTCCACTTCTTGCGCATACCATAAGGGGAAAGTTTCGTTATCGCCCATCGTAAAGAAAATGGCGTTAGGTTCGCACGAATCCAAGTATGCTTTTGCGAAAGCTAATGCGGTGTAGCGGTGTGAGCGGTCGTGGTCGTCCCAATTATTTTTTGCCATAATGCCGGGCACCAATCCCAAACAAATCAATGTAATTAACAGAGATGCAGCAATTTGTCCTTTATTGTTTTTCCATTTTTCTAACAAAGATATTAATCCAAACACGCCAAATCCTACCCAAATGCTGAAAGCGTAGAAAGATGCCGCATAAGCATAATCTCTCTCGCGCGGCTGAAAGGCAGCATTGTTTAGATAAAATGCAATTGCCCACCCGGTCATAAAAAACAGCATAAAGACTACAAAAGAGTTTTTCATATCTTTTTTAGTGTAATAAAATAAACCAAAAAGTCCCAAAAGTAGCGGCAAAAAATAGTAGGTATTATGCCCTTTTTGCTGCATAGTAATGGGCAGTTCATTGAATTTTCCTACCAATTTATTATCAATAAACGGGATTCCCGACACCCAGTTGCCGTTTTCGTAATCTCCATAACCTTGCAATTCATTTTGTCTTCCCACAAAATTCCACATAAAATAACGCCAATACATATAATTAAACTGGTAAGTGTGCATAAAGGTTTTGTTTTGCTCCGCAGTGGGCAAATTTCCTCTATCCAAACTTTTCATATTGTTTTTGTCGGAAATATTACCACCGCTATACACCTGTCTCATCCAAGCCATATAGGTAGGTTTTTTCTTGGGGTCTCTGTCCCACATTCTTGGGAAGAACATACAATCTCGGCTGTCAAAATTGGGTATAGATTCTTTTTTATCATCTACCACCACATATTTACCTTTTTTATCATTGCGCATATATACAGGTTTACCATCTTTATACGGATTACGCGCATCTAATCTGGAATTGTAAGATTGCCCGTAAATAAGCGGATTTTTACCATATTGATCTCTATTTAAATAAGATAAAAGAGAAACCGCATCTTCGGGGCTGTTTTCATCAATAGTCGGATTGGCGTTAGAACGAATGGGAAGTGTGATAAAGGTTGAATATCCGATAAGTAAAAATAATATGGAATAAGAGATTAATTTTAATAAATATTTTTTCTTTTTGTATCCGTAACGAATGGCATAAAAAATAACCCCAAAAATGATGATGAAATAGATAATAGTGCCTGTATTGAACGGCAAGCCAAGACTGTTTTTACAGAATATTTCAAACTTTCCTGCCCAACTTACAATGCCGGGAACTACGCCCCACAAAATCATTCCCACTACCGCCACCGACAGTAAGAGCGCACCCATTACACCCCATTCTGCTTTGGAGCGGATAGCACCGTTTTTATAAGAAACCACAATGAGCGGTGCTACCACAAACGCCCAAATTGCCAACATCCAACCCACATTACATAAGATAGAAAATGCAAATGCTAAAAATGCAAAAGTAAGAAGTACACCTTTATAAGACGCATTTTTTGATAATTTGAAATAGATGATTAATCCAATGGCGGGTAGAGTTAGCAAGTTCAACAAGTGCACGCCGATAGAGAGCCCGATTAAATAAAAAATGAGAATCAACCATCGGGCGGGGTTGGTGTGCGGTTTCGGGTTGTCGTACTCTTCATCCCATTTTAAGATGCACCAAAACACCAATGCGGTAAAGAAGGAAGACATGGAGTACACCTCGCCTTCTACGGCAGAAAACCAGTAAGTATCTGAAAAAGTATAGGTTAATGCGCCAATAACGCCTGCTGCAAACACGGCGATAGTTCTTAAAGTAGTAAAACCACCGAGGTTTGCCACTAATTTTTTACCAAACAACGTGATGGTCCAAAACAGAAACATAATGCCGAATCCGCTGCAAAGGGCAGAGAGCACGTTTACCCAAAAACCCACCATTGCGGGGTCGTTTCCGGCAAACAAACTAAACACGCAGCCCAGAATTTGAAAGGTGGGTGCGCCGGGGGGGTGCCCAATCAGCATTTTGTGTGCGGTAGCGATGTACTCGCCACAGTCCCACCACGATAAAGTGGGCTCAACGGTTAAAACATATACGGCGGAAGCAACGATTCCTATAAGCCATCCAAGGCTGTTGTTGATAATTTTGTAAACTTTACTCATATTGGAATTAAGATTGGTTTTGATGAAACGTTTTGGTTAAACGATTGTATTGTTATTTTTTAAAAACTGCGCGAAAATAAAAAAAAAACCTATTTTTGTGCACTTGTTTATTCAGTTATGTTTAATTCCTTAAAACAGAAAAAGTTAAAACGTTCTTTAAAAAAGCATAAAGTAGTTAGAGAAAAAACTATTATGTCGTTAGATAAAACACGCTCTATTGCTATGATGTGCCAAATCACCGATGAAGAGTCTTACAAAGAGATACACGATTTGTTATCTAAACTTCATTCTCCCAGAAGAAACGTTTGGCTTTTGGCTTACATTAACAAAAAAGAGGTGCCTTATTATTGTTTGCCTCAACTGTCGGCAGATTATTTCTCGAATAAAGAACTGAACTGGTACGGAAAACCCAATTTTTCTCAACTTAAAGATTTCATTAGTAAAGATTTTGATGTTCTCATAGATTTTTCTCGTCAAAATTTACCCCCATTGCAATATATTCTTTCCGTATGTAATGCAAAACTTGTCATCGGGGCAAACGAATATGCGGAAGAATTGTATGATGTTTATATTCAAGATGAAAACAATATGGATAACCTTTCACTTTTGAAAACCATTCATAATTATTTACACAAATTAACAGGCGGATGAAAAACATAGACCCATTTAAAGGATTGGGGGTAGCCATGGTTACTCCTTTTTTGCAAAACGGAGAAATAGATTTTGCCAATTTGGAAAATTTAGTAAATCATCTCATTAACAGTGGCGTAGATTACCTTGTGGCGTTGGGAACTACCAGCGAAAGTCCCACACTTTCTAATGAGGAAAAACAGCAGGTTGTGCGCACGATAGTGGAAACCAACCAAAACCGTGTGCCTGTGATTGTGGGAATGGGCGGACCGGACACCCGCCGTTTGATTCAACGCTTTAAAACTTTCGATTTTACCGGAGTGAGTGCCATTTTGTCGGTTACTCCCTACTACAACAAACCCACGCAAACCGGTCTTTTTGAGCACTATCAAGAATTGGCGTACCACGCGCCGTTGCCTGTAATTTTATACAATGTGGGCAGCCGCACCGGTTGCAACATAGAACCCGAAACCACATTAAAATTGGCAGAAAATAAGAATATTATCGGTATCAAAGAGGCTTCGGGAGTGATGAACCAAATTATGTATATCATCAAACACAAACCGGAAGATTTTTTGGTAATTTCGGGCGATGATGCTATTGCTTTGCCGCTTATGGCAGTGGGTGCCGATGGACTTATCTCTGTGGTTGCTAACGCATTTCCTGCCGAAATGGCGCAATTAGTACATTTTGCACAAACCGGAGATTATGAAAATGCTGTAAAATATCATGAGATACTTTTAGATATTATTCAAGCATGTTTTAAAGAAGGAAGTCCGTCTGGTGTAAAAGCCTTTTTAGCCATGCAAAACAGAATAGAGTATTATTTGAGGCTGCCGTTAGTAAGAGTTTCACCTCAGCATCAAGAGTATATTAAGACGTTGTAAAAAAAAACGAATAAAAAACCTTTTAAACATTATGAAACAATTACCTATAACAAAATATTTAAACTCTATCACTTTACTTGCATTTATTATCGTATTATATGTAACAAGAAATGCAGTTCCTTACCTTACTTCTATACTGTTAATGCTTTTAGTTGCATATCAATTTTTCAATTTCAAATATGCCGTTCAATCTTTGGTAAAAAGTTTTAAAGTTTTTTTCCCAATTTTTTTACTTATCATCATTGAATTGACTGCGTTTTGTTGTACTCCATTTCCGTTACACCCAAAATCTTTCTTTTTTATAAAAAACATAACATTTACCTCAATGTTTCTGTTTCTTATCTCATCTATTATACAAAATATGGATGATATGAAACATCTACTCAAGCAGATGGGAAATTTCTTTATTATTTTTTCCATCTTGATGTCATTATTAGGATTATGGAAATTTTTCTATTATCCTTCTTTCTTTTCTTATTATGAAGCCTACAAAGGTTATAGTTATACTTGGGGTTCCTCACCTGTATCCGATTATAATTTCTTTGCTCTGTTTCTTTTTAACGGTTTGATTTTCGGATTATACAAATTAATTTACATTCCTGAAAAAATTAGATATAAAACATTGTTTTTTATAATGTTACAAATTATTATTATGGCAGGAGTTTTTTCTGCATCACGAAGAATGATTCTTTGTTTAGGGGTGTTTTTTGTGGGCTGTTTTTTGCTTTTAATTCCACGTTTTTTTAAGAAAGCATTTCCAAATTATACTTCTCATAGATATCTTGTAATTTTTATATTTACTTCATTCCTCAACTTTGGGATAATCTATTCATTCTTAACTTATTTTCCATTAATTTCAGAAAAAGCCGAAAAAACTCTTTATATCAATTCGGAAAAAGTTAATTCAAATATTCATATCGTTTCAGGAAGGGTAAACAGTGCTGTTTTTATCAATCTTATAAAACCCCGTAGTGCTGTTATAAGCGACGGGAGTAGTACAAATGTATTAAAACCAGTACCTCTTACTGAATCAAGGCAAAAATTATGGGATCTTGGTAAATCTATCTATTCCAATTATTCTATTCCTCAAAAAATTTATGGAAGAGGGTTTCTCTTTTTTAGTCTTATGGAAGAAGAAACCAAACATTTTTATTATCCGCATCATCTTTTTCTCTCTATACTTTTATTTTCAGGGATACTGGGTATGGTAGTTTTTCTTGCTGTTATGTTTTGGGCTTGTTATATCTACCTTTTTCATTTAAAAAAACTTTGGATACTTTTTGCTTTATTAATATTAAACTTTTTATTTGTTTTTTTCAGTTTTACCGAATTTTTTGGTGCCTCTTTTTATGTAATTCTTCTCATTTTTCCTTTTTATTACCACTACCTACACAAAAAAAATATAAAAACGTCAATATCAAACTAATTGATTAAAAAAATATCAAACTTATTTAAAAGCGATTTTGGCAAAAACATTCTCACACTTGGAAGCGGAACTGTGATAGCCCAAATAGTACCCTTTCTTTTCTATCCCATCATTGCCCGTATTTTTACACCTGTTGATATGGGTTTTTTGGCTACCATTACCGCAATTTTCGCACCCATTGCTATTGTTGCAAGTGGTAAATATGAACTAGGGATATTGGTCGCCAAAACAAAAAAAGATGCTGCTCATTTAGCAGTATTGGCACTCGTATTAAGTTTTTGCATTTCTATCTTTATTTATATTGTTTTACAACTCTTTTTTTTAGATTTATTATCAGAAAAGTTGCACGAGCCCAATTTAACGAAATGGCTTTTTATTTGCCCTGTGGCTGCTTTTTCGGTCAGCATTTTTACTATATATAACGAGTGGTGTGTAAAAAATGGATACTTTAAAAGATTATCTACTAATAAAATAACAAATTCAACTGCCATTGTTTTCGGAAAATTATTTTTGGGAGTAGTAAAAATTTTTTCTCAAGGTTTGGTAATTGGCGATTTAATAGGTAGAGTATTTTCTGCCGGTGCCTGTATATTTAAAGCACTTCAAAAAGATTTTCACTCTTTTAAAGATATCTCTTTTGTTAGAATGAAACAATTAGCCAAAGAGTTTATAGAGTTTCCAAAATTTATTTTACCTGCAAGGCTTTTACAAGAACTTGGAAAACAGATGCCCATATTTTTTATAGGATTCTATTTTTCTTCCACAGAAGTAGGGTATTTTTCAATGGCTATCCTTGTGTTATACAGTCCGGTATCAATGATTAGCAGCGCGATTAGAGATGTGTTTCGGCAACGCGCCAATGAGTATTATCAAAAATCAGGTTCCTGTCGTAGTTTTTATCTCAAAAATTTGAAAACATTATCCATCGTGGCAGTTTTGGGAAGTGTTGTGCTTATTTTTTGCTTGCCTTTTATATTTTCAATATTTGTAGGCAGCCAGTGGGATACAGCCGCTTATTATGCGCAGATTTTGACCATACCTACTTTTTTATCCTTTGTTTCGGTTCCTCTTTTTGATGTTATTATCATTACTAATAAATTGAAATATAATTTCTTATGGCATCTTTTTTATGTTATATTATCCTGTATCGGTTTATGGTTAGGTTTTACTCTTTATCACAATGTAGCAGTTGCCATTATATTTCTTGCTATAGGCACAAGTGTAGCACATTTACTCAGCATTGGCTTATCCTTTCGTTTCTCAAAAGGAATAAAAAAACAATAAAAAATAACTTGTTATTCTATAATCTTTACTGGAACCCCCACCGCAACAGCATTATCAGGAACGCTCCTATTCACTAATGCGCCTGCTGCAATTACTGAATTTTCTCCTAATACAATTCCATCTTTTCCGGAAAGAATATTGGCTCTCATCCCAATATATACTCCTTTTTTGATAATAATTGGCGTATGCGTTTGATTTTTTCCATGACACGCAAAAAACACGCCATAAGAGATAGTTACATTTTCTTCTATCGTAATGAGATCGTAACACATATCATCTAAATAACATTTCATTCCAATAAAAACATTCTTCCCAATCTTATAACCACAACAGCGATACATAAAAATCCTCACGTTTGCAAACGGAATATTAGGAATGATAACCACATTAAAATATTTCCGAATCGGTTTTACTATTATTTTCCATAAAGAGTAATAATAATAAGAAGGAGGTTCTTTTTTATGAATTTTTTTATAAAAAAAACGTACAATTCTCATCATAAAAAATAATTTTTAAGAAATACTTGTTTAAAACAACAACCGCAAAAATAAAAAAAATATCTTTGTGCCTTAAAAAAGATACTTGTATGCCAATTAAAATATCCATTATTCTCCCTTGCCGAAACGAAGAAAAATACATCGAAACCTGTATTCAATCCTTAATAAATAATCAATCTGATGGTTTATCCATAGAAATTATTGTAGTGGACGGAATGAGTACCGACAAAACCGTAGCTTTATTACAACCTTTTCTTTTGAAATATCCTTTCATCAAATTTTTTCAAAATCCGGATAAAACGGTTCCTTTTGCTATGAATTTGGGTATTTCTAATGCAGCAGGCGATTATATTGTGCGTGTGGATGCTCATGCCTCTTATCCTAATAACTATGTTTCTACACTTGTAAAAACATTGATTGAGCTAGATGCCGATAATGTGGGCTGTGTTTGTAATACCGAATTATTTACCAAAAATAAAAAAACACTTGCCATCAAAGAGATACTTTCCCATCGGTTCGGCGTTGGGAATGCGCTCTTTAGGGTGGGTATCGACAAAATTACACAAGTGGACACCGTTCCGTTCGGGTGTTTTAAAAAATCTGTTTTTACAAAATATGGAACGTACGACACCCGCCTCACCCGAAATCAAGATATTGAATTGAATAAGAGAATTGTAAGAGGCGGTGGAAAAATATATCTTATCCCAAATATGGAATGCACTTATTATGCCCGCGAAACATTTACTGCCATTGCTAAAAATAATTATAACAACGGATTATGGAATATTTTAACGGTAAAATATACAAAAACCTTCTCCTCTTTATCTTTACGCCATTTTGTTCCGCTTTGTTTTATTCTTTCTATAATTCTTCCGCTTATTTTCAGTTTTTTATACACACCATTAATTTTTATCTCTTTTACCTCATTCTTTATTTATCTCTGTTTTTTAATGGCTGTTTGTGCGCGGTTGTCCATTCGTAAAAAACTCCATTTTTTTTATCTGTTTTGGAGTTTTCTTACGTTGCATTTTTCATACGGAGTGGGGTCGTTGGTGGGGATTTTTAGGTTTAAATGACCCCCGATTTGAAACAAAATAAAACAGGTTTTACCCCCGATTTGAAACAAAATAATCAAGATTTCACCCCCGATTTGAAACAAAATATTATCTTTGCCAAAAATATTAAAAATAGTATGTTTGAAAGAAATATTATCACGGAGTTGGAACGATGGGCAGCAAAAAAAAATGGCAAACCATTGATATTAAGAGGTTCTCGTCAAGTTGGCAAAACTACGCTCGTTGATAGTTTTTCGCGAAACTTTGAGAACTATCTCTATCTGAATTTTGAGAAAAACCCAAGTGTTATCTCTTTGTTTGAAAAAGAACAGGAAATTGCTGACCTTGTGGCAGAAATTTTTCTTTTTTGCAATAAAGAAAAAAACGCCGGTAAAACACTTCTATTTATTGATGAAATTCAAAATTCGGAAGCGGCGATTACAAAACTTCGTTATTTTTACGAGGCAAAAATCCCTGATTTATATGTGATTGCTGCCGGTTCATTGTTGGAATCAATGTTGAACAAAAAAATTTCTTTTCCTGTTGGTAGGGTAGAATATTTATCTGTTCGTCCTTGTGTTTTTAACGAGTTTTTGCGGGCACTCGGCGAAACACAACTTGAAAAAGCGTTGCTCAACCAAAAAATACCGGAAGCGTTGCATACAAAAACAATGAATTTGTTTAATACTTTTACACTCATTGGTGGTATGCCCGAAGTGGTTGCAGATTATGCAACAAACAAAAATTTTGTTGGGTTAAATAGTATTTATGAAAGTTTGCTCACAAGTTATCGCGATGACGTTGAAAAATATGCTAGAAATGAAACGATGAGTCAAACTATTCGTTATATTTTGCAAGCCGGATGGAAATTTGCATCTGAACGCATTACCTTAGGCGGTTTTGCAGGGTCTTCATACAAATCGCGTGAAATGGGCGAAGCATTTCGTACTTTGGAAAAAACCTTTGTTTTGGAACTTTGCCACCCAACAACCGATACACTTGTACCCATAACCAAAGACTTAAAACGTTCGCCCAAATTGTTGTGGCTTGATTGCGGATTGGTTAATTATGCGGCAAATGTGCAAAAAGAAGTGTTTGGAGCCACTGATATTTTAGATGCGTGGAGAGGAAAAATTGCCGAACAGATTGTAGCACAAGAATTGCTTGCTTTAGATAGTAGAGTTTCAAATCAGCGAAATTTTTGGGTACGAAACAAAAAAGATTCCGAAGCAGAAATTGATTTTGTTTTGCAGATAGAGAGTAAAGTTATTCCCATTGAAGTAAAATCGGGGCATAATGCAAAACTAAAATCTTTGCACTTGTTTATGGAGGAAGTGCCGCACAACATTGCAATAAGAGTTTGGTCGCAGCCGTTTTCCGTTGATGAAGTATCTACGCAAAATGGTAAGAAATTCAAATTAATCAATGTACCATTTTATTATGTGGGCATACTGGAAATAATATTGAAAGAGTTTTTAGCACACAGATAACGCAGATGTTACAGATAATCGCAGATTTATGATTTCACCCGAACAAACCTATAAAGAAAAAATAGCCTCCTGCCTGAATACTGAAACAAACAGGATTTTTCTGTATTGGAAAGGGCGCGTAGCACTTTACGCCCTTCTAAAAGCTATGAAAGTTGAAAAAGATGATGAAGTAATTTTGCCCGCTTTTACTTGTGTGGTGGTGGCTAATGCTATTCTTTACCTTGGCGCAAAACCGGTGTATGTGGATATTGATGTAACCACTTTTAACACAACGTTTGAAGAAATAAAAAAATCGGTAACATCTAAAACAAAAGTAATTATCTGTCAAAATAGTTTCGGGTTAAGTTCTGAAATAGAAGAAATTACATCGTTTGCTAAAGCCCACAATATTTTTACGATAGAAGACTGCACCCACGGTTTTGGGGGCTACTACAACCAAAAACCCAACGGTTCTTTTTGTGATGCCGCTTTTTTCTCTACGCAGTGGAACAAACCTTTCTCCACAGGAACAGGAGGTTTTGCGTTGGTAAACAATAGTAATTTAATAGAACCGATTCAAAAAATTAACGAAAACCTAATTGCTCCTTCTCTGAAAAAAAGAATCTCTCTAAAACTTCTTTATTTTGTAAGAGAAAAACTTCTGAATAAACACACTTACTGGTTATTAGTTAAATTGTATCGCTTTTTAAGTAAAAATAATTTGGTTTTAGGCTCCTCTTCCGGTGAAGAGATTAACTCTACTGTAATGCCCCAAAACTATTTTATGAAACTTTCGGAAGTTCAAATGAAAAAGGGGATTCAAAACTTGAAGAATATTCAAAGTGTTTTAACACAACGAAAAGAAAATGCCAAAATTTATACGGAATATTTGATAAGTAAAAATAAAAACCATGTTCCTTTTTCTTTATTTGAAAATCATTCGTTTTTAAAATATCCATTATTAGTAGAAAACCGTGAGGAAGTTTTTCGTTTGGCAGAAAAACACAAAATTGAGTTAGGCGATTGGTTTATCAGTCCGTTGCATCCGGTGCAAAAAGATTTTGAGACTTGGCAACTTCAGCCGGAACTGTTTCCCAATGCGGTTTTTGCAGCAAAAAGAATGATAAATTTACCAACAACGGTTAATGATATTACGTCTGTTATAAAATTTTTGGAAAAAAATGTTCTTTTGCCGCCTATTTATGATTACTAAAACCAAAAAGTTTATTGTTTCTCATCTATCCAAACAACGCCGTTATATGAAGCAGAAGTTGGGGATTAACAGTACGTTGTTACTCTTGGCTTTTTTTACGGGTGTTTTTGGGGCTACTGCCGCTATCATCATTAAAAACCTGCTGCACTTTACGGCTTCTTTTCTGGTAAACGCTTTCCCCGATGCCGAACATAACTACCTCAATTTAGCATTTCCCTTGCTGGGCATTATCATTACCATCATTTTTGTAAGTCGTGTAGTAAAAGATGATTTGAGCCACGGGGTAAGTAAAGTGCTGAGTGCCATTAGCAAAGATAACGGAAAATTGAAACCGCACAATATGTATTCCTCTATGGTGGCAAGTTCTCTTACCGTTGGTTTCGGGGGTTCGGTGGGTTTAGAGGCACCGATGGTACTCACCGGCTCGGCTATTGGTTCCAACTTGGCACGATACTTTAAGTTAAGTCCTAAAAATACCGTATTGATGCTGGCATGCGGGAGCACGGCTGCTTTTGCTGCCGTTTTTAAGGCACCCATCGCCGCATTGGTTTTTGCCATCGAATTGTTGATGATAGATTTTACGGCTGCTACCGTGTTGCCTCTTATGGTTTCAGCCGCCACAGGTATTGTGCTCTCTATTTTGTTTATGGGGCAAAATGTTATGTTTCACGTTACTACTGAAACATTTAACATTAAAAACGTACCTTATTATATTATTCTTGGTGTTTTCACTGCCATTATCTCTTTATATTTTTTAAGAACATTAAGAACTATTGAGGGTTGGTTTTCTAAAATGAAATATAAATATGTAAAAGGAATTATTGGCGGTTTGCTCTTAGGCGGACTCATTTTCTTTTTCCCAATGTTTTATGGTGAAGGATATATTTACATCAACGACATACTCTCTTCCAATGCGCCCGAATTGATATTCAAAAATTCACCGTTATTTCCTTTTATCTCTTTGCCTTTACTCTTTTTAGGTTTTATCTTAGCCATCATTTTACTGAAAGTGATTGCTACTGCAGTAACTACCGCATCGGGAGGAATTGGGGGGACTTTCGCGCCCTCGTTATTTATCGGTGGTTTTTGCGGATTTTTTATTGCCCACTGCCTCAACCTCTTTTTTGGTATTCAAGTTCCTTATTTCCACTTTATTCTGGCGGGTATGGCGGGCATTATGTCCGGAATTATGCTAACTCCGCTTACGGCAATCTTTCTCATCGCCGAACTCTCTACCGGATATTCTATCCTCATTCCTTTAATGATAACTTCTTCAATATCTTACTTAATAGTTTCTCCTATAGAAAAATATTCGTTGTATGGAAAAAAATTGGCGGAAGAGGGCGCGCTCAAAACCCACAACAAAGATTACTTTGCTATGCGAAAAGTAGATTGGCGCACTTTGATTGACCACGATATTGCTACCATTCCGGCACACAGCACGTTAAGAGAATATACCCAAGTGATTGCACACTCTGTACGAAATCTTTTTGTAGTATTAAACGAAGAACAGAAATTTGCAGGTTTATTAGTGATGGATTTTCACCGTGAAACTATTTTCGACCAAACCAAATATGACAATCTTTTTGTGGAAGACCTTATGATTGAGCCCGAACTCTTTATTTATGAAAATGATTCAACCAAAACGGTATTAGAAAAGTTTTACAAAACGGGCAACTACAATTTACCCATTATTAGTTCCGACCGAACCTATCTCGGTTTTCTTTCCCGTGCCAAAGTTTTAACAGCATATAGAGATTTTATTGCGGAAGAATCAAGTTAGTGATTAATGATTAAACATTAAAGTATAAGATGCCTTAAAATAAATTTTAAAAAAAAACCTTCA
>Ga0099364_10005447_pt1 | contig 18866 bp, 13 predicted proteins | sample TergutTh196P3_FD_73070 | JGI IMG/M metagenome (GOLD analysis project Ga0099364, IMG submission 73070) | Microcerotermes parvus P3 segment gut microbial communities from Pointe-Noire, Republic of the Congo - Th196 P3 | ecosystem: Host-associated > Arthropoda: Insects > Digestive system > Gut ...
CGCATTTTTGTGTACATGAACAAATTTTTAGTTCTGTTTTGTCAAGGGTATTTTGGATATTTTTATAAAAAATCTGAAAATATTTTAATTACTCGGAAAAAGACACGCACTACTGCGTATTCCCATGAATGAAAACGCGCAAAGTCGTGTGCGATTATATTTAGTTTTGGTGCGATGCTGTAGATAATCTTGATTAGCGGGGATTTGCGTTGTATGGGTTAATGCTTATAATATACAGATTAATTATTAAGCTACAATTACATCTGCATCAATTTTATCTGTGTACCATTCCTCTTGATTTGAGTACATCTCTGCATAAGTACCGTTTTGATTTACAAGCCCGTCATGCGTTCCTGCTTCTTCGATACGCCCATTGTCAAACAATACTATTCTATCCGCTTTCTTCGCAAAACCTAATCTGTGGGAGATAAATAATACTGTTCTGTCCCCCGCGAGTTCATATATCATATTATATATTTCAATTTCGGCAATCGGGTCAAGATATGCTGTCGGTTCGTCTAAAATCCATGTTTTAATTTCAGGATTTGCGAGAAGCCGCGCTATCGCCAATCTCTGCCATTGACCTTTTGACAACTCTATACCATTTTCTAACTGTCCGAGCGGAGTATCTATACCATTTTCAAAAGCAAGCACAATTTCTTTCAGCCCGACTTGAGCAAGCATTTCTGTAATTTCATCATCTGTAAAACTTTTGCCCGCAAATCGGCTTACGCAAAGAAGCTAAAACACAAAAAAGTCAAGTGTAACAAGAAAAAGAAAAAGAAGAAATCCAAACTCAAGAGAACGCGCAAAATAGCGCATGAAGTCGGCAAAAAGAACACACAGAAAATCGAAAGGCTGCATTTGTCTTTACGCACTTGGGTCAAGAGGCTAGCTCGTAAAACCATTTGCTTTTCTAAATCTCTTCTAATGCACCAAATTGTGGTTGGTTTGTGCATTAATGTAAATTTTTTCGGCAGACTTTTATTTTAGTGTTTACACGTTTTTTAATCATGACCTTCATGATTAACTGGTGCGCGAGCGTGCCTTTTTTCAGCTTGCAATTCGGCGTGTTTCCGCAGTGAAAACCCATGAATAAATCGTTTAATTTATAATCTTTCACTATACTTTGATTAGCGTCGTACAAATCTCTCGGCACAGTATTATTTATATCAAGCAGCGTAACCGGCTCCTGCGTTACACCCGTGAGTATATGCTCAGCGAGTGCGCCATATATATCAGTTTCGCACGAAATAGGCGCGCCTTTTGATGCGAAGTGCGAGTGTACTAACACGGCACCAAGTTAAATTTTGTTTTATATAAAATATAATTTTTAATTTTGCCTCCTAAAAATTATTTCTTCGCATCTTCCCAATCTTTCAAAAACCGTTCTATCCCTGCATCTGTCAGCGGGTGCTTGCTCATTTGCACGATAACATCGTAAGGCACCGTAGCGATATGCGCACCCGCGCGTGCCGCGTTAATCACATGAATCGGATTGCGGACGCTCGCCGTTATTATTTCTGTATCTATTTCATGAATATCAAATATATCTACTATTTCTTCGATAAGCCTCATTCCGTCCATGCCGATATCATCGAGTCTGCCGATAAACGGGCTTACATAAGACGCTCCTGCTCTCGCGGCTAACAGCGCCTGTGTTGCCGAAAACACGAGAGTCACATTCGTTTTAATCCTTTTCGCTGTCAATATTTTTACGGCTTTCAGCCCTTCCAATGTCATAGGTATTTTAATGACTATATTTTCATGAATTAATGCGAGTGTTTCCGCTTCCTGCACCATTTCTGCATGATTAAGACTTATAACTTCCGCGCTTATCGACCCGTCGACTATACTTGTGATTTCTTTGATTACTTCGGTAAAATCTCTGCCCTCTTTTGCTATGAGCGACGGATTAGTCGTAACTCCGCATATAACTCCTAAATCGTTTGCCGCTTTAATATGCTCTACATTTGCTGTGTCAATAAAGAATTTCATACATAATCTCCATTTCTTGTTTAACTAATTTTAAATTTTATATTATACGTTTTAATTACGCCGTTATAATCAAACTCTATAACCGCCGTGCCGGTTACAGAATCCGGCTGTATCACCGTCACTTTAACGTCGCTGTCGCTTGAGTATGCCGCAACTTTCGGTATCTCCGTGCAACCGTCGGCAAGCGTGACTGCTTCCTCATAAATATCATAGCCGACTATCCCGTTCGCGTTAGTTGACCTCACAGGTGTTTCACACAGATTAAGCTTTATATTATTCACGATAACGCTCACACTTGGCGCAACGGGACGCTCAATATTATTATCTTTTGAACTGAATCCCAACCCAATCAAGTTAAACAGCGGACGCGACCGCATATACGGCGGCGCTTCACTTTCCGCGACAAGATAAAGCGCGTGCTTTTGATTCAGCCCTGCAATATGCTCTGATACATCAGCCGTAAACCTTGTGTTTTCTTGCACGCTGTCCGCCGGCACATTTATTTCGCCGATTTTTTTGCCGTTCCATATTTCATTATCCCACGGACCGTCAAGCCATATATTTATCTTAAAAGCCCGCGGCGTTTTCGGCGTGATAAATAAACTTAACGCCGTATTTTCTTTAATTTTACTAAAATCAAAATATTTATAACCGATTATATTGCCGTCACTCACGTCAATAATCGGCACGTGGTCGTTCCATATATCCCATGAATCCGCCTGAACCCCTTGATTTGAGAGATAACACGCGATACCCGCCGAATAATATCTGTACGGGTCAAGTCCGTTTATATAAAAACCCTCGGAAGTCACTTCCGCGCCTTTATACTCATACTCTCCTGCTTTCGCAGTCCAGCCCTGTGCTCTTATCTCAACCCTGCCGCCGTCTGCTACCGGCTTCTCGTCCCATGTTATATCAACAGGCGCGACCATCGGTTGGCGTGCATTGCCGAAACCTCGCGGCGCACGGTGATAAAACGCATACCATTGCCCGTTGATACACTCGATACTACCGTGCGTGTTATGACCTGCGTAACTCGTTTCAAGGGCTGTGCCGTCTTTATTCGGTACTACGGCGCGTGAATCTACAAGTACGCCGCCGCTTTTCCATGGTCCGAGCGGAGTATCGCCAAACGCATAACGCAATGCCGAGTTAGTGCTTGAAAGTCCGTAGTCCGGACCGGAATAGCCGCTATAAACCCACACATATTTATTGCCGATTTTTCTGATAGACGCCGCCTCGAAAAAATTAAACGCCTGTAAATCTTCTCCCGGATAAACGTGAGGATATGCAGTCCCTTCCGGGTCACGGATTTCACCGTAGCTATTGCTTGACGGGATAAAATAATCAATAATCTGTCTGCCGGGTCTTAGCGAGTACATCGTACTCTGGTCAAGTTCTGCCGCTTGTATTCTCTGGAAACCCCAGAAGCCGTATGCTCTGAAACCGATTTCATAGTCCGGGTCATTCTCGTCTGTTACATACTCAATAAAAACAGCAGGGTCAAAGCCCATGATACTGCCGTCGACTGTGAGTGTGCCGTCCTCTGTCATGTTAATTGCTGTGAACGGCCCGACAGGGCTGCTGCTTTTAGCTGCCATTGCACGCCTGTGATTGCCGCAGTTGTTCGGGTACAAATAATAATCTTTAGCCCCGTCCCTGCGCTTGACTTCGACCAAATCCGGCGCGTACATTACGTCCCATTGCCCCTCTGTTTGATATGTGAAAATCGCCCCCTCGTCACGCCATACAGTTAAATCTTCGACAGGCGCAGACCATGCACGTATATCCGGTCCGCAGTAACTGTCTACGCGAACATCGTGCGAACCTATAATATACGCCCTGTATTTACCCGGATTATCCGGGTCCTCGAACACACGCGGCTCGCCGTCGGGCAGATGCTCCCAAAGCGGCAGATATGGGTTCCCGTATGTTTTATACTCTCTTTTCATGAAATTTATCCCCCGTGTTCTTTTTAATTATTATAAGGCTTCATAGTTTTAATAGTCCCGTCCGCGCTTATTTCAAGCTCACGGAACATAGCATTACGCTGATGGTTTACGCCAGACAGCGCGGCGTCATGATAGAAAAGATACCACTTGTCCTTGAACTGCACGATTGACTGATGCGTCGTCCAGCCTTTTACCGGCTCTAAAATCCTGCCTTTATATCTAAAAGGCCCGGTTGGGCTGTCGCTTTCAGCATAGCATAAATAATGAGTGTCGCCGGTCGAATACGAAAGATAATACTTGCCGTTGTACTTGTGTACCCAAGGGGCTTCAAAAAATCTTCTGTCCGTGTCGCCGACAGTCAGCGGCGAACCGTTTTCGTCGAGTATTTTGCTCTCGCAGAGCGGTTCTTTTAATGTCAGCATATCGTCGTTCATCTCGGCGACGTAGAAGCCAATCGCGGCTTCGCCGTCAAACGAATCGCCGCGCGGATTTTGATGCGGTGCGTCTTTAACAAAAGTGCCTGTCCGCCACTTTTCAAGCTGACCGCCCCAGATTCCACCGGCGTACATATATGCTCTGCCGTCATCATCGACGAAAACGGCTGGGTCGATGCTGAAAGTTCCGGGGATATAATCCGGCTCGGCTTTGAACGGTCCTGCCGGCTTGTCGCTGACGGCCGTGCCGATTCTGAACACACCGTCTTTATCTTTTGCGGGGAAATACAGATAATACTTGCCGTTTTTATATGCGGCGTCAGGCGCCCACATCTGCGCTTTAGCCCAAGGCACGTCATCAACGTGCAGCGCGCAGCCGTGGTCAACAACGGGCGCGCCTATGTCGTCCATAGATAACACGTGATAATCTGACATTTGATACTGCTCGCCATCCTCGTCGTCAGGCACGTCAAGGCTTACGTCATGCGACGGATAAATATAAAGCTTGCCCTCGAATACGTGCGCCGACGGGTCAGCCGTATAAATATGCGTGACTAACGGCGTTTTGGGTTTAGAATTTTCCATACTTCTGCAATACCTCCTGAAATATATTTAATTTTATATATTATATCATAAATATAATATATAAGCAGGACAAATATTATCTTTTTATAGACAAAAATTATCTTTTTATTTTACAATCATATTTATTTTATTTATTATGTGTTATAATTTTAAAGATAAAATTTTATTTGTAAAGAGGGTTTATGTTATGAAATTAAAAATAGTTTATATTATCTGCGCATACTTGATTTTTTGCGCCGTATTAGCGTCATGCGGCGGAAATGACGAAGATACAGGCGTAACGACTGTTGAAACGGCTGAACAGCAGGAAGAAACGATAATGGCAGAGGAAGAGCAGCCGCCGCTTCCTGATTTTCCGCATGAAGCGCATACTTTTAACGGCAAAATATTTAATATATTGGTCGAAGAAGAACCCATGAATTTCTTGAAGATAACGGATTTTGAAATGGAAGAAGAACCCAGCGATGTCTTGAATACTGCTATATTCCGGCGCAATCGGATAGTCGAAGAAATGCTTGATATAAAGATAACAAGCGTTAATACGACAGATGTAAGAGGCATAATAACAAGAGCCGTAAGAGCAGGTATAGACGATTATGACGCCGTTGCCTTGAGATTGTGGCACGCAGCTCCCGTTGCAATGGCAGGCGAAGCTGTAAACCTGAACGATTTGCAGTATCTGAGTCTTGATATGTCGTGGTGGGACCAAAATATAATTAGAGATATGTCAGTCGACAATCAGTCTTATTTAATTGCCGGCGATATATTTACAAAGCATTATGATGCTATAGCGATGATATTTTTTAACAAGAGGCTGCTTGCCGATTATGCTTTGGAAAGCCCGTATGCTTTAGTCGAAAATAATCAATGGACGCTGGATAAATTCGGGGAGCTTACTAAAAATATTACGCGGGACTTAGACGGCGACGGCGCAATAACGCACTCGGACATGTTCGGCTTCTCTACGCAGGCTGATTTCTTAGCGAGTATTATAAACGGCAGCGGAGCAAAATTTGTTGAAAAAGACAACGACGATATACCGTATTTTACGGGGGCAAGCGAAAAAATAAGCGATATAATAAATAAAGTCTTTAATTTTTATATAAGCGATACGTTCTGTGTGCACAGGGACGCGCTTGCTCATAATGTTCCTTTTGACAGAATGCACCAGTTTATGGTATTCCCGGAAAGCAGGAGTTTGTTTTTATGGGGACTTCCGCGATTTTTAGACCTTGAACTGCGCAACATGGAAGATGATTTCGGAATGTTGCCCATACCTAAATACGATTCGGGGCAAGACAGATATTATGCTACGGCAAACACGTGGCACTCTTATGCGTGGCTGATACCGCAAAGCGCGGGAAATCCCGATACAACCGCGTATATTATGGACGCGATGGCATATCACGGCAGGATACACATACTTCCAGCATATTATGACGTAACTCTTACGCGCAAACACACGCGCGACGAAGAATCCGGCGAAATGCTTGATATAATATTTAACTCAGCGGTATATGACATAGGTGTGGTATATAATTTGGGCAGTTATATAGGCAATCTCGAGAGCATGATACAAAGAAACGTAAATAATATGGCTTCGGAACATGAGCGTGTCGCCGCGAGAATCGAAACTGATTTGAACAGACTGATAGAACAGTTTACCAACAGATAAAATATAAATTATAAAAAAATAAACGGGAGGAAATTTTGATGAAAAAAATTATAACCTTGCTACTAATCACGGCATTTATGACTATGGCGTTGATTTCATGCGGCGAAGATAGTACAAATGCTGATAACGCAAATGAGGCGAATACTCAAAATATTGAGGAATCGCCACCGGAATCCGCAACTGCTTCGGAAAAAAGAATAGAGCCTGATTTGCCGGATGCAAATTATGAGGGCTATGTTTTTACGTTCCTAACGCACCTTTACGAGGGTGGAGACTGGGTTAATCCGACACCGCTTGAGCTTACGTCTGAAGAAGAAGACGGGCAGCCGATTAACGACGCAGTTTACAGGCGAAACATGACAATTAAAGAAAGATACAATATTGATATTAAAATGATGCCCGAAAGGGATGAAAGAGCCGCACTGAGAAGAGCCGTGACTGCGGGCGACAGTATTTATGACGCTGTTTTAATATACGGCGATCATATTTCCGCGATTATAACAGGCGACCTGTTGCTTGATATATCTGAATTGCCTTATATAGATTTAGAAAAGCCGTGGTGGGACCCTGCCGTTAATTCACTGTCGATAGTTAATAAAAATTATCTTTTGGCGGGCGATTTGCTGATTCTTGATAACGAAGCGACGAACGCCTTGCTTTTCAATAAGAAGCTTAAAGCGGATTTAAGTCTTGAATTGCCGTATAATCTGGTCAAAGAAGGTAAATGGACTATGGACGCAATGCATAATATAATCAGGCACGCCGCCGCCGATTTGAACGGTGATGGTCAGATGAGCGCGTTTGAAGACAGATGGGGATTCACCGTGTTTGCCGACACACTTCATGCGCTGCTTGTAAGCGGCGGAGGTGCACTTGCGGCTAAGAACGCAGACGATATACCGTTTATAGATTTTACAAGCCCAAGAAATTTATCTGTTCTTGACAGGGCCATGAATTTATTATATAATCCTGAATATGTCTTGTTTGCGCGTAATATACCGCCGATAGGTCGGCAAGCGGAAACAGGCTTGGAAGTATATAAAGCGGGATTTGAAGAAGACAGAATTTTATATTTATGGGCGCGCATGAGAGTAATCGAACTGTTTAGGGGCATGGATTCGGATTTCGGCATTGTTCCGTTGCCAAAGTATGACGAAACGCAGGAAAATTATTACAGCGTTGTTAATCCGTTTACGGTAGGACTTCTCGGGGTGCCGAAAAATGTGGAAAATTTCGAGAGAACAAGTGTGATTTTGGAAGCGCTTGCCGCCGAAAGCAGATATACGCTTCAGCCTGCTTACTATGACGTAGTCCTGCAGAGAAAATATACGCGTGACGAAGAATCCGGCGAAATGCTTGATATCATATTCGGCTCCCGCGTTTATGACATAGGCGGCACATACAGTTTCGGCAATATATTCAGGGATTTTCTTGATTTTGCCACACCGACGAATAATGACAGGAATATAGCGTCGTTTTACGAGAGAAGAAGTGCCGCGATGCAGACGGCAATAGACAGAGTCGTAGATATTTTTGAAACAATGGATTGATAATATTTTTATTTATGGAGAAATAATTTATGGTTAAAAAGCGATTATTTAACGACAGTTGGTCGTTCAGACTTGACGGCGGCGAATGGAAGCCGGTCGAAATGCCGCATGACTGGCTGATTTATGACGCGAAAAATTTATATAAGTACGGAGTCGGCGAATATAAAAAAATTTTCAGGACTGAAGATATAAGTAATAGGTATTTCCTGCGGTTTGACGGCGTTTATATGGATTGCGAGATATTTATAAACGGTCAGCAGGCGTTTGAATGGAAATACGGGTATTCGGCGTTCGAGTTTGAGTTCGGTGATTATTTAACTAACGGTGCGAACGAAATTATTGTGCGCGTGAATCATCAGTCGCCGAACTCGCGCTGGTATTCCGGCGCGGGGATTTACCGCGATATATGGCTTAAAACTACGGGCAGGACGCGCATTATTTCTGACGGCATATATATTACGCCGCGTAAATCAGATGACAAGAATTGGATTGTCGAAGTTGACACGGAAATAGAAAATACAAGCGGGAATGTTGCGATGCGCCATACGCTAATCAATAAAAACGGTCTTGTAGTCGCGGACGCGCAATGTGCGCCCCTACAAATGAAATCGCCGGATTTATGGGATATAGACAGCCCGAATTTATATACGCTGAAAACAGAACTGCTTGAAAACGGCGAAGTAATTGACAGCGAAGAAAACAGGTTCGGATTCAGGACTGTCGAGTTCAAGCCGGACAGCGGCTTTTGGCTCAACGGCAGGAATTTAAAATTAAACGGCGTGTGCCAGCATCACGATTTAGGCTGTTTAGGTTCAGCTGTTAATAAGGCAGCGCTGAAGCGTCAGCTTGAGAAATTGCGTGAAATGGGCGTGAACGCAATAAGGACGGCGCATAATATGCCCGCGCAAACATTCATGGAACTTGCGGACGAGATGGGCATACTCGTAATATCAGAGGCGTTTGACATGTGGGAACGCTCTAAGACAAAATATGACTACGCAAGATTTTTTAACGACTGGGTTGAACGCGACGTCGCGAGCTGGATAAGGCGCGACCGTAACAGTCCAAGCGTTATAATGTGGAGCATAGGCAACGAAATCGGCGATACTAATTATGAGCGCGGAATCGAGCTTACGAAAATGTTAAAAGATTTAGTGCGCCTGCACGACCCGAAAAATCACGCGCCGGTTACAATCGGCTCGAATTATATGGATTGGGAAAACGCGCAGAAATGCGCGGATATATTAAAATTATCGGGGTATAATTACGCGGAACGGCTCTATGACAAGCATCACGCGGAGCACCCGGACTGGATTATATACGGCAGCGAGACGAGCTCAGTCGTGCAGAGCAGATGCGTGTATCACTTTCCGTTAAGCCAGCCGATTCTCTCGGACGACGACGAGCAATGCTCGGCGTTGGGCAACAGCGCGGTGAGTTGGGGAGCGAAAAATCCTGAATATTGCATAACAGCCGACAGGGACGCGAAATTTTCAGCCGGCACTTTTTTGTGGACAGGCACTGATTATATCGGAGAACCTACGCCTTATCATACAAAAAATTCTTACTTCGGGCAGATAGATACAGCGGGATTTAAGAAAGATTCGTTCTATATATATCAGGCTGCGTGGACGGATTACAAGCGCGTGCCGATGGTTCATATTATCCCGTCGTACTGGGATTTTTCGCCCGCACAAATAATAGACGTGCGCGTGTGTTCGAATGCGCCCAAAGTTGAGCTTTTTTTAGACGGGCAGTCGCTCGGCGCGTTTGATATAGACCGCGTAAACGGCAAAAAGCTGCTCGGCGACTGGCGGGTCGCGTATAAAAAAGGTACGCTCCGCGCCGTTGCGTATGATGAAAATAATAATATTATAGCCGAAGATATAAAAAAATCTTTCGGCGACGCGTCGGAGATTATGCTTGCGCCTAATAAAACGGAACTGCTCGCCGACGGGCGCGATTTGATTTTCGTTGAAATAAGCGCGCTTGATAAAAACGGCGCGCCCGTAGGCAACGCCAATAACCGCGTAAATATATCGGTTGCGGGAGCGGGGCGGCTTATCGGGCTTGACAACGGCGACAGCACAGATTTCGACCAGTACAAATGCACGAGCCGCAGATTATTTTCAGGTAAACTGCTTGCCGTTATCGCGTCGGCACAATCGCCCGGCGAGATAACGCTTACGGTCGAATCAACAGGGCTGACGCCAAAGACGCTTAAATTTACTGCGGTTTCCTGCGAAATACCCGAAGGAACAAGCGGCGTTGTCCCGCAGATTAGCGATACTGAATATAAGCAAGAGGATGTACCCATACGAAAGATTGAGCTTATAAGCGCGGAGAGACGCGAATTAAGCGATAAGTTGCAGCAGGTAACGGTAAAAGCGAATATATATCCTGAAAACGCGGCTTATTCTGATTTAGAATGGCGGGCGGCGAATGTTGCCGGTGTTGATTTCGACGCGGTTAAAATAACTGTTGACAAAGCTGATAAAACAGGCGGAACCGTTATTTTAACAGCTTTGGGCGACGGAGATTTTTATTTGAGATGCGCGGCTAAAAACGGAGCCGCGAAGCCGCGCCTTATATCGCAGCTTGAGTTCAGCATAAAAGGCATGGGCGAGCTTGCGCTTAATCCGTATAAATTTATCGCCGGAAGCCTGTATAACGCGAGCAATATCGAGCTGACTAACGGCAACGAACGCGGGGTCGCGACGGACCGCGTTCTGGAAAGCCATGTCGGATTTAAAGATATAGACTTCGGCAGTTTCGGTTCCGACGAGGTTACTATACCGATATTCGCGCTCAGCGGTCACGAATTCCCGATAGATTTCTGGGAAGGAATGCCCGGCGAAGACGGAAGCGAGCGTTTATGCACGATTAATTATACGCAGGGTTCGCGCTGGAACACTTATATTGAGCAGACTTTCAAGTTGCCGCGCAGATTAAAAGGCGTAACGACGTTTTGTATAGCCGTGAAATTAAAAATACACGTGAAAGGCTTTATATTCAAAAAATCGGAAAAGGCTTACGAGCTGCTTAACGCGAACGAATATACGCATATATATGGCGATTCGTTTAAAATCACGGAAAATGCGGTAGAAAATATAGGAAATAATGTATCAGTCGCTTTCGGTGACATGGATTTCGGCGAGCGGGGATTCTCTAAAATAGAAATATGCGGGCGCACTCCGCTTGAAAAAAATATTATACAGGTAAGGTTCAGCGACGAAGAACAGGCGCAGTTTATTGAGTTTGAAAACTCCGGCGAGTATATTGCGCGTGAATTTGATTTAAAGAGCGTTAAAGGCGCGAAAACCGTCACATTTTTATTTTTGCCAGGCTGTGACTTTGATTTTAAATGGTTCAGATTCAGTTAATATATAAAATAAATCCCGGCGAGTTTTAAGGCTCAGCCGGGATTTATTTTTTTATACCGGAATTTTACTGCTTGTTATTTTCAAATGCTTCTATCAGTCTGTCTATATCTCTTTCGATTCTGCTTATATTCCGCTCATAGAGGGCTGCCACGCCGTTTCTGTGATTTCGCAGCTCGCCTTCAAGCGCCTCAATAAAGCCGCCTATGCCATAGACCGTACCCAAATCGTAAACCGTTGAACTGAAAATTATATCAAGCATTTCGGACGATTCTTCGTCGCGGGTATATTTTCTTTGCAGACATACATCATAATACGCAGGCTTTATTATCTTTCTGCCGTGGTATGCCATTGCGTCAAGCAATATCGACACGCTGTCCGTATCTTGTACGGTTACGGGCATCATATAAGTATATGAATGCCAGTTGTTCAGCGTAGCGTAATATCTGTTCTGGCTTGGTTCCCATTTCGGTATGGGAAGTATGCCGAACGGGTCCTCCATATCTCTGAGTCCCAAGTCCATGTAACGCGGGAATGCCCAGTAAAATAACGACCTGCCTTCAGGGAACACCCAGAACTGGACCAACTGTCCCGAACCGCCGTCCCTGTCGTATGCGTCTCTGTGCATACAGTAGGTGTCGTCTACATATATTTCGAGCATTTTATCAATTATGCTTACAACTCTTTCGGAATTTCCTGTAAATACGGGCAAGTCATCGCTGTCTTTCGAAACTAATCTTTCCCCGCTTGCGTTTATAAAGCTTGTAACGTAATCGGCTTGCGTTACAAACCCATACTGATCCCAGCGCGTCATTTGACCATCGCCGTCCAAGTCCGCCGTTCCCGCCCTGACCATAGAATTGAATTTTTCCATAGTCCATTGATTATTGCGGACTAAATCATACGGGCTTTCAAGCTGTAAATCCGCGAGCAGTCTTTTGTTAAACATGAGCAGAGCTATGCCGTCATAATGCTTTATAAATATGTCTCCGGCGAAAAAATACGCCGCTCCGCCGATAGACGTATCATTGATGATATTCTGGTCCCACCACGGCGCGTCAAGCGAAAGCTTTGTGTCGAATACATTGACTCCGTAACCGTTGCTTGCGAAGGTCGCGGCGTTCATAAGCCGCGGAATAATAGCGGAATATTCATCCATGCCGGCTTGGATAGTTCTGCGCGCCGGACCCGATATATCTTCTACGCTGAATCCTTCTAATTTCACGTTAAACATCTCTTCGATAAGAATATTTCTTGCATAATAGGCGTCGTTCAGTACATCCCCCGTCATTTCCTCGAATTCAAAATCGTTTGCGTCAAGACTGTTTCCCGACCATTGCCTGTCAATTAAAAATGTAAGGGTTTGTCCGCCGAAATCGGGGATTTCATGCGGGAAAGGTATATCCTCCGGCTCGGATACAGCCGCGTTTTCTTCTGCGGAATTGTTTTCATCGCCGCCGGCGGTAATATTTATATTATCGTCCGTGCCGCCGCAGTTTGTGAATACTATCATTGATATTGCAATGATAACGCACATAAAAAAAATTTTTTTCATAAGATTCCTCCGTAATATTATTATTTGGGTTGACCTGTTTGTTTGATTATGCCGTATTTTTAAAATTACACTGTTCATGATTTATATAAATTATTCTGCCGGTATTTCCCAGCTGTAACTCCTGTAAGCAGCTTGAATTCCCGGTTGAATGTCCTGATAGTATTAAAGCCGCACTTTACCGCTATTTCATTTACCGGCAAATCGGTAGTCCGCAGCATATTCTGCGCTGCCTGACTGCGGATTATGTTTACATACTTGGCAAATGTTGTGCCTGTGAGCGATTTAAAATACCTGCAGAAATAATTTTTTTCCAAGTGCATAATTCTTGCGCCTGTATCTAAAGTTATATCCTTACTGTAATTTTCTTCTATATATTTAAATAATTTCTGCGAGTCGTTGAGAAGCTTTACTTTAATTTGTTTTGACTTGATAATATTATCTTCCGTGCGATTCCGCAGAATCCAGCCCGAAATAAAACCCAGATATGACTTTATAATGATTTTATGCGCTGTATCGGCGTTAAGCAGTTCATTATAAATCTGATTATATATATTTTTAAACATCGATACATCAATATTTTTTATAATTACCGGTACCGAGAAACCGTCGGCTTCTTCTTTATTCATAATACTTTCCGCATCCAAAATTAAAATAAAGGCGCGTCCATTGTCTGAAGTATTAAAATGATGTATAATGCTGCCGGGTATGAGCATAAAATCCCCTGCGTTCAAGGTGAAAGTATCAAAATTATATCCGATATTTATCGTTCCGTCCGTGACTATTATAATTTCAGCGTCTATATGCAGGTGCGCGGGAAACTGAGGAACTCTGTATTCCTCCAAGCAAATCTGTATATTTTCTCTGCTGTATTCCACTTGATGTTTTTCGTAATATTTCATGAATTTTCCCTCGTCTACCGCAAATTAATTTGCATAATATTGTAACACAAATAACAAAAATAAGTATTGTTATTTTAAAAAAAGATGATTTTTGTCTAAAAAAAGATAATTTTTGTCCATGTTTTTTGTTGATTTTTTATTTTATTTATATTATAATATAAATAAAATATTTCGGAGGTTTAATATTTATGAAAAAAATTTTAGCTTTAGCATTATGTTTGGCACTTCTGTTTGTACTGGCGGTTCCGGTAATGGCAAACGAGATTAACCTGCCGGTTTCGCCGAAATTAACCGTTAATATCGACGGAGTAAGAGACGACGGATACAGCGAGCCTTATGTAATCGACAGTTTCAGAGGCGACTCGGGTGCTACAGGCATCGTTTGGTCAGCTTGGGACGACAATTATATTTACTACTATATCGAAGTAAAAGACACAACGCCGAACCATGAGCATGCTAATTCTTACGAGCGCGACAACGTCGAGTTTTTTATCGACTGGACCAACGCGAGAGGCGACGACACTTATAATGACGGCAAACCGTACTGGCAAATCAGAGTGATGTCCGCGCCTAATGAGGACAGCGTAGCGATTGAGGGCAACGGCAACTTCGGCGACATGGGCGGCGACGTAGATAAAATAAAATTTATCGTAGTTCCTCTGTCGGGAAACAATCTTAACGGCGGTTATATTATCGAAATAGCCATGCCGCTAAGCGAAGCCGAAGGCGCAGCTCTCAGAGAAGGGCAAACTGTTTTTGTAGACTTTCAGGTAGGCGACAATCAAGAAGATGCAGGCAGAACTTCGCAGGCATTCCTGAAAGGCGACGACCCGGATGTTGATAATCAGTGGCAGTGGCCTCACTCAGTGCGCGGCATATTAACTCTCGGCGCGGCACCTGCTCCGGCAGTTGCCGAAGAACCTGAGATTCCGGCTGCCGGCGGCGGTGACCCTGTTGATATACCTGCAGCCATAGCGGCGGACCCCGCGCCGATTACTCCGGCACCTCAAACAAACGATGCGTTTATGCTTTTCGCGATACTTGCAGTTGCTGCAATCGGCGCGATGCTTGTTACAAGAAAAGTGACGGCTAAATAAATTATTGTTCTTAACTCCTAAGAAAGCGATTGATGTTTTTTCACTTCATCAATCGCTTTTTTTTAAAAATTAGTGGGAATAACGATACCAGAAAGGAACGTAATAAACATGAAAAAAATTACTCTCGCGGAAGCGTATAAAGATTACTTTGACATAGGCGTTGCAATCAATCCGCGTGTTTTAGAATACGGCGACGAATTAATCAGGACGGAATTTACGAGCGTTACCTGCGAAAACGAGATGAAGCCTGTGTCTGTTCAGCCGAAACGCGGCGAGTTCACGTTTGAGCGCGCCGATGTAATCGCGGACTTTGCGGCGGCAAATAATTTAAAAATACGCGGACACACGCTTGTTTGGCACGGACAGACAAGCTCATGGATGTATAAAAATAATAACGGCGAATATCTTGATAAAAATCTGCTTTATGAATACATGAGAGAGCATATTAACGCAGTAGTAAAAAGATACGCGGACAAAGTGTACTGCTGGGACGTGGTAAACGAGGCAGTATCTGATAATGACGGCGAGTATCTGCGCGAAAAGTCGCCATATTATGAGATTGCGGGAAGTGAAGAATTTATCGAAAAAGCGTTTATTTACGCACACGAAGCCGCCCCAAACGCATTGCTTTTTTATAACGATTATAACACAGAAAATCCCGCAAAGCGCGAAAAAGTATACAAGCTGTGCAAGTCGCTGCTCGACAAGGGCGTGCCTATTCACGGCGTAGGACTTCAGGCGCACTATGACATATATTTTGACGTAAACGAGCTGAAAAAGTCTATCGAACTGTTCTCGTCGCTTGGTTTGACGGTTCATTTAACAGAGCTTGATGTTTCTGTCTATAAATTTGACGAGCGCGGCGTGGATTTTGAAACGCCGCCGGAGGACAGAATAAAAATGCAGGTTGAGCTTTACGATAAAATATTTGCGGTACTGCGTGAAAATAAAGATAAAGTAAGTAGTGTGACGTTTTGGGGCTTGAATGACGGCGCGTCATGGCTGAACGGGTTTCCTGTGAAGCGCACGAATCATCCGCTGTTGTTCGACAGAGCCAATCAACCGAAAGAGGCTTACGGGAAAGTCGTGGATTTCGGGAATTATAAAACTCCCGATGATTTCGACGCGAAAAAGAGCGGCGTTGCTTACGGCGAACTGACTGAATTGGAGTATAATTCTAAAACTACGGGCAACGCTCGCAAATGTTTCGTGTATACGCCTCCCGGATATAATCCGTCAGTCACTTATCCTGTTTTATATTTACTGCACGGAATCGGCGGGACGCATACGGAATGGCTTGGCGGCGCACCGAGTGAAATTATAAGCAATTTAATCGCGCAGGGTGAAGCCAAGCCTATGATAGTAGTTATACCGAATATACGCGCGGCGTATGACGACAGCGTGCCGCCGGAAGGTATAACGCCTGAAAATATAGCCGCTTGCGATAATTTTATAAATGATTTGCGCGATGACTTGATGGCTTTTATAAAAGAGCGTTATTCTGTGTCGGTTCAACGGGAGCAATGCGCGGTAGCAGGGCTTTCGATGGGTGGCAGAGAGGCTCTTTATATCGGTGCAAAAATGCCTGAAACATTCGGGTATATAGGCGCGTTTTCGCCCGCTCCGGGATTGCTGCCAATGGACTTCCCGAACGACAGGAAACATAACGGTCAGCTTACGGCGGACGAAATGACGTTTCCTGAACAATATAAAGATAATACGTTGATACTTATGTGCAGCGGTACGGAGGAAGAAATGTTTAATCATATCGCTGACGCTTACAAAAAAGCGTTCGAAGAAAACGGCGTAAAATACGAGTATTATATAACGCCCGGCGGTCATGATTTCCGCACGTGGAAAAACGGATTATATAATTTTGCGAAAAATATATTTTAATTTTATGAAAGGATAAATTTATGGATAAAACATTCACGAATCCGTTTATATTTGCCGACGTGCCTGACCCTGACGTAATCAGGGTCGGCGATATATATTACATGACGAGCACGACTATGTATTTCACGCCCGGATGTCCTGTGATGAAATCTAAAGATTTAGTAAACTGGGAGATTATTGGCTATGTTTATGATATATTAGATGAGAGCGACTGTATGACGCTGAAAAACGGCATGCACGATTACGGCAAAGGCTCATGGGCGAGCAGTCTGCGTTATCATAACGGCACGTACTACGTCGCGTTTTGCGCTTATAATACCGATAAGACTTATATTTATCAGACACAGGATATTGAGAGCTGCGAGTGGCGAAAGTATGAACTTGACGGGATTTATCATGATATGTCGCTGCTGTTTGATGATGACGGCAGAGTTTATATGGTCTATGGCGGCGGTGCGATTCGAGTAATTGAGCTGACGGCGGACGCGACTGCGTTTAAGCCGGGCGGTTTAAATAAAGTGATTATCGAAAATGCTGATATAACCGGCGGCAAAAGTCTTGCAGAGGGCGCACATATATATAAATTAAACGGATTATATTATATATTTATAATCTGCTGGCCGCGCACGGGAACAGGCAGGAGAATCGAAGTTTGCTACCGCGCCGCTCAAATTAACGGCAAGTATGAGGGCAGAATTATTCTTGATGATGACATGGGCTTTAAAAACGCGGGAGTTGCGCAAGGCGGCATAGTTGACACGACTGACGGGGCTTGGTATGCGCTACTGTTTCAAGACCACGGCTCAGTCGGCAGAGTGCCTGTGCTTGTGCCTGTAAAATGGGAAAACGACTGGCCTGTACTCGGCGAAAACGGCAGAGTCCCGGTTGAGATGCTGTTGCCTGTGATTGGCTGTGAGCTGAAAAATATAGTTATATCTGATGATTTTGAAGGCGAAAAACTTTCGCTCGAATGGCAGTGGAATCATAATCCTGATAATGCTAACTGGTCGCTTACTGCACGTCCCGGCTGGATTAGATTAACTGCAGGCACTATCTGCAAAAGTCTGACAGACGCGAGAAATACGCTCACGCAGCGCACATTCGGACCGGAGTGTTCGGGAGCGGTATATACTGACGTAAGCAGTATGCGCGACGGCGATTTTGCCGGACTTGCCGTGTTGCAGGATATGTACGGTTTTGTGAGCGTGAAAATGGTTGGCGGTGATAAATATATAATCATGGCGGCGGCGGAAGAACAGACGGAGCGAGTATATAAAACGGGTATACCTGCGAAAGAGCTCGAAAGCATTAAATTATATCCGGATACACTTTATCTAAAAATATATTTTGATTTCAAAGACGCGGTTGACGAAGCGTATTTTTATTACAGTTTAGACGGTGAAAATTGGCAGAAAATCGGAAGCAAGCTAAAAATGTCATACAGACTGTCGCATTTTACGGGGTATCGGTTCGCTTTATTTAATTATGCAATAAAAACAAGCGGCGGCTATGTTGATTTCGACTGGTTTAAAATAATTTAAATAAAAAAGTGAATAGGTATAAATTGTACCCAAAATGCATCGAATTGTTATCGGCGGCGTAAAACAGCCGCCGGTTTTTTCGTAATCTGTGATTTTTTATCTCGAAATTTTATGACTAATTCCCCATTTATTCCTCGCTTTATTTTTACTATTTGACATTTCTTTTTTTCGAGATAACCATGACTATTTCGAACTCAAAAATCGTTTCGGCAAGCAATGCACTATGCACGCATAATGCGGCTTGTTGGGGGAGCTTTTCCCCCAATCCCCCGGCTCGAACGGAGCAGAAATGCCCCGTTCGTTA
>Ga0099364_10005448_pt1 | contig 18866 bp, 23 predicted proteins | sample TergutTh196P3_FD_73070 | JGI IMG/M metagenome (GOLD analysis project Ga0099364, IMG submission 73070) | Microcerotermes parvus P3 segment gut microbial communities from Pointe-Noire, Republic of the Congo - Th196 P3 | ecosystem: Host-associated > Arthropoda: Insects > Digestive system > Gut ...
AAATATCATAAATAAGTTAAATATCTTTATGGTAAATGTACTGCGCTTTAAAGGCGGCTCTGATCTTTCTACATTGGTGGATACTCCGGCAGATAAAAAGGATCAAAATGAATAGGCTGGAAAAAAGCATAGATTCCCTTTTGGATAACTATGATAAATTCGGCATGGTAAACCATTCGGGAGCGAAAAATCTGCCCGGAAGGGAAAGCATAAAAAACATTGTCCGCAGTCTGGAAGAATTGCTCTTTCCCGGTTATCTGGAAAATTTACACTTAGATAACGGGAATCTAAGAAGTACCACAGCCAAAAGAGCAAAAGAATTATCGCAAGTCTTAATCAATGAAGTAGAAAAAAGCCTGGCTTTTTCCGTACGTTTGGGCGCTTTAAATTGCGGGCATGGCGGCTGCAGAGCGGTTGCCGCGCTTGTGGTAGATGATTTCTTTGAAGAACTGCCAAAAATCAGAACACTTCTGGCAAAAGACCTTGAAGCTGCTGTACGAGGCGATCCTGCCGCAGCAAACGCCGATGAGGTTATTCTTTCTTATCCGGGGCTTCAAGCAATAGCCGTACATAGAATAGCCCATTTTTTCCGGGCAAAGCAGATCCCGCTGATCCCGCGAATGATGAGCGAGCATGTCCACAGGCGTACCGGAATTGACATTCATCCGGGCGCACAAATCGGGGAATCGTTCTTTATAGACCATGGTACGGGTATCGTTATCGGCGAAACTACGATTATCGGGAATAATGTAAAACTGTACCAGGGCGTTACGCTTGGAGCGCTTTCTGTAAAAAAAGAGGAAAGCGGCATAAAACGACACCCAACAATAGAAGATGACGTTACAATTTACGCAAATGCCACAATACTTGGCGGCGAGACCATAATCGGCCGGGGCAGCGTTATAGGCGGCAGTGTGTGGATTACCCAGTCCATTCCCGCCGGAAGCAAGATTTACATGAAAAGGGATTAGGTGTGTTACCTGCCTTGCATAAATTACCGGTTTTATATAGAATAAAACTTCAGGGGTACTTCCCCTTTAATTTTTAACGGAGCTTGAATTATGGGAATTTTAAGTGTAATTTTATTGGTTTTTTTCGTAATTATCGCAGTATTGCTGATATTACTGGTATTGATTCAGAGCGAAGAAGGGGACGGACTTGGGGGAATTTTCGGCGGAGGTTCAAGTTCGGCCTTTGGTTCTCGTTCAGGCAATGTGCTTACCCGCTCTACAAGCGTTCTGGGGGCTTTATTTCTTATTGTAAGTCTTGGGCTTGCCCTTCTGAGCCGTACACCAAGCGGAACAGGAGTTGAAGAAGAGGGCAGGAGACTTCTTCTGGAAGAAGAAAGCTCAAGCTGGCTGGAAGAAGAATTGAATCCGGTACAGAATGAAATTCTTTTTGAAGATATTTTTATTGATGACAGCCTTGATAATATTTTAAACGAGGATGCGGTAGAAACGCAGTAATCCAGAGGTATAAATGATTCTGCAAGATGTATTAATGCCTAATTTCATCAAAGTTGACATGGAAGCTGAAGATAAAGATGAAGCATTTGAAGAACTGGTAGATCATTATTGTCAGGCTGATAATTCAGATGCACATGATGAGATTCTTGAAGCAATCACAGCAAGAGAAGCAAAAATGTCAACGGGAATTCACAAAGGTATCGCTATCCCTCACGGAAAAACAAGCGCTGTAAATACAATCCACGGCGTACTTGGCATTTCACGCAAGGGTATTCAATACGATGCCTTAGACGGAGAACCTGTATATCTTCTTTTTTTAATTATTTCTCCAATGGAAGATTCTGAAAAGTATTTAAGACTTTTAAAACATCTTGCAGAACTTATAGAAATTCCGCAGTTTCAAAGCGAACTGCAGGTGCAAAAGGATTCGCATAGCGCAAATAAAGTAATACGCAAATACGAAGAAATGCTTATTGCCGAAAATTAACCATGGAAAATAAAAATACGCTTGATTTATTATTAATGGTAGAAGCTAAAGCCGCTGCATTGATTAATGACGCGCAGGCGGAAGCGGACAGGCGTATACATGACAGTGAAGAAAAACAGCATGCAGTTTATGAAGAACGTTTCAGGGTGGAAATTCAGGCGCAGGAAGCCTTGCTGCAAAAAAACAGTGAAAAAATAAAAGAACAATATCAGCAAATGCTTGATGAATACCGCCGGGAGATTTCCGGCATTGATGTCGATACAGAGCATTTTTCAAAATTAGTAAATGAATATATCGCGGCACAAGGGTAAGGATAATGACGGAGACGAACCCCTATGCCTATGCCAAAGCCTGCGGAATTATAGGCAGATCATTTGTCGGGAAAAGAATATCTTCTCTTGCAGGGCTTCGTAACCTAAACGAACTTGACAGGCTGATATTTCCTGATAATTTTAATAAACTCCCCGCAAGTGAACTGTTATCTGATCTTGAAAGACGGATTGTCGAACGTACGCTTCGCGAGATAATGGTAATTGCCAATTCTTTTTCCAGTCTGCCAGAGTTAGTAGTTCGCATGCTCAGGGTGTATGAGTACAATGACTTAAAAGCATGTATTCAAAATATTGCCGCAGGGAAAAAAGAGCTTCCGCCGTTATGCGATATAGGCCGTTTTGGAACTATCAATTTTAAGGCGTTTCCCGATCTTAGCGCCATGCTGAAAAATACCGAATTTGAATATTTACTTTTTAATGAATTAAAAACAATAGATAACAATACGGATATAAACTCCATAGAAACAATTATTGATGTCCTTTATTATCATGGTTTAATAAACAGCCTTTCTCAGCTTTCTGCCGAAGACCGTTTTATGATGCAGCAAATGCTTGCAAGTGAAATTTCACTGCATAACTGCGCGTGGGCTTTGCGTCTTAGGACTTATTACCATAAGAGAACTGATGAAATAGGCAGTTATATGATTGATCTTAAAATAAATGGAAGAACAGCCAAAGCTGCTTCACTTGCAGCCGAAGCTCTGGAATCACTTGATTTTCATCTTGATGCGCGAAATCACTGGGAAGGGTGGAAATGGGAGAAGCTTCTTAATTCGGAAATGGTAACATTGCATTGGACAGTAAATCCGCGTTATTTTCAAAATGCCGCAGCATGGTATTTGTACAAACTTGCGCTCAAAGGGTTTCACCGTTCGCCTTTGTCAATCAGCGCGATTTTTTGCTATATCCGGCTTAAACAGTTCGAGGAAGATTTACTTACAAGTGTAGCCGAAGGATTGGCGCTTGGACTTGACAGCACAGGAGTGTTTGAAATGCTGGAGGGTACGCCATAATGTTTTTTTCGCGCAAAATGAAATTTATCGAACTTACAATATTAAAAAATGACATAGATGAGGTACTTGGATTTCTTGGAAGGCGCGGCGCTATTCAATTTCCTGAATCTAAGGTTTCAGGAGAAAATAAAAATATTATTCGAATAAAGCAGATTATAGACAGGCTTCTTGTAGCTGCAGCCTTTATAGGCAAAAAAATAGATAATAATAAAACATTAACAGATGAAGCATTTTCTGCTTCACAGGATAGTAATGAAACTCTTACAGATAAAATCTGTTCGCTTATTGAAAATCTAAAAGAAAGACAAATAAAAGCGGAAAAAGAAAAACAGCGTGTAAGTGAAACTTTAAACGAAGCGCAGGCTTTTTCAAAATTGAACGTACCTTTTTCCAGTTTGGAACAGCTTTCTTACCTTACCCTTAGGATAGGGCGGCTTGATCAAAAAGGCCAGGCTGAATTAATCGAAAATTTGGGGGAAAGGGCTGTAATAATTGCTTTGGGATCAGAAAACAGAATTCTTGCTGCATGTTCAAAAAAAGGGCGTTTTGCCATGGATTCGCAGCTTAAAAAATCTTCTTTTGAACCCATAAAAATCCCTGAGGATTATAAGGGAATCCCGTCAGAGTTAATGGACAGCCTTGAAGAACAGCTTATGCAGCTTGATGAAGAAATTAAAAACATTATAAGCGAAAAAGAAATGCTGTACGCAGGCAGTGCAGAAGATATTCAACGGCTTATTTCATCGTGGAATACGGCTCTGATAGTAGAAGAGTTAAAGGCGTGTTTTGTTACAACCGAAAGTTTGTACCATTTTTCCGGCTGGATACCTCAGGAAAGTATACCGGAAATTACAAAAGACCTGACAGAATTGACAAACGGCAGGATAGCGATCAAATCTTATTCTCCGCAGGAACTTCCTTCTGTAACACAAGGAAAAGAAAAAGTGCCTGTTTATATGAAACATAGCGCATTTGTTAAAGGATTTGAAGGAGTTGTATTTTCTTACGGTGCGCCTCTTTACGGAACGATAGATCCTACACCATTAGTCGCATTCTTTTTTACAATTCTGTTTGGAATTATGTTTGGCGATGTGGGGCAGGGTTTTATTCTGTTTTTAGCAGGTCTTCTTATAAAAAAAGGGCCAAAACAGCTTTCAAAATTCATGAAGTTTTCTGTTCCTTTAATATCTATAGGTATTTCTTCAATGTTTTTTGGCCTGATTTTTGGCGCGGTTTTTACCAATGAATGGCTGTTAGTTCCGGCCACAAGGGCGGTTACAGGAGCTATAACAGGAAATCCTGTAGACAGGATCATTCCCATAATGCCAATGGAAGAAACAGGAGGCAGTTTAACAAAATTACTTTATTTTTTTGCTTTTACAGTTGCAATAGGAGCAATTCTTATTTCAATAGGCCTTATTATCAATATTGTTAACAGGTGTATACTTAAAAAATATGAAGCTGCTTTTTTTTCAAAAACAGGACTGGCAGGGCTTGCATTATTTTGGTACGCTGTCTTTATTGCCGTGCGAATAATGACAGGCGCTTCTTTTGAATTGATTTATCTTTCAGGATTTGTTATTCCTGTCATGTGCATCTTTTTAGGCCCTTTGCTCTGGCGTATTATTGCACGGGAAAAACCTGTAATGGAACACGGGCTTATGGCTTTTATAATGGAGGGATTTGTAGAAGTGCTGGAAACAGTTTCCACCTATGTTTCTAATACTATCAGCTTTTTGAGGGTAGGCGCTTTTGCCCTTTCTCATACGATACTTTCGTTTATTGTGTTTACCTTTTACGCGAAACTGGCAAGTTCAGGTATCGCAGGTTCGCTTTCGGCGATTTTTGTAATGATTGCAGGGAATGCGGTTATAATTGTGCTTGAAGGAATGATTGTGGCAATTCAGGTAATCCGCCTGCAATACTATGAATTTTTTAACAAATTTTTTGTCGAAACAGGAGTTGAATTTTCTCCGTTTCGTTTTAGTACAGCAAAATAAAAGGAGACTTTATGAAAAGGATATTATTTTTTGTATTGATTATGTTCATCAGCACTGCGGTTTTTGCGCAGGAACATGAAACAAGCGCAGATCTTCCCGTAACGTATGCAGGCGTCTTGAAATATTTTGCAGCAGCTCTTGCAGTCGGGATTTCCTGTATTGCAGGCGGTATGGCAGTTGCAAAAATCGGGGCTGCCGCAATGGGAGCGATGAGTGAAAATGCCGATCTTTCGGGAAAAGCGCTTCCGTACGCGGGTCTTGCCGAAGGTATCTGTCTTTGGGGATTCCTTGTTGCGCTTTTAATTTTATTGCTTTAAAAACGGCTGTGTTTTGGATTTTTATTTTCTTGGAGACGAAGAACTTGTTACGGCCTTTGGCTTAATCGGCATTCATGGAATGCCGGTAAGGTCTCCCGATGAAGCTGTAACAGTTTTTAGAAAGATAACCGAAGGCTGGAATGAAACTGCCGGCATTGCTTTGCCGGATTCTATGCCGCAGGCTGAAACCTGTCAGGTGCTGCTTCTGACCGAAGAAACAGCAGACTGGCTGGGAGATTACCTGATTAATTGGCAGTTATCCGGCAATTATCCTTTGATTGTAGAAATCCCCGGCATTGCTGGGCATATAGAAGGCAGAAAAACCCTTGTGGATTCAATTCGTGAAGCCATAGGGATTCATGTGTAAAATGGAATTTATTACAGGAGAGAACGACAGAGGCCGCAGGCTGGATAGAATCCTGCGTAAAACTTTGGCGGATTATCCCCTCACTTTGATTCACAGACTGCTTCGCAAGGGGCAGGTGCTTGTAAACGGAAAGCCTGCAAAGGCGCAGGATCGCCTTGAAAGCGGCGTAATTATCAGTATTCCTGAATTGAAAAAAAGTAATGATGATGAAAAAACTCCGAAGGTTCGCCGGTTTCCCCCGCCTGAAATTTTGTGGGAAGGTAACGGGCTTATTGCGGTGAATAAACCATGCGGGCTTTCTGTGCATGGGCCAAACAGCCTTGATACTAAAGTGCGTGCCTACCTTGCGGATAAATTACCCCCTTCTCTGTCGTTTTTACCCGGCCCTTTGCACCGGCTGGATAAACCTTCCAGCGGCATTGTTGTATTTTCTGCTGGTATAGACGGCGCTCGTCTTTTCTCTGATCTTATGAGTGGAAGAAAGATTAAAAAAACCTACCTTGCCATTGTTGAAGGCAGCTTGGAAAAAGAGGAAAAATGGGAGGATAACCTTACAAGAGATAAGGTCAGAAAAAAAACATATATTTCATTGTCTGATTCTGACAGCGGTAAAAACGCTGTTACTAATGTAAAACCTTTAGCAGTTAATAAGACCCACAGTTTTGTTATGGCGGAGATTGCCACAGGCAGAACACATCAGATACGCGCTCAGGCGGCATTTCACGGCTATCCGCTTGCAGGGGACAGGAAATACGGCGGTCATGGCAAAAATGGGCTTTTCCTGCATGCCTGGAAGCTGGAATTTCTTGAATATTCCATAGAAGCGCCATTACCGCAGGCATTTAAGGATATGCTCAAGGAGATTTTTGGGACTTTACATTTTCCCCTGTTTTTGATATAAATACCCTGAACATTTAAATTTTGAAGGAAGGATATTATGTCACGGAGTTGTGAAGTCTGCGGAAAACATACAATAACCGGTAATAAAGTGAGCCATGCCAAGAATCGTACCCGCCGTACATGGAAACCCAATCTGGTAAATATAAAAACCCAGATCGGCGGTACTACTACGAAAATGAAGATCTGCGCCCGGTGTCTTAGAAGCGACGCTGTTACAAAAAAAGTCTAGTTCTGTTTATGGCAGATCCGGCGCTGGTACAAACATTAGATTATATTCTCAATCGCTGTGATGATGCCGCAATAGAGGTAATTGCCGAAGCCGTTGTCAGACGGCGGCGTAATATACATATTTCCAATGTAATTGGCGATATGCCCAATCCCGAAAGGCTTGCAAAAGAAATAACTACAAAGATCAATGAAGGTGTCGGCGGCGGCATCGAAGGCATGAGAAGATCGATTCAAGAAATGATTATAAGGATTATCAGGGAACATGCGCCTGAACTTAACGAAAAACAGATTAACGAACTTTGCCAGGCCTGGCTTCCCGATAGAATTTCTGCGGGTAACAGCGAAGATAAAGGAGCTGTACCTCCCGAAATGCTTTTATCCATGATAGACCAATTTGTTTCTTTTTCGCACGGTACAATGAAAAAATCTACTGATGATGAACTCAGAAGTGAAATGGGCGCATGGCCGGAACGTTATTGGAAAGCATTTCCTCCGGTTGTACGCGGGTTAATTACCGATTATCTAAAAAATAAAACGACAGAGAAAGAGTTTTATTCCAAATTAAAAACGGCTCTGGGTTATGTTGATTTTTAATTAAAAAAAGTTAACCACGAACTGCACGTTTGCATGGTTCGTGGTTAATAAAATTTTAGTCCCCCGCCCTGATCGAGTTAAACCATGCGTTAGAGTATAAGTCCAGAGCTTCTCCTACATCTTCTACAAGTTCTGTGTTATGCAGATCTTCCGCCGAAAAGAAGGAATACCCTGTTTTATAACTGCGTGCAGGAATATTTACCGTTGCAGGCAGTCCGAATGCATCCACAAATTTGGCGTATATTTCCGGCCTATGGATAAAGTCTATAAAATTGTGTGCCAGATCGATATTGCCGCCGTTTTTTAGAATAACCATATTGTCAATATAGGACGGCCCGCCTTCCTGCGGGATAAAAAAGACAGTGTCCCTTAACAACTGCGGGTTATCTGCAATTTCTTCATAAACTGCATCCGGGAAACCGTGAACAACCCAGAAGTCTCCGTTGGCATAACCCATGCCAAACGCTTCGGCATCAAATTTAACCAAGTTGGGTTTCCATGAAGTGTTTACAAGGGTTCTTGCAGCGGCAATCTCTATGGGATTTACGCTGTTTGCAGAATGTCCAAGATACATAAGAGCGCCGCCCATAACTTCGCGCATATCGTCTAACATTGTCATACGGCCGCGAAGATCTTCTCTTGCAAAAATAGACCAGCTTCTTTCAAAGTTGGGAACTCTTGCCGTATTTACAACAATACCCGCAGCTCCGTAGAAATAGGGTACTGAATATTCCATGTCCGGATCATAATCCGCTATCCGCAGCACTTCCGGATCGATGTTTCCAAGATTATTAAGTTTTGATTTATCTATTCTTTCCAGCATTCCCTGCCGGATCATTATAGGTACATAATCTTTAGAAGGAAATACAACATCATAGCGGCGGCCAAATGTTCTGGAAAGCCAGCCAAATAACCCGTCCCTGTTGGTTGCCATGAGTTTTGCAAACATTTCTTCGTTAGAGGCAAATTCATCGTAAACAACCCTGACATTATACTCTTCTTCAAATTTTTCGATTACTGAATCCGGCGTATAATATGTCCAATTATAGATATACAGCCGTTCTTTTGAACTACAGGAAATAATGACAGGCATAAAAAGCACTGCCAAAACCGCATGAAAGATGACGTTTTTCTTTTTCATCTTTTACCTCCTTATATAAAACCGCTATTTTGCGGCAATATACTTTAAAAATTTTCTTAGCGTAATGCAAAGAATAACAGTTCCAAATATCATTACAACAGAAAGTGCGCTGATTAATGGAGTAATGCCGCCCCTGCGGGTAATGGCAGAATAAATAAATATTGGCAGGGTAGAGGAGCCCGGTCCTGCCACAAAAAATGTAATAACAAAATCTTCTAAAGATAAGGTTATAGCGGTTAACAAACCGGAAATAATACCGGGCATACATATAGGAAGCGTTACCTTAAAAAGTATTTCTTTTTCATTTGCGCCAAGATCTGCGGCCGCTTCTATGATAGAAAAATCAAATTCATCAAGGCGCGCCATTACCATAAGAAAAACAAAAGGTATATTAAATGTCGTATGAGCGATATAAATGGTAAATAACCCCAAAGGAACTCCAAGACCTGCAAAAAAAATGGCAAGAGATACGCCGATTATGATCTCCGGCAAAATCATCGGCAAAAAGGAAATTGTCTGAACATAACCCCTAAGCTTAAATCTGTACCAATTAATTCCAATTGCTCCCATAGTGCCGATTATTGTGGCGCTTGCCGCAGAGGTAAGGGCTATAATAATGCTGTTTCTGAATGCTATCCATAAGCCGCGTTCTGTAAGAAGGCGTTCATACCAGCGAAGAGAAAATCCTGTCCACCTCATACTTGTAGAATAGTTAAAAGAATATATTATAAGTACAACTAACGGCAGAAAAAGAAAAAATAAGGTAAAACAAAAAACAAAATTGGAAAAAGAAAAACGCCTGTGGTATGCTCGTCTTGCGTGCCGGGCTGCTTCATGATGTGTTTTTTTGCTTTTTTTGGATATAAAATTACCCGCAATGCTTCTGAAGTTCATGATGAACCTCCATTGTGGTTTTCTGTACTTTTTACATCGATATTGCGCGAAGAATCCCGCTTTTGGATATACATCATCATGATAACGCCTGCTGTGGTTGCCAATGTAAGTACCATAGAAATTGCAGCAGCCCGCGGCCAGTTACGCGATTTTAAAAGTTGATCCGCTATTATATTGCCAAGCATGTAGGAATCCATGCCGCCGACAAGGTGCGGAACTGCATAAGCGCCAAAAATGGGAATAAACGTAAAAAGAATAGCGGTAAAAATTCCGCCCCGGATATTAGGAAGCAATACTTTTATAATCGATATAAATTTATTCGCTCCAAGATCCCGCGCCGCTTCTAACAAAGAAAAATCAAATTTATCTATTGTAGAAAACAGCGGCAAAATAGCATACGGCAGATACATATATACAAGGACAAAAATAACAACTTTCTGATTATATAAAAAAGGAATATAGTCCTGAATTAAACCAAAACGCATTAACATTTCGTTTAAAAAACCGTTGTTTCCAAGTATATTCATCCATGCAAAAACTCTTATAAGAAAATTTGTCCAAAATGGAATAATGATTAATAAAAGCAGCAGTGTCTGATGCTTGCTTTTTGCCATACAATAACCGCAGGGCAGCGCTATTAATATAGTAATTACAGTGGAAATTACAGAAGTTGTTATTGTGCGAAGCGTAATACTTAAAAATACAGGATCAATAAGGTAAAAATAAGCGTCAAGTGAAAATTCACTTTCTACACCGCCATAAAGGCCTTTTTTCATAAAACTAAAAATTATAATTATGACAATAGGTGCAAGAAAAAAGAGGGTAAACCATATTGCCATAGGAGAAGAGTAGAATGGCCCGTAATTTTTCCTCGCGCCGGCATTTCCGGCCTGAGTCTTCAACTCTTTACCTCGACAATATATCCGTCAAGGGCGCTCCATGACAAATACACATTGTCTTTCCACCGGATGTCCGGCCCTTCGTCGGAATAATTGGCGTGCTGTTTTATTACGCGAACCAGTGTTTTATCCGAAACCTGCACATAGAACTTGGTCTGAAAACCTGAATAAATTGGTTCATCTACCATGCCGTATAAAAGGTTTATATCTTCTCTTTTTGTAGCGGGTTTTTCCTTGCTGATTACGATTTTTTCCGGCCTGATTGTAAAGCTGACATGCTGGCCTTCGTGAACTTCATCTACACTTGTTACTTTTATAAGCCCCAATTCCGGGATATCAAGTTCGGCAAGGTATTCTTCCGTACCCTGAACATCGATTTTTTCGGCTTTTACTATTTTACCGTCAAAAAGATTTGTGTCTCCTATAAAACGCGCTACAAAATCGGTAGCAGGACTTTCGTAGATTTCATGAGGTGTGCCAAATTGTAAAACATCTCCCTGATTCATTACCGCAAGATGATCAGATACCGACAATGCTTCCTGTTGATCATGGGTGATATAGATAAAGGTGATGCCTATTTCATCGTGAATACGATCAAGTTCGATAAGCATGTGCTGGCGAAGTTTAGCGTCAAGTGCCGAAAGCGGCTCGTCAAGCAGAAGAACCCTAGGCTCATTGATAAGCGCACGGGCAATAGCTACCCTTTGTTTCATGCCGCCTGACAGTTGATTTGGCTTTTTATCTGCATGCCCTTCCAAGCGTACAAGGTGTAAATATTCATTTACCTTATCGTTGATTTTAGCTTTTGCCAGGCCTTTCAGCTTTGGGGAAAAGGCGACATTTTCAAATACCGTTAGGTGGGGAAAAAGGGCGTAATTTTGGAATACCGTATTGGTTTGACGTTTGTTTGGAGGAACGGAAAGTACATTGTTTCCATCAAGGGTGAGAGTACCTTTGTCAGGATGTTCAAAACCGGCAATAATCCGCAACAGGGTGGTTTTACCGCATCCTGAAGGTCCTAACAGGGAGAAAAACTCCCCTTTCTTGATTTCAAGGCTCACATCTCTGAGCACTTCGATATCACCGAAAGATTTACTTACTCCCCCGATGACAACATCACTGCCTTTCAACTTTTTTCTTCCAGCCTCCTTCCAGGAGCGCTTGCAAGCGCAAATGCCGCCGGGCTTCACGGCGCGACACCTTCCCATGCCGTCCACAGTATTTAGACCTAGAATATTAACATTGGGGTTTTTTGCAGATAATGTCAAGTGGCAATTATCAATATTAAGTTAATTAATAATCAACTTTCCATAAAAAAAGCCCATGTGGGGGCAAGGTAGGACCGGCAAGGTTTCGTTCGCCGGAGGCGATTATTTCCCCTAATTTTCCGGGCGGAGTATTTCTTTCCTCGTAATGCAGGAATGTCCCCGCTATTGAACGTACCATGTTTCTTAAAAAGGCATTTGCGCAGATTTCAAAGATAAGGCGGTTGCCTTCTATATAAAACTGCGATTTGTAAATGTACCTGTTCGTAGACTTGCCTGCTGTAATTGAACTGTCTCCTGCGCCTGCGAAGATCGAGCAGTCCGTTTCGCCTAGCAAAAGCCTGCCGTAGGCATTCAGGGTATTTATCGCGGGAGTACGCCGTAAATGCAGGTTATAACGGTTTTCAAAAGGTAAAACCGGGCGGCAGCAAATAAACTGATAACGGTATGTCCTTGAGCAGGCGCTGAAGCGGGCGTGGAACTCGGGGGTTGTTTCGCATGACTCAAGAATACGCACATCTTGGGGCAGCAAGGAGTTTATCGCATGAACAAAGCGATCTGCGGGAATGTTGCCGGTTGCGTCGTAAAAATTGGCAGCCTGGCCTAGAGCATGAACCCCTGAATCGGTGCGGCCCGAGCCTGTCAAATTTACAGGCTGTCCGTGTATTTTTTGTAAGGCCTGTTCAATTTCTCCCTGAACAGTTCTGCCATTTTCCTGCCTTTGCCAGCCGCAGAAATCAGTGCCGTCGTATGCGATCACTAGTTTGATGTTTCTGCCGTTCATAACTTTTATACCGGATTATTCTTGCCCGCTAAGTTCCTGGTTAAGGGTGTCGTAAAGAGTTCTTGCAAGTTCCAGAAAAGCGCCTGGTTTGTCCTTGGATTTTTTCCCCATTCCAAAAAGTTTTGCGATTGTACGTCTGGCATCTTCCAGCGATGTTTTTCGTTCATCTGCATCATGGGCAGGTCCGTATTTGTAACGAAGATACGCACAGATATACAACATGCCTTCATAAGAATAGTTTTTATCGGTATCCGGCCCCATATTTTTTACGCCGGAAAGAGTTTCCTTTCCGCTTTGTTCACGCGTAAGAGCTTCATTGTAAAGGTATTGGGCTTTTTTCCGGAAAAGAATACCCAGCCAGTCATAGTGCTGTCCCTGATATTTTTTATTAAGCTCGTCTAATAGCCATGCACAGCGTAAAGATGCAATTCCCTGTTTTATGGTGGGGGAGGCTTGTTTATTGTAAAAATCATAACAGCGTAATGTAAGATACTGCGATGCCGCTCCTTCCATTAGAGTACGGTTTTCATGGAAATCAATATTGGGAAATATTAACAGAGTTTCTTTTTTCCGTTTTTCACCGTCATCAAATGCAAGGGTGATTTTTTCCGGCGGAATATTCGCAAAATCAGATTCACTTGATGTAAACCAGCAATCAGGACATACAATAGACTGGTAAACAAGAGGGAATATCTCCCCGTATTTTGCAGAAGGTTCGTAAAGCCTGTGAAGTTCTTCCGTAAGTTTACCGGCTATTAATCTGCCTCCTCCGGAAAGAAGCTCTTCTTTATGAAATTCGGTGCTGCATACAGGACATTCATATCTTTTTTTAGATTGAAAAGTTTTTTTCAGATCGATATTTTGCGCCATTTATACCTCTTCCAAAACTACCATTGCAATTGCATTTTCTTTTTCATGAGAAAGTGAAATATGCACTCTGTCTGCGCCAGATTTTTCAAAAGCTTTCTGCGCAGTTCCAAATAACCTTATTTCCGGTTTTCCGTTTTCTCTGTTAGTTACCATAATATCCTTTAAGGCAATGTTAGTAATTCCCGTTCCAAGAGCCTTTCCAAAAGCCTCTTTAGCCGCAAATCTGGCTGCCAGAGACTGTGCTGCACTATTGCCGCGTGAAAGAGATGCAGCAAGTTCATCGGGATGAAAAAATCTTTGTAAAAGTTTGGAATTACCGGTCCATGGTTGCATGCGTTTTATCTCGACTATATCTATTCCAATTCCGGCTATCATTTTTTCTTATTCTCCGGTTTCATTTTCTGTTAATTCGCGTGAAATTGGAAGTATTGTGCCATGATATACGATTGTTCTGTTTCCCTGTATTGTGATAAGCGGATTATCATTAACAATGTTTACTATAACAGAAAAAGTATCATTTCGTCCTTCCATGTCTATTGTTTCCGTAACAAAATTATTTATACTGTACATTCCGGTGTACGGGCCTTGCGCAGTTACATTTTCCGGCGTTATGTATTGATCTGTTAATTCAAAATCACTGGCCGGAGTACCTGAAATAACCGGAAACACCGGAATATCCCGGCTTATTTTTTCTTCCAGAGTAACAGAGATTTCTATCGGAATGACAGTAATCTCTAAAGGTTCAATTCCAAGAGCGCTGCCTTTTTTACGAATTTGTACAGGTACTTTGTATGTACCGTCATTTTTATATTTATCAAGATCGATATACGCTATGATATCATCTTCAAAAATAGTATAAATGCTGCTGCCTTCTCCGCGCAGGTTTATCCTTACAGAGTTTACAAATGAATTTACCGGAATAAAGCTGTCATTTGACTCAATAAAAAGCGGTGCGGAAAAATGCCGTGTTTCCAGCGTATTCATTCTGTAAAAAACAGAGATAATCAATGCCGCAGCCAGAGAGAGTACCTTGACAGGCCATTTTTCGGTAATTTTTAAAAGAAATTCTCTGCTATTCAATTAATACCTCCCTGTCTTGCGCAGAGGCTGATGTTTCTTTACTGTCCGGCGTTTGAATCGATACATCTTTTCTGCTTCCTCTGTCAAGCAATTCTATTAATTTGCGCGTAACTTCCATAACAGATAAATCATAATAAAGTTTGGCATCATAGGCCAGAGAGACAGCGCCTGTTTCTTCGGAAACGATCAGTATGACAGCATCAGATTGTTCTGCCATTCCAAGAGCTGCCCTGTGGCGAGTGCCGAAATTTTTACGTATATCCTGTCTTTCGGAAAGAGGCAGAAAACATCCTGCGGCTGTTATCTTTGCGCCTTGAATAACCATTGCGCCATCGTGAAGGAAACCGTCGTATTCGTAAATAGCCATTATCAGGCTTGAGGAAAGTTCTGCATTGAGCCTTGTTCCGGTTTCTATAATATTTCTTAAGTTGATCTTTCTGGGAAAAACAATCAACATTCCGCGTCTGCGTTCTGCAAGAAGTTCCGCCGCTGTAATTACAGCATCAAGTTTTCCGATATGTACGGTGGTATTCTGCCTGAAAAATTCTCCCTGCCCAAGCCTCATAAAAATTTTTCTTAATTCAGGCTGAAATACTATGGCGATTGCTATAAAAAGTCCGGGCGCTATTATATTAAGAACCCAGAGCAAAGTGGTAAGTTTTAAAAAATAGGCCATGCCGTAAACAAGCGCAAGAAATCCCGCGCCTTTTACAAGCGGAAGAGCTTGAGTTTTTTCCAGCAATTCATAGCCCTTGTACAGAAGAAAGGCAAGAAGGGCTACATCTAGAACCGGCCGGAAAAAATCATAAATTGCAAGAAGATTTTGAAACAATGTCATTGATTTTTACATCATACACTATTTTTATAATTAATAGTAAGGTATTCTTTTTAACTTTTTTTCAATGAAACAATCCGCTGCGCGATGCTTTTGCCGTCTAGTCCGCTTGCGGAAAGCAGCTCTTTTCTTGTTCCCAGGGCTTTACCTTCTTCAAAAAAGCTGTTTTCTGCCGCAATAACAAGGATTTCTGCTCTGCAGCCGTTTCTAAGGGCCATAGCCGGTACATATTCGCCAAAACCCCCGTCTTTTATGCCTTCTTCTATAAAAACGGCAAGTTTATATTTACTTATTAAAGAAGCCAGATATTCTTCATCAACCGGTTTTACAAATCGAAGGTTATAAAGATCCACCTCAATCCCCTGTTCTTTCAGAATAGACGCAGCATTTCCAGCTTCGCTGTAAAGGCTGCCTGTAAAGAAAAGGCAAATATCCCCATGCTCTGGGGTATCGGTCAGGAAAACACCTTTTCCCGTTTGGACAGGCAAAGAAAAAGAAGGTATTTCATCGGGGCAGGCTGCCTTTGGATAACGGATTATTACAGATCCCGGCTCTTCCTGTTCAAGCGCCCAATTTAGCATAAGGCGCATTTCATTTTCGCTTGCCGGGCACAGGATTGTCATATTTGGCGTACTGCGGAACAAAGCAATGTCAAAAAGCCCTTGATGAGTTTCGCCGTCCGCGCCGACAAAACCCGCCCTGTCAAGAGCTAAAATTACCGGAAGTTTTTGCAGAGCCGCATCGTGGATTACCTGATCGACAGAACGCTGTATGAAGGAAGAATATACCGCAACTACAGGCCTTAACCCTTTCGCGGCAAGGCCGCAGGCAAAAGTTACTGCGTGTTCTTCTGCAATACCAACATCATAAAAACGCTGGGGGTATTTTTTTGCAAAACCGGAAAGCCCTGTGCCTGTCTGCATTGCGGCGGTAATTGCCGCAATACGTTTATCTTTTGCAGCTGCCGCAGTAATCACATCTGAAAATGCCATTGTAAAACTTTTTTTACCGGCCTCTCCATTATTGATTCCATTATCAACAGAAAATGAACCAACGCCATGATAGCTGTCAGGTTCATCTTCGGCATAACCATAACCCTTGCCCTTGCGTGTAATTACATGAATTACAACCGGCCGGTTTAATTTTTTGACATCTTCCAGAACGCTGATCATGGCATGGATATTGTGTCCTCCGATTGGGCCGACATATTCAAAGCCAAGGTCTACAAAAAAGTTATCCGTATAAAAAACCGCTTTTACCGCGCGTTTTAATCTTTGTACAAGATCAAAAAAAAGGCTTCCAAGCCAGGGGATTTTTTTTACCATTGAATCAAAATGACGGCGGAAAGTTTGATAATTTGCCTTCATGGAAAGGCGGCTTAAATATTTAGAAAGTCCGCCGACATTCGCACTTATTGACATTTTGTTATCGTTTAAAATAACAATCAACGGCAGCCCAATATGCCCCGCATGAGACAATGCCTCGTATGCAAGCCCGCCTGTAAGAGCGCCGTCTCCTATTACCGCGATCGCGTGTGATTTACCGCCCTGAATACGTTCTGCCGCCAAGAGGCCAAGCGCGGCAGAAATAGAAGTGGAAGCATGCCCCGTATTAAAAGCGTCATGAGGACTTTCGCTGCGTTTAGGGAAACCCGCAAGCCCCCCGTATTTACGCAGCGACTCAAATGAGGCAAGGCGGCCTGTCAGAAGTTTGTGCGCATAACATTGATGCCCGACATCCCAGACAATTTTATCCTGTGGAGAGTCAAAAACCTTATGAAGGGCAATACTCAGTTCAACCGCTCCCAGATTGGAAGCCAAATGCCCGCCGTTACACGAAACAGTCGATACAATTTGTTCTCTTATTTCTACAGCAAGCTGATTTAGTTCTTTTAATGTAAATTTTTTAATATTATGAGGAGAATTAATTTTTTGCAATAGTTTTGTTTGCTGCATATTTCCATACTTATTAAAATGTTTTTATTGTTTTTTTTCTTGTTCTTCCAGCATTTTTTTGTATACTAAATGATGATGAAAACCTTCCAGATACCTTTTTCTTGAAGCGATAAGATGTGTAAGTTCTATAACCATGTAACTGCTTGCATCGGCGGCAATCGGAAGAATGTAATCCTGAGTTTCTTTAATATACCGTTCGATAAATTCGGGGTTGTTTACAAACCCCAAAGAAATCATATTGGAAATACGATCCGCTACTTTTAAGATTTTTGCCTTATGTGAACCGGTTTCTCTTATACGGGTTAGAAATTCCGCTTTTGCTTCATCTTCGCGGCGTGTAACTTCCATTACCAGTTTATAAACTTCATGGCTTTCAGAATCAAGAGACAGTATGTTATTGTGATTATAATCCCGAATGTCTTCCAATACATCATGAATAATTGACGCTTTAAGCAGTACAGAATCGATTATTCCGTAATCAATTAAAATTGCCATTGTATCAAGTTGATGACGGAACATATTGCCGCCGGCTTCGCGTGATTTTCCTATAAGTACAGTTGCAGCCTGCATATAAGGCGCAAGGTGCATTTCTCCCAGTTGCTGCATTTGTTCTGTTGTCATTTACAGATCCTTTAAATAAAGCTCAAGTTTTTCAGTACGTTTAAGCGTATCTTCCAGTTTGGTTTTTTGCTCATCAACAAGCAGCGCAGGTGCATTCTTTATAAATTGTTCATTAGAAAGTTTAGCGCGTAACCCTTCAATGTATTTGCGGTCTCTTTCAAGATCGCTGTTGAACTTCTTTTTCAAAGCGCCGGTGTCCACAGCTTCTGCGACAAATACAAACACTTCAAACCCCTGTCCTGCCATTCCGATAGAACCTGCGGGGCGTTCTGTTACACCGCCGCTTTCAATCTGCAATTCGCCAATTCCTGCAAGCAGTTTTATAAGCCCTTCATTTTGTAAAAAAGCTTTTTTCTGTTCATCTTCTGCCTGTACGATAACGCGCAGTTTTTTATCGGACGTTATGCCGCATTCGCTGCGCAATGTCCGCACCATGCCCACCAGCGACTGGAGATAATCAAAGTTTTTCTCTTCTTTAGGGCATGAAAGTTTTTCGTCATATTCCGGGTAAGAGCTGTTAATAAGCAAAGTCTCTTTTGGAATATTGGGAAGTTTTTGGTATATTTCTTCCGTTACAAATGACAACAATGGGTGAAGCAGGCGCAAAGACAGGGCAAGGACATCAAGTAAAACTGATGTCGCACGGTCTTTTTCCGCTTCGTTCTCGCTTTTTGTGGAAAGTTTTGTTGCTTCCACATACCAGTCGCAAAAATCATTCCAGAAAAATTCATAAACAGTAAGCGCCGCATCATTGTATCGATACGAAGTAAATGCCTCGTACATGACTTTGCCGCAATGTTTAGGGGTGAATTAATCCA
>Ga0099364_10005449_pt1 | contig 18861 bp, 10 predicted proteins | sample TergutTh196P3_FD_73070 | JGI IMG/M metagenome (GOLD analysis project Ga0099364, IMG submission 73070) | Microcerotermes parvus P3 segment gut microbial communities from Pointe-Noire, Republic of the Congo - Th196 P3 | ecosystem: Host-associated > Arthropoda: Insects > Digestive system > Gut ...
ACGGGTAGGCGTTGTGCATGCAGACGGGGTCCGAGCCGTCATGCCATGCGACGCCGCGCGCCGGGATGCGTTCGCCGAAATCGGACTTGAAGCAGTCCACGCCCAATTCGGTGAGCCCTATAAGCTTCGACTGGTACCAGCGCGTGGCGGCGGGGTTCGTAAAGTCCACGATGGCCATCCCCGCCTGCCATAAGTCGGTCTGCCATACGCTCCCGTCATGGCGCTTTAGCAGGTAGCCTTTTTCCATCCCCTCGTCGAAAAGCGCGGAGTTCTGCGCTATATAGGGGTTAATCCAGACGCATATCTTCAAGCCGCGCCCCTTCAGCCTTTCCAGCATGGCGCGCGGGTCCGGGAATACCTCGGGGTCCCATGTGAAGTCGCACCATCTGTACTTCCTCATCCAGAAGCTGTCGAAGTGGAATGCGCTGAGCGGGATGTCCCGCTGGCTCATCCCGTCTATGAATGAATTGACTGTTTGCTCGTCATAGCTTGTCGTGAACGACGTGGTCAGCCACAGGCCGAACGACCACGCGGGCACCAAGGCCGGGCGGCCGGTCAGTTCCGTAAGGCGCGAGATGACGTCTTTCGGGCCGGGGCCTGCGAATATGAGGTAGCGGATGCTTTCCCTCTGCAGCGAGAACTGGACGCGCGAGACTTTTTCGCTGCCTATTTCGAATGCCACGTCCGCGTTTGAGTCCACCAGGACGCCGTAACCCCGGCTGGATAGGTAGAAGGGTATGTTTTTATAGGAGATTTCCGACGATGTGCCGCCGTCTTCGTTCCACATCTCGACTATCTGCCCGTTTTTCACGAATGGCGTGAACCGCTCGCCAAGGCCGTACACCGTTTCGCCGACCGACAGCAGCAGCTCCGCCACTATGTGCCCCTTCCCTTCAACCGCCATGTATGCCATGTTCCTGTATGAGGCGTCGGTCAGCAGGGTTCCTTGGGCATCATAATACGACACGGCCCAGCTCTTCGGCCTTTTGTCTATGATAATAGTGAGCTCGTCATCACCCGCGCCTGTCATGATGGCCAGCTCATCTTCTTCGTCTGATATTAATAGCGAACGGGAGCAGTCTGCTTCCTTGGGTATCTGGGGAAGGATGGGCAGGCTCCCGCAATGGTGCGTAAGCTCCGTCGCTATGACGCCGGGCTTAGGCGTTGAAAACGTTACCGTCAGCAGCGCTTTGTTCAGCAAATCGCCGCGCTGCGTGACCGGGCAAGTCGATGCGTAAACGGCTAACTCCCCGCCCCTGATTTCATGACCTGCGTACTCGACGGCATAATGCGGCACTACGCCATCTTTCATTCGCCAGTATCCGTTTGTAAACTTCACTGCTTGCTACCCCTCAGTGTTACTATAAAATGGTATACCTTTTTGTAGTAGCGTGCGATTAATAATATTCTGTTGATTTTTCGCCTGTATTTATGGAAATATTAAAATTTTTATCTTGCAATTTGCTTTTTTCTGTAATATAATCAGTCCCCATGGTGCTCACGTAACTATCCGGGGCAAAAAAAAGCGCTATAAAAAGGTATGCCTTTTTGTAGCAACACTGAGGGGATTACAAATAGACGTAAATCCCCCGTAGTAATTACAGGTGTATTTCAGACAAGCCGCTACAAATACCTCGTTAGGCATTGGAAATACTGCATATTTCGTGGAATAACCCCTTGACAATCTCACCTTATACACCTATAATAATATAATAATTAAGGGTGTATAAGGGGCGGGAACATATGCATATTACAGAGACGATGATTCGTGGTACTATTTATTGCTATGCGGCCGAGTGCAACTGGAATCCCCGCGAGAAAAAATATGACAAACCGAGCAGGTCAGTCGGAAAACTGAACGGCATTGGCGGTTTCGTCCCAAACAAGTATTTTTCGGGCCTTTTGATGCGCGAAAGCGAAGACCCCGCAGGGATTGGCGATTTTGAGCAGCGCACCATTGACACCGTCAAAGACAAATATGGGCAAGGCATTGAACCAAGGGCGTTCCCAAAGATCAATTCCACGAAAATAACCGACGCAATAAAGACCGCCACAATCATAAACCATGGCCCCCAGCTTGTTTTTGGGAGCATAACCTCAAGGTACAAGATGGATGTCATGCTACGTGATGCCTTTGGGAAAGACCTAGCCAAGGATATACTCCCGTTGGCGTGGTACATTACGTCCGAGGGGAGCGCGCTCAGCAATAACGACGGCTGGCTTGACTATTATGAGAACCCGAGGGGTTTTGGTTTCTCCAGCCAAGAAGTCAGCAAGCTGCTGGACCGGATCAATTACGATGGCATCATGACATTCTACAAACAGTGGCTCAAAGGTTTCACCGGCTCGGAAAAGGTTCTGTACGACCTGACTTCGATATCATACTACGGAGCTGGCATACGTGCCGCCGACTGGGGGTACAACCGCGAGCATGACAGCTTGCCCCAAGTCAATTACGCGCTGTTATGCATACGCGACACGGCGATGCCGCTGTTTGCCTGGCCGCTTGCCGGAAGCATATCCGATGTCAACACCTTGGAGAATACCCTCCAATTCCTTGACAAGTTAGGCTATAAGCCAAATTGCCTGATGCTGGACAGGGCATTTCCCAGTAAAAGCAATATCGCGTATTTGCTGCGGCGAGGATATATATTCTTGCAGGCCCTGAAAGTGAACGCAAAATGGGTATGCGATATCATTGATGCCGGGGAATCAGCCCGGTTCAGGCCGGATTCGATGCTGACAATGGATAATCGGGCCTATTATGCAAGCACTACGCATTTGCAGTGGGTGCGTTGCAGAAAGCAAAGCGGAAAGAAGACGGAAGAGGAATCATTTTTTTACCAATGCAGCAGCAAGAGGGACAAGTACAAACCGCAAGACGGCTCGGGGGTCGAGGTTCTTGAGCAGCGCCCTTGCCAAGCGCATGTGCTGTTTTGCCAAGACTTGGTCGGCAACACTTGGGATCGCTTCATGGGAAATCTCAACAGCGAGTATGCAAGGCTGCAAAGCGATCCCACGGCTAAAGTTAAGCACGAATACGCGCCTTATTTCCTCATAGAAAAACCCAAATACGCCAGGAAAAGAACAATTGACTTCAACACGGAAGCCATTGCAAAGCACAAAAACAAATATGCGGGATATATCTGCTTTCTGACGAATGACCCTACAATTAAGACACCGGAAGATGCGATGGGTGAGTATTCGACGCGAGACTATATCGAAAAAGATTTTGACGAGATGAAAAATGATCTCGACATGAGAAGAATCCGCGTTCATACCGACGACAGGATGCGCGCAAGACTATTCGTTCAATTTCTAGCTGAAATATTCCTCAGGGATATTAGGGTTAGGCTCCATAAATCTGATGTTTGTCGTAAAATGACAAAAAAACAAATATTCTCTCACATCAAGACGATATCTAAAGTTCATTTTCAAGGCAAATACAACGATGTGACCCCACAGTTATCGAAAAAACAACATAGCATTCTTCAGGCTCTGGAAATTCAAACCTGAGTGCATACACCTGTAAATATTGTGGGGGATTTACGTCTCAATCATTTGCGGGTTAACAAAAAATTATCATTTTCTTATTAAGCGATACCATTTACAACGCAAATCCAATTGCTTACAATAGAATAAACACTATAATTCAAATAGGGGGTATACTATGACACGTTATGACAAAATGAAGTACAACAGGTGTGGCAAGAGCGGCGTGCTGTTGCCCGGGATATCTTTGGGGCTTTGGCACAACTTTGGTACCGACGCGCCATTTACCAATTGCCGTGAAATGGTTTTAGGATCGTTTGACCTAGGGATCACCCACTTCGATCTAGCCAATAACTACGGCCCACTGCCGGGGTCTGCGGAAGAAACCTTTGGGCGGATACTAAAATCCGACCTTATGGGATACCGTGACGAGCTATTTATTTCCACTAAAGCCGGATATAACATGTGGGAAGGACCTCACGGCGAATGGGGCTCAAAAAAGCACATGCTATCCTCCCTCGACCAAAGCCTTAAACGGATGGGGCTCGAATACGTCGACTTGTTCTACCACCACCGCCCGGATCCTGACACACCGCTTGATGAAACCATCGATGCCTTGGAACAAGCCATGCGCTCAGGCAAGGCGATGTATGTCGGCATCTCAAACTACAACCCACAGGGGACGGCGGCAATGCTTGAAGCCTGTAGCCGCAGGGGTATCCGCCTGTTAATACATCAGATGAACTATTCCATGTTCCAACGTCATTCGGAAGACATTATTGACGTATTAGACAGCAATAAAATAGGTTCTATCGCTTACTGTCCGTTAGCCCAAGGGCTGTTGACCGACAGGTATCTCGGCGGTATTCCGGAAGGTTCCCGTGCAGCCACCAAAGGCACATTTCTAAAAAAAGAAAATGTGACAGATGATAAACTTACCAAGGTCAAAGCTCTCAACGAGATCGCAAAATCCAGAGGGCAGTCACTTGCGCAAATGGCGCTGGTGTGGGTGTTGCAACGCACGACCTCTGCGCTTATCGGCGCAAGTGTGTTCTCGCAGATTGAAGAAAATGTAAAAGCCCTAGACAATATGTGTTTTTCTTCCGATGAAGCGGCAGAAATAGACAACGTGTTGAGCGGGTTACTGTACAGACCCTAGTCAGGGGGCATCCCATAGCTGCGGATTTGACTTCGCTAATGCACGAGCACTGCGGAGGAAACATGCTCTATAGGCCAAAACTTGTGTGCAGGCTACGTCAAATCCGCATCTATGGGATACCCCCTGAACGGCAGTCTGTGTGCATGCCTCCAGTATGATACCCGTCTGTACAGTAACTTGAGCGGCAGCTAGAAAAAAATAACTTACACTCGGTCTTGTACGACAAGCGGATATTTGATATACTTAGCCGTGCTGCTGAAATGTTTATCAAAGAGAGCGGTTGATTCAAAGATTTCGCGCCGCTAAAGGGGAGTGAGCCTGAATGGATATCGATAAACAAGTCTTTGAGCCGAGTGAAAACAATCAAGCTGCCACGGATGACAAGTTGATGAGGGAAAAGCTTGAAGCAGCGTTGATCGCATCCAACGAAACAGTAGAAATGATGACAAGCATACTAAACAAGTCGGAAGCCATGATATTCACGTCAGATTTGGCTACTAGTGAGATAATCTTCATGAGCGACAGCCTGAAGCGGCATTTCGGCCTCGGTGATGACGCTATTGGAATGCCTTGTTATAAAGTTCTGCAGATAGATAAAGACGATAGATGCGAATGGTGCGCCTGTCACAAACTGGACAAAGAGCCGGAAAGCGTCATTGTATGGGAAGACTATAAAGAATCAACGCAGAGGTACTATCAGAAAACGGACAGATACGTAGATTGGCCCGGCGGCAAAAAGGTTCATATACAATATATAGTAGACTTGACCGAAATGAAGCGTCAAAAAAACGAACTTGAAATACATAGAAAGACTTTGCAAGATATTATTAACTCAATTCCAGACCTTATTTTTTGCAAGGATTCGAACTTTCGGTATTGGCTATTCAACACCGCCTGCACTGAATTCTTGGAAGCGGATTTGGAATCGCTTATCGGGAAAAACGATGTCGAGCTGGGGTTTCCCGATGAAGTAATAAAATCGATGCGTTCTTCAGACGAAAGGATTTACGCAGGGGAGAGCAAAGTCGTATACGACAGTTGGATACCAAGCCCTGACGGGCAAGTTCGGTATTATATTACAAGCAAAGCCCCGATTATGCAAGACGGCGCCATTGTCGGGCTTGTAGGCATTTCGCACGACATAACTGAAAAATACCGAATGGGACAAGAAAATGAACTCCAACTAAGCAAGCTTAACCTAATGGTTAAAGCCACGAAAATCTGGCTGTGGGACATGGAGGTCGTGGAAGGCGACCCCGTTAACCCGGAAAATGTTTTCCTGTGGTCGGATGGTATAAGGCAAATGCTTGGGTTTAAGGATGAGTATGACTTCCCTAATGCCCTAGGTAGTTGGATTAATCGTCTGCACCCGGAGGATAAGGACAGAACCCTTGACGCTTTAGAGAAGCATTTTACTGACAAAACAGGCAAAACGCCTTTCGATGTCGAGTATAGGCTGATGAAAAAAGATGGAAGTTACGCTTATTTCCGCGCTTCAGGCGAAACCATCCGCGATGAAAATGGAAACCCCCTACGCGCCGCAGGTGCGCTCATGGATGTAACTGAAACGAAGAACATGCTCCTTGAAATTGAGAAACAACGCATGGATGCGGAAATCGCCAACAAAGCGAAAAGCGACTTCCTTAGCATGGTGAGCCATGAGATCCGCTCTCCGTTGAATGTGATTCTTGGCGTGACAGAAATCCAGCTTCATTCTAAGCGCGTCGATGAGGACACAGCGAGAGCTTTTGACAAGATCTATGCTTCCGGAGACCTGCTTCTTGGCATTATCAACGATATACTGGATCTGTCTAAAATTGAAGCGGGCAAGCTGGAGCTGCTGTGCGAAAAATACGAAGTTAAGAGCCTGATCAGCGATGCCGCGCAGATAAGTGCGATGAGCGTTGGCAGCAAGCCCATTGAGTTTGACCTATGCGTGGATGAAAACATGCCGGCTGTTATGTTTGGTGACGAGCTCCGCATTAAGCAGATCATAAGCAATTTGCTTTCCAATGCCTTTAAGTACACTGCGGAGGGCACCGTCAGCCTCTCAATACATGCGGAAGCGGGCGACGATGATGGAGATGCAACAGTTGTTTTCCGCGTCAGTGATACGGGGCAGGGCATGACGAAAGTAGAACTGGATAAGTTGTTCGACAAGTACTCCCGATTTAGCACAAACGCCAACCGTACAACGGAGGGTATCGGGCTCGGCATGAGCATCGTTAGAAATCTAGTGCGTATGATGAATGGCAAGATCGACATTGACAGCGTCAGGGGTGAAGGCACAACTGTTACTGTGCGGTTGCCACAAAGAAAGTCTGCTTCAGACGTGCTAGGCAGCGAGCTGACCGAAAGCTTGAAATATCTCCGAACAAGCGGCAGGGCACAGATGAAAAGGACGCAGATAACACGCGAACAGATGCCATATGGCAGCGTGTTGGTAGTAGATGATGTGGAGTCTAACATTTATGTCGCCAGAGGGCTTTTAGCCCCCTATGGGTTGAGCGTTGACACAGCTTTAAGCGGGTTTGAGGTGATTGACAAGATTAGGCGCGGCATTGTATATGACATAGTTTTCATGGACCATATGATGCCGATAATGGATGGCATTGAGGCGACAAAAACAATCAGAGACATGGGATATCAGCACCCTATTGTTGCATTAACTGCTAACGCTGTGATAGGCCAGGCTGATGTTTTCCTGAAAAATGGTTTTGATGAGTTCATGCCTAAACCTATTGACGTGCGTCAACTAAACAGCATTTTGAATAAGTTTATACGCGACAAGCAACCTCCGAAAGTCATTGAAGCGGCAAGGGCGCAAGCCTCAGACGACAAGTTTCAAATCCACTGCGCCCAACCAGATGCTCCCGTTGCACATGAACTCATGGAAGCTTTCGTCAATGACGCTACTAAGTCAATTGCCGCATTGGAATCAATAAGCACAAAGCAATACCCATTTGGCGACGAGGACATGCTTTTGTATGATACCCATATGCATGGAATGAAGAGCGCACTTGCGCATATTGGAAGACAGGAGCTTTCCGACATCGCATACAGGTTGGAAAGCGCGGCGCGAGATGGCGAATATGAATTAATGATAACCGAAACCCCGGCGTTTATCAACTCGTTGCGAATGATTGTCGATAGTTATTAAGCACTAGTCACGAGGGTATCTTTCTGGAGGAATACACGCAGCTATGGGATACCCACTGACTAGTAGCGAGCGGGTTCCCGCGCATGTGGAGCGGCTCCTTGCACCTTCGCGCATTGCAAGTACCGTTTGAGAAGTTGCAAAACAGCGCTGAAATCAAGCGGTTTCCCAATATGGTCATTCATGCCGGCATCAAGGCAGTTTTCAACATCCTCCTTGAACACATTCGCCGTCATAGCAATAATGGGAATGCTACCTGCCCGTTCATCATTAAGCGCACGGATGGCGCGCGTGGCCTCAAGCCCGTCCATTACCGGCATTTGGATATCCATAAAAATCATATCGTACCTATCCGGCGCTTCGCTGAACAACCGGACAGCTTCGGCACCGTTTTTCGCGCAGTCAACCTCTATTAATGATGGCTCAAGCAACGCCATGACAATTTCGCAGTTTATTTCCACATCTTCAGCAAGCAATATGCGGTGTCCCTCGAACGTGGCTTCGGCTTCTTGTGGGACGTTCTCAGTCTCAAGCTCAGTCTTAGCTTGGCTCATACCAAGGATCTCATTCGTAGTATTAATTATCTGCGACGGGAAAAACGGTTTGCTTACAAACACGTCAACCCCCGCTTTTTTTGCTTCCTGATTAAACTCGTTGAAGCTATTGGAGTCATACAGCATTGCGATAGTACCGCCATCCCCGGCGGAATCACTTTCCTTTATAGCCCGCACCAGATCGGAACCGTTCATATCAGGCAAATCCCAACCGATGAAATATATGCTGTACCGCCCATTTTGACGGATATATCCTACAGCATCTTCGCCGCAAAGGACTGCATCGCATCGTGCGCCGAACTCGCTTGTGATTTTCTTGAAAAATGCCACAGTGTCCGCATCGTTATCCGCGACAAGGATGCTGACATGGCTCCAATCAAGGCCATACCCCAGCGTTGCTTTCCCATCGGTATCTTTGCGCATTAACTCAACCGTAAACGCAAAGGTGGCCCCTTTCCCAAGCTCGGAATCGATCCATATATCCCCGCCCATCAACTCAACAATGCTCTTTGATATCGCAAGCCCGAGCCCTGTGCCCCCAAATCTACGCGATGTATTGCCATCTGCTTGCTGGAAAGACTTGAAAAGCCTAAGCTGCTGTTCATGGCTGATGCCGATACCGGTGTCTGTAACCGTTATTTTTATAGAACATACTCCGTCTTTTTCTCCAAGGAAATATGTGCCGATGCGTATAGAACTATCCTCCGGCGTAAACTTCACCGCATTGCCGACTAGATTAGTAATGACCTGCGCCAAGCGCTGGTCGTCCCCTATCAGATACTCCGGTATATCCCTGTCAACGAAAACCCTGAACCTCTGCCTCTTTTCGACTATTTTATAGTTAACTACAGACATAACTCTCTGCAGCATTCTCTCAAAACTAAACTCAACGGGCGACAGGTCGAACCTGCCCGCTTCGATTTTAGACATGTCGAGAATATCGCTGATAACACCGAGCAAATGATTTGACGCATCTTCGATTTTTCCGAAACTGTAGTTCTTCCTATCAATATCGGAAGTGGATTTTCCGATAGCCGTCATTCCGATGATTGCATTCATAGGTGTTCGCATCTCATGGGACATCATGGAAAGAAATGACGACTTTGCCTTGCTTTCCTCTTCCGATTTTGTTTTAGCCTTTGACAGTCTAAGAAGTATGAAACTCAATATGCAGGCCAAAACAAACCCTAGGGTGGTCAGCAAAGCGATAGTGCTGTACAAGTCGGCGTAATAACTCTCCGACGGCAGCACGACGCCTACATACCAACCGTTGAACAACTGCTTGAAATAGACGATTGCAGCTGTTCCGTCCCTGTCCTGAATGTGCTCGGCAGATACGCTGCGGCTGACGCGCAGCGTATCTGCGATTGATATGAAGCTGTTCTCTAAATCCTGAAGGCGGGTGTTAATGACCTCTTCGGCCGGGTGGGCTATGACGTGGAGGTATTGGTTGACTATCATGCCGTAACCGCCGTCGACGAACTGCAACGACTCCGCGTAATCAGTCAGCCATGAAATGTCGATATCCAGCGACAGCACGCCGTAATAATCGCCGTCTTTTCCATAGATTTCCCGCGCCAACGCGATTACAAGCAGCCCCGTGTTCATATCAATATAAGGCGCTGTATAATCTACCTCATTGCTTCTTACCGCCAGTTGATACCATGGGCGCTGCTGCGGGACATAATCATCATCGGGCATCCAACCCGAACCTGTGAAAAACTCGCCGTTAATATATCCATACACATCAAGAAAACCCTCAATGCCATCTTCCTGTTCGTGCAGCGTAGCTGTCGTCTGCATTAAATATCTGCGCACTACATCATTGGGCTCCCCTCTATCTAAGATATCTTGGATAGCAACGTATATATTATCAAAAGCAACTTTTGGTTCTCTCATATAAGCGAGAATGGTCTTCTCAGTCTCTTCAAGCGCGATTGTCACTGCTGAAAACGAGGTTTTTCGCAATGTGTCTCCGACAAAAAAGCACCCAATCACTACCATAATCGCAAAAGCAATGAAAACAACTAGCACTTGGGCGTAATCTCTTTTGAAAACTCTCATCAATAGCAAAACCACCTTTCTGGATATCTTTAGTCTAATAAGACAATATTAGAGTAATACCAGTTTATGCCGCCCATAATCTCGTCGTCGGACAAAGTTCCACCAGGCTGGCCAACCGACCGACCGTCATTTGTTTCCATCACGCCTTCAAAAACATTGAGGCTCCCGCTGATAATCCGCGCCCGCGCATCAGCGATAGCCTCTGCCATCCCCGGAGTGGCAAGCGAAGGCGAAATAGGGGCGATGTCCACCATGCCCTCCGTCAATCCGCCGAAATGCGGCTCGGTCGTGAAGCTTCCGTCAATAATGCTGCCTATTAGCATTTTGTAGTAAGAACCCCAGTTCCAAATTGCGGATGTCAGAACCGCGCCCGGTGCGGCGTTGCTCATGTCAACGTTGTTGCCGATGCCCCACACACCGGCGTTCTCGGCAGCGATTTGCGGCTCGGCGGTGTCGCAGTGCTGCGCGATGACGTCGCAACCCACGTCTATCAATATCGACGCTGCCCTGCGTTCACCCGCCGGGTCAAACCAGCTGTTGGTCACGCTCACATAGATCTGCGCGTCTGGGTTTACGCTTTCCGCGCCCATCGCAAAAGCATTGAGCCATCCGGTTACCTCGCTGTTCGATATGCCTTGCGCCGCTACAAAGCCGATTTTACCGGTCTGAGTCTTAAGTCCGGCGGCGATGCCGGTGAGATATCTGGCTTGGTACATACGACCGAAGTAATTAGTAAAGTTTGTATCATTGCGCTTGTACCCGGAAGCATGAGCGAAAATGACGTTTGGATGCTCCATTGCCATCTGCTCACATACATCCATAAAACCCCAGCTAGGGGCGATTATGATATTCGCACCCTCCGCAATCGCCTCGCTGATGGCATACTCAATGTTGCCGGCGTTTTCTTCGCTGACATTGAATTTTCGGGTAATCTGCTCGTCGCCGAGGCCAAACTCCCGCTGAACTTCCCTAATGCCTAGGTCATGTGCCAAAGACCAGCCGCTTTCTGCGTCGTCTAGGAAAATAATGCCTATCATGACCTCGCTTACATCAAGCGGCATTCCCGGGCTCCACATGACCGGCTCATTAGTCACGCAGCCGGGCAAACACGCCGTTAATAATGCAAATAATAGTATTAATGCTGTAATTCTAAAGCTTCTCACTTGGAACCTCCCGCATGAAATAGTGTTCGTGTCCATCTAAAAACCAGTGTCGTCAGATTTGTGCAGAGTATTTTCGTCCATTTTGCGGTTTTTGAGGTACACCTTTGGCCCACTATGCATTATAGCTCATACGAGGCAGAATATCAACCAAATCACATAGTTCCACAGTAAAAACTTCATGCCAAGTTACTGGTCACGGGCAGCCAAAATGACAGCACAACGTGAGAAAAAAGGCCGTGCCCAGCGACTTCGAGAGGGAATTCCGGTGAAAACGCCGGAACTGACCGAACGGAGACGCATAATACGGCCTTTTTTCGGCAAGTTTCGGCAAGCCCTGACTAGTAATCTGTACATTGTAAATTGAGATTAATTCTTCCTTCCTGCATTCGCTATCATCAGCTTTATCCTGTTCTCCTGGTTTATTTTTGTTGCGCCGGGGTCGTAGTCTATGGCTACGATGTTTGAATCTGGGAAGTCATCTTTAAGCCGCCTTATCATTCCCTTGCCTACGACATGGTTGGGTAGGCAGCCGAAGGGCTGGGTGCAGACGATATTATTGGCGCCGGTTTGGATAAGCTCCAGCATCTCGGCCGTGAGCAGCCAGCCTTCGCCCATTTTATTGCCGTACCCAAGGTATCCGCGGATAATATGCTGCAAATCGGAAAAGGAACCCATTGGACGAAATGTAGGCCGGGTCTTGACGGCTTCGATCATATTGAGCTGCAATCCTTCGACATACTTCTGGAGAATTCCCGCTGCCAGCTTTTTTAGCCTGTTCCCGTGGTATAAATCCGCATCAACCACACGGTTGTTTATCTTAAAAATCATAAAATCCGTTAGGCCTGGAACGACTGGCTCGCAGCCCTCATTTAGCAGGAATTGCTCAAGGTTGTTGTTGCCCAGCGGGGCATACTTGACAAAAATCTCGCCGACGATTCCCACGCGCGGCTTGTTCCGCTCGCCGACTATTTCGATCCTCGCGAAATCAGCGACAATCTTCTCCATGCATCGCTGCATCTCTTTTTTGCTGAGCCCTTTCCTATGCCCGAACATATCGACTATCAAGTCCGTCCATTTCGCGCTCAGGACTTCTGACGCTCCTGCGTCTTTCTCATACGGCTTGCATTGGTTAGACAACCAAGTAATGAGATCCCCGTAGATCATCCCAATTGCTAGGCGGCGGATCATCGGCAGCGACAGCTTGAAGCCTTCGTTGCGCTCAAGGCCTGATAGATTTACCGATACGACCGGGATGTGGGCCATCCCCGCTTTTTCCAGCGCCCTTCTGAGAAGGTGAATGTAATTCGAGGCACGGCAGCCGCCCCCGGTCTGCGATATCAGCAAGCCGATTTTATTCGTATCATACTTCCCGCTGTTGACCGCTTCCAGCAATTGCCCGATAACCAGCAGCGCCGGATAGCATGTGTCATTATGGACATACTTTAGCCCCGTATCGACAATGCCCCGGTGCGTGGACGTGAGCAAATCAACCGTGTAGCCATAGAGCTCAAACACTTTCTTGATAATTGCAAAAGTTACCGGCAGCATCTGCGGCATCAAGAGGGTGTATCCCTTCTTCATCTCCTTGCTAAAAAGGAGCCTCCCGGATTTGTCATAAACAAGATTAGCCATATAGCTCCCTTCGACAATGTACAATTTACAATGTACAATGTACAGTTTGCAGTGTACGGTGCACATTCCAGTTGCTTTAATGTTTCGTTTTTAAAACCGTTGTATGAAGCTGCGGTTCGTGGGTTTTGTTATGAGTTAACTTATTCCATTGCATTCCCCAAAAACATAGCTATCATTGGGGGTTGTCGCCGATTATGGCATATGAGATTGAGGGTGAAAGAGGTTTATTTATTCTTTCTGAGATAAGTGTTGACATTAAGGTTGCTTTAGGTATTACACTGACATCAAATAACATCAAACTTCGTGGCATGTAAATGCCGGAAAGGAATGGTCTATTATGAAACAAAAATTCATTATGCTGTCATTAGCTATTATTGGAATGCTGCTTGTTATATCGTTTGTTTTCGTTTCAGCATTAGGAAATGACGGAGAGATTATTGGTGATGCGCTTGGGGATGCGGCTAATGGTGTGTCCGAACTTAGCGTCATTGCTGCAAATGAAGTGCATCCTGATGTGATTGAATCAGGCGAACCCATTGCGTTGGTGCTAAACAGGGCAGAGAACATAGCGTCAGTGAGTACACCCATTACTAACGATAAAGCGTTTGAGTTAGGCTATTCTTTTTATAGCCTAGATAGAAGAGAAATCGATGCGCTGTTTCCGGATTTTATTGGCTTTGACCGCAAATTAGTTGGCTCAGCAATGCTCCACGGTGACGGTACATTGCTGTACGCGCATTTTAATACGGATTATGGCGATGGCACATATGAAGATGAGCCGCTATTGATTATTGGCATTGGCAAAATGGCGCGGCACACGATAGTTTTCAACATAGACATGGAACCCACTACTTCAGACGTGCATGGTGTGGATGTTACAGCTTACTTAATAGACGATATTTATTCAAATGATATAGTTTTTTTAGCGCACTTTGTTGTGCATGATGTCCCGTACTACATCAGCTATAGCATTAAAGATGAAAGCGAAGCAATGGAAGCAATGGATCAACTAAAATATGTTATTAGCAGCCTTATCCAAAACGCGCCAAACTTTGCCGCATTGCTGTCGTGATTTGTAAATTGTAAATTGTACATTGTACATTGTACATTGCTTTACCTCTTCGCGTCTATCGCTGCCATTAAGCTGCGTAGCCTTACCTTTACCGCCCCAAGATTATTTATGTCGTCTATTTTCAGCTGCGTATAAAGCTTACCGCCCGCTTCCAGGATATCGCGCAGCTCATCAGTAGTGATGGCATCGGTTCCGCAGCCGAATGAAACGAGCTGGACGAAATGCATATCATCATGCAAAATAACATACCGTGCGGCGTTGTACATCCTTGCCTGGTAGGTCCATTGGTTAAGGACGCGCCGGGATTCCTTGCCCAAACGCAAAGCAATCGCATCTTCCGTTATCAGGACGAACCCCAGCGAAGTAATAAGCTCATCTATGCCATGATTGACCTCGGGGTCCGCATGGTACGGCCTGCCTGCTACAACAAGGATTTGCTTGCCGTTTTCCCTAGCGTACTTAATGTACTTCTCCGCTTCGGACTCAACATCCGCAACGAACCCGGCATACGCTGCATACGCAGCCTTCGCCGCAGCTTTTGTTTCAGGCTCAGGTATGTCAAACTCTTCCCTGAAATACTTAGCTGATTTGATAATAAACCCCCGCCTTTTATGCAAGCCAAAATACGGAATGAGAAACCTTGTATTTTTCAATCTTGGCATATTCGCGGCCAAAAGCTCAGGGTAATACGCAACGACGGGACAGTTGAAGTTATTGTCGCTAATGCCTTCATCGAAATTATACGGCATGCATGGCAGGAAAATGGTGTCCACGCCCATGTCTAGCAGCGACTCGACATGGCCATGCATCAGCTTTGCAGGATAGCAGACCGTGTCTGACGGTATCGTGCGCTGGCCAAGAATATAAAGCTTGCGCGAAGATTCAGCGGACAAGACAACTTCAAAGTTGAGTTTCGTTAAAAATTCAAACCAGAAAGGCAGGTTTTCGAACATATTAAGCCCAAACGGTATGCCTATCCGCCCACGTTTGCCCGTGCCATTACCGATGCCCTGCATCGAGCGGAGCCTGTCGTATTTATGCTTCATCAAATTTGGCTCGGCCGCCGCGCCGGTTCCGAGCGGTTTTGAGCAGCGGTTGCCGGAAATGAAACGCCTGCCCCCGTCAAATGTATTGATGGTCATGCTGCAATTATTAGTGCACGCGCCGCACGTCACAGGGGTCGCCTCATGCTTGAACCCCCGAAGCGCATCTTCTCCAAGCAACCCACCAGCAGCAACCGAAGAGGTACCGCTTAGATTATCTGCTTCAACACCTGACCCATTATCCCTAGCCCCTGCCCCTTTGCGCCCGAATTTATCCAGCGCAGCAAGAGCCGCGCCGTATGCACCCATCAGGCCGGCAATCGCAGGCCGCGTGACTTCCGTGCCGATTTCGCGCTCAAAGGCCCGCAGAACCGCATCATTATGGAATGTGCCGCCTTGGACGACGATCTTCTTGCCCAAATCATCTGCGCACGTAGCCCTGATGACTTTGTATACAGCATTCTTGACTATCGAAATCGACAAGCCCGCTGATATCGCCTCTACCGGAGCCCCATCCTTCTGAGACTGCTTAACGCTTGAATTCATGAACACGGTACAGCGCGAACCGAGGTCGGATGGCGCCGCAGCGAATAGTCCCAGTTTCGCAAAATCTGCGATGCTGTACCCGAGCGCGACCGCGAACGTCTCGATAAAGCTGCCGCATCCTGATGAGCAAGCTTCATTGAGCATGATGCTGTCAACAGCCCCTCCGCGAATCTTAAAGCATTTGACGTCCTGCCCGCCTATATCCAGGATAAAATCGACGTCCGGGTCGAAATACCGCGCGGCACGTAAATGCGCCATTGTTTCAACCAACCCAAGGTCAATATTAAAAGCGTTCTTAATCAGTTCCTCTCCATATCCCGTGACGGCTGAGCCGATTATCGCCACCCTGCCGCCGAAGCGCCCGTATATTGTTTTCAGCTGTTCCAGGATAATAGAAACTGGATTCCCTTTATTGCTGCTGTAGAAGCTGTAAAGTATTTTGCGGTCTTCGGAAATTAAAACAAGCTTTGTCGTTGTGCTTCCCGCGTCAATGCCGAGAAATGCGCCGCCTGAATAAGTATCCGCGTCAACGGCCTGCGGGGCTGCTGCTGCGTGGCGGGCGCAAAACGCATCGTACTCCTCTTCTGATGCGAACAACGGTTCAAGAGTGTTTTCGCCGACGACATCATCAGCGGTGTCTTCGAGCATGCGCAATATATCCGTAAACTGGTGCGCTTCATTTGCGTCAGCGCACAAAGCAGCGCCTATGGCCGCAAAGCATTCGGCATCATCTGGGAAAACCGCGTGTTCGTCGTCGAGTTCCAGAGTTTTAATGAACCTCTCGCGAAGCCCGTGCATAAACGTGAGGGGGCCGCCAAGAAACACCAGCTTGCCTTTTAGCTCACGCCCCTGCGTCAATCCTGCGACGGTCTGATCCACCACGGCTTGGAAAATCGACGCTGCAATATCTTCCTTCCTGCCGCCCTGATTGAGTATCGGCTGAATATCAGATTTTGCGAAAACGCCGCATCGCGATGCTATCGGGTATATTTTCTCGTGACGTAGCGACAGCTCGTCAAGTTCAGAAACGGTAACATTAAGCAGTGTCGCCATTTGGTCGATGAACGCACCCGTCCCTCCGGCGCATGAGCCGTTCATGCGCTCCTCCAAGTTTCCGCCGAAGAATATTATCTTCGCATCCTCGCCGCCCAGTTCTATAACAGCGTCGGCATCAGGGATCTGCTTGCGTACTATTGCGGCTGTGGCGTACACCTCCTGCACGAACGGCAGTCCCGATGATTTGGCAACGCCAAGCCCAGCCGACCCTGTAATCGCCAATGCAGCGATTTGCCCGCCTGAGAACAATTCCGAGGTTTGGCGCAGCTGCTCCGCCGCTTTTTCGCGCACTTTCGAAAAATGCCGCTCATAAGCGTGAAAAAGCAATTCACCCTTTTCAGAAAGAACAACGGTTTTGACCGTCGTACTCCCGATATCTATTCCGATACTATAACGCATGCATACATCATACAGTTTCAAAGCGCAAAGTTCAACAACTATTTTTAAACCTTAGCAAAGTTCACAGACGCCCTCTCGATTTTAACATAAGTTAATGCTATAATTACTAATGCGCTCTGCGGAGCGCAAGGAGTCAGAAGTCAGGAGTCAGAATACGGAGATAGGACGAGGGGGAACGCGATGAAAGGCGGATTTGTTAGGAAAACACTGGATTTGCTGGTCATTACCGTCGGTAGCGCGATTTTTGCATTTTCGGTCTCTTTGCTGCTTGAACCGTACGGCATTGTGCCCGGAGGTGTGACTGGAATATCGTTACTGCTAAACAAGCTATTCCCGGTTCTGCCTATTGGAGTGCTGGTTTTGGTCATTAACATCCCTTTGTTCATCGTGAGCTGGCGATTGCTAGGCCATCAGTTTCTCTTTTACACAGGCTACGGAACGGTTGTGTCGGCTGTTCTGATTGACATATTCCCTATCTTTATTCCAGCCATTGATACAGAACCGCTTCTGGCCGGAGTGTTCGGCGGCCTTCTGACGGGGGTCGGCTTAGGTTTCGTTTTTATGAAGGGCGCAACGACCGGCGGCAGCGATATAGTCGCCCGTTTGCTAAAGTTTCCCTTCCCAAGCATGAACATCGGCCGGCTTATACTGATTTTCGACGGCTGCGTGGCAATAATGGCAGGGGTTGTGTTTGGTTCGCTCAATAATATGCTTTATGCGGTCATTACGCTGTATATCTCCTCCCAGGCTATCGACGGGATACTGTACGGCCTGAACGTTGAGCGCATGGCGTTTATCATTTCCGAAAACATACCAAAAATCGTTGAATCCATATCACAGAAACTGGGGCGGGGCGCGACTTTGCTGCATGGCGAGGGAAGCTATTCCGGCAAAGACATTAAAATCATTCTTTGCGCCGTCAAGCGCCAGCAGATAGCCGCGCTGAAAAGCATAATAAAAGAAGCAGACCCAAAAGCGTTCATGATACTGACTGAGGCTAACGAAGTTCTGGGCGAAGGGTTCGGGGATTATAATTCAATGATATAGTTCAACTTTGCATTGCCCAACAGCCATTGATATTAAACAGCTGAAACAAATACAAGTTTTCTCCGCAGTGCTCGTGCATTTGACGAAGTCAAATCCGCAGAGCTGGGATACCCTCTGAGCAGTTACCTTGTTTTTTATTTGCGTTGTGAATCCGTCAGGTGCTAAGGTGCCAACGCGGTCTGCGGACCGCAAATTTTGAGTTTTGAATTATGAATTTTGAATTTTAGGTGACGAGAGCTCACAGTACATCTAATTCATAACTCATAATTCATAATTCATAATTTTAACTTAGCGACTGCAATTATCTTGTTTTTTATTAACGGTCTCAGTCGCTAAGGTACTATATACCCCTTTCCTGTATCAATGACGATCGTCTTGCTGGCATCTATCCAATCCACGCCAAAATCGAATATCGTACCGATATCGCGCAGCTTGAAATAATTATTGCCGCCAATCCTGTAAGCCGTCAAAACTATT
>Ga0099364_10005450_pt1 | contig 18850 bp, 21 predicted proteins | sample TergutTh196P3_FD_73070 | JGI IMG/M metagenome (GOLD analysis project Ga0099364, IMG submission 73070) | Microcerotermes parvus P3 segment gut microbial communities from Pointe-Noire, Republic of the Congo - Th196 P3 | ecosystem: Host-associated > Arthropoda: Insects > Digestive system > Gut ...
CCCTCCCGGCGTCGCTATATCCTCCACATCAGGCGCCGCAGGCATCGCGATGTGGCTAGGCCGCAACATTTTTCCGGGCGAGTCGCTTGACAAAACCGACGACCGTGTAACGCGGCTAAAGTCATGGGTAGACGACCAATACGCCTCCGGCCGCGTAACCGTACTAAGCTCCAGCGAACTCCGCGAAGCCTCAAAGCAGTTGGGGATTACCTAACCCCCAATCCCAATATACTCATCGTATGTCATATTTACCATTTAATACAGTTTTTGCCTTGCGATTACTGCACTTTTGTTATTGTGTCAAAATGTTGATTTCCGAACTTTAACACTATTTTAACACTTTGGGTTTCGGATAGGGCAAAAAGTATTGTTAACCGAAATAAACGCCCAACCTCTGAACAGCGATTTTTTTATCATCAACAGAAACGTGGCTGTAAATTTTCGCCGTTATGTTGACGTTTGAATGCCCCATGAGCCGGGAAGCATCCAGAAGCGAGACGCTTTGACGCGCCAAAATAGTACAAAATGTATGCCGGAGCGAGTGGATCGTATACCCATCTTCCATGCCAATAGCGGTGCAGGCCGTCTTGAATTGACGGAGAAAATTGTTCTCGTTCCTATAAGTCCCGGTCTCAGAGGGAAAGATCAAATAACTGCCATCAATCGGTATAGTATCAAGCCTTTGCTTTATTCCTTCAATGTGGGACAAGAGCAGGGGCTTTATTTCCGCCATTATAGGGACGGTGCGCCTTCCGGCTGTAGTCTTAGGCTCTGATATAATGGGTTTAAGTTTCCCGTCAACGGGTACATGCTTGAATGATTTGTTAACATATATCACTTCATTTTGCAGATCTATATCCCGATACTCTAACGCCAAAAGTTCGCCGCTTCGCAATCCCGTAAACGTCAGGAAAACAAAAGGGAAATACTTAATGTCAGACTTACACGCATTAATCAATTTCTCAATATCAGTTTCGATTAAAGGCTTAGTAGTTTTTTTCTCAGGGTATTTCGGTAGCACAACACTGGATAGCGGACTTCTCAGAAGCGCGTTTCCTTTTACGCAGTGTTTAAAGAACACTGATAACATCCGATTGATCGCATGGATCACGGGAATTGTTTCTGTCTCTAATAACGAGTTGTAAAAGTCCTGCATATTGGCATCTTTAATGTCAACAAGGCGCATGCCGGCAATTGCGCTGCCTTTTATTCTCAGCCTGAAATTAGTTTCGTATTTTTGGTAGGTGCTGAGCCGGATACTCGGTTTATGCACTCTATCCAGCCAATTTTTAAGGGCATCGGCAAAAATAGCCTTATCGTAGTCGATTGCAAAACCACGCTTGATCCCGGCCATGTATTCATCGCGCTTGTTTTCCGCTTCCATTTTCGATTCACCGTAGAATTGTTTACGGATCGGCTTACCGTCCGCGTCTTTGCCGATTGTCTTTGTCACCCTGAAATAATCGTTGCCGTTGGCCGTGAAGTTCGTTTTACGTGGCATTGCTGAACACCTTCTTTTCTTTCATAGATTTAAGCCACTCGATATATTCGGTTTCTGATTTGATGCCGCCTTTTATGTCTGCTTTGTATGCGTTTGCCTTTGCGATAAATCCCTCAAGGTCGGTATTCCATGGTGGGTTGCCATTCGGCGGATATTTCTTTTTACCTTGGCGAGCTCTATTATTTTTTGCATTGTATATCTGTTTATAAAGGCGTGTGGCCTCATCGGTGCGTGTTTTTTCAAGATAGTTGCTATATTTCCCGTATTCTTGGCAAGTCTTTTTTTCATCTTGAGGGCTTACACCACTGCAAAATAACGCATCTGAGCGTGACGGAACATAATACTTCCCGCAGTTTTTGCATTTTTTAATTGATACATTTAACCGTATCATTTCAGACATTAAAAAGCGAATCATGTCACAAAAAGACCTAAAGACATGGCAGGTAACAAGCAGGGGCGTATAGTTATTTTCATTAATTACATCGCAGAGCGTAAAAAAATCTTTTTGCTTGCCGCTATTACGAAAACGATCTGTATGAGCGTGGTAGTCTTCCGCTCCCGTAGTCTCTACCCGCACTTCTGCCGAATAGTCTAGTAAATATCTGTGATTGGCTAAATTAATCGTCATATATGCAGAGTACTTTTGCTCACAAGATAAGTTATACGGTATAGAGTCGGATAGCAACACCATATCTACCATCTCTCGAATCGCTGTTTGTTCAAGATTAGAAAGATCATCAATAACCATATCAATGTGGCGTTCCGCTTCGGATGGCGTGGATACACCATTGATTATTACACCACCCGCAAGGCTCAAATAGTTTTTATTAAGGAAATCAAGCACAGGCTCAAAAAACTCACCTCCGCCATAGTCCCAGGCAAACTGATCATGAGTATGTCCGGTAACGACCTCAAATCCATAAAACACGCCATCACTGTAATACCCACAGTAAATTTTATCTATTGAGTACAGTATGTGCTCCCTCCCTCCGTTGTTTACCGCTAATTTTGATTACAAAAACACAATTAGCAATGTTATTTTTAGCAGGATGCTTGACTGTTGCATTCCTATAATGGTATACTCAGGAAAACAATGTTGTGTTCCATATACCTATAGTAACAGGCAACAACGGTGTTGTCAAGCAAAAAAAGGAGGCACTATGAGAAATGATGACATACGTGCGGCGATAGAAACCTCAAGGTTGAGGTATTGGCAAGTCGCACAGGCCTATGGCTGCACCGATAGTTCTTTTTCGCGTATACTTCGTCGTGAACTGTCGCAAGAACTGAAAGATAAAATCTTTTCAATTATTAAGCAGCTCAAGGCGGAGCGGGAGGAACGCAATGACTAACAAGCGATTTGTGTCAATTGCCGAATATCAGCGCATGAGCGGATTGTCTTATCAGACAATCAAGGCCGCGCTTGAACGCCATGAGCTACGGGGGCTGCGCAGCGAATCCGGCCACTGGAAAATCGACACAGCCGCCGACGGCAACGCAGACATTTCCGCGCTTGCCCGTCAGCTCGATGATCAGGCGCGGATGCTTGCGAAGCTGTGCCGACATCTTGGTGTTGTCCAATGAGGTGGTGAGGATGTGCCAAAAGCTCGAAAACACCCGTTTCTGCTCACGGAAGGCCGCTACGCTGATGATAATCACGTCAGGCTTACCGATGATATGCTTACTCACCCTCAATTCCTGAAATTATCCTCAAGTGCGAAGACTGTCTACATTTATCTGCGGCACTGGGCGAAAGGGCGAGAGCGCGTTACTTATTCCCAGAGCATGGCCTCGCCTTACATGACGGAACCAACATTTGTTAAGGCGCGAGATGCTCTTCTCGCGGCAGGTTTTATATTCTGGGCTAACAAGCCCGTGTCGTCAAACCAGCGAAATGAGACAGCAATATTTGAGTTCTGTGATACTTGGCATACCGGGAAACCTCATCGGAGCGAACCTTAAAATCATACTAAAGAAACTTTACCACGACGGTAAAGAAACTTTACCGTAAAACTCAAAAAACGACCCCGAAAACCGCTTATTTTGGCAAAAACAGCCCCAAAAAGAGCATTTTGCGGTAAAGAAACTTTACCTAATATTATATATTCCCCCCGTATACCACGTTTTAGAGGAGAGACATGGATAAAAATAAACTGGAAAGAGATAGCTCTGGGCGTTTCGTCAAAGGCGTAACCGGGAATCCGGGCGGCCGCCCTGTGACGCCGGAGGACGTTAAAGAAATGCTCAAGAGCGCGACCGTTCCGGCGGTGCAGATATTGGTTGAAACTATGAACGACGAAAACGCCAAGCCCGAGCTGCGCGTCAGGTGCGCGGAGACCCTGCTTGACCGCGTGCTAGGCCGGGCGGTGCAACCGCTGGAGGCTGTGTTCTCTACACCGGCGGTCGATTTGAGCGACTTCACAATTGACGAACTGAGGAGGTTGGCGGCGCATGGCAACGAACCAGAGAAACCAGACGATAGCGCGGGCGGCCAGAATTGAGCTTGCGCGGCGCTCCATGCTCGACTTCGCAACCATGACGGATCCGCGCTACACAGTGAACTGGCATCATAGGGTCTTGTGCGAATACCTTGAACTATTTGTAAAAAAGAAAATCCTGCGCTTGATGGTGTTCGAGCCGCCGCGCCATGGGAAGAGCGAACTGGTTAGCCGCAAACTACCCGCATATATTTTAGGGCGAGACCCAGACGCAAGCATAATCGCGACATCCTACTCCGACGACTTGGCAGCCCGGATGAACAGGGACGCGCAGCGTATTATCAGCAGTCCGGCATATTCAGTGGTATTCCCCCAGACCACGCTCGCAGGGCAAAGCAACCAACTGACCGCAAGCGGCTCATACATCAGGAACAGCGGATTGTTTGAGATTGTCGGGCGGCGCGGCGTCTACCGCTCCGCAGGCGTTGGCGGCTCGATAACGGGCATGGGCGGCGATTATGTGATTATCGACGACCCGATAAGGAACAGAGAAGACGCAGCAAGCAAAGTTTTGCGCGATAAAACGTGGGAGTGGTACACAAGCACACTCTATACACGCCTTGAGAAAGACGGCGCGATCCTGCTGACAATGACCCGCTGGCACGAGGATGATCTGGCAGGGCGGCTATTGAACCTCATGGAAACGGATCCCGCCGCCGATCAGTGGACTGTTCTGAACTTCCCTGCGATTGCGGAGGCCGTGCGGCATCCCGACGACCCGCGCTCCGAGGGCGAAGCCCTCTGGCCCGAAAAATACACAGCAAAACAGCTCGAAGCGTTCAAAGCGTCAATCGGCTCCTATGATTGGAACGCCCTTTATCAGCAAAGGCCCGCGCCGCTTGAAGGCGGATTGTTTGACCGCAAACACTGGCAGTATTGGCGGGAGTTGCCGCCAAAGTTAACCGACTGGGTGCAATCGTGGGACTGTGCGTTTAAGGCCACAAGCACAAGCGACTTTGTTGTCGGGCAGGTCTGGGCGCGCGACGGCGCAAATTGCTACCTTGTAGACCAGATACGGCAGCGCATGACGTTTACCGAGACAATGGAGTCCATACGCCTAATGTCGCAACTGTACCCGTCCACGCGCCGCAAGCTGATTGAGGATAAAGCAAACGGCTCCGCAGTTATCGACGCGCTGAAGCGCGAAATACCCGGTTTGATCCCTGTGCAGCCGCGAGGCGGGAAAGAATCGCGCGCGGCGTCAATAAGCGCCGCTGTGGAATCGGGCAATGTATATTTGCCGCACAAGGCGCGGTGGCTAGGCGATTTTATTGAGGAGTGCGCGGCTTTCCCGAACGCGGCGCATGACGACCAAGTTGACGCAATGTCACAGGCCCTCATTTTCTTGCAAAGGAGATCGAGGATGGGAAGGATGCTGGAGTCTCTCTCGCATAGCCCAAAACCGGGCGAAAATCCGTATATCATAATACCTTGAAATATGGTATAATAAATCAGTCCAACTTCGGACATTAAACAGGAGGAGCAAATGCAAAACAATACAGACACAGGCAACATCAATACCGGCGATACCGGGAACCCCACCGCCGAGGGCGGGAACGAAAAGACTTTCACACAGGATCAGGTTAATCAGATTGTCGGCGACCGTTTGGCAAAAGAGCGGTCAAAGATCGAAGCCGATCTTGCGCGAAGGGAACAAGACCTTGCACAAAGGGAGTATTTACACACGGCTCTGGAGGAATGCGAAAAACGAGGATTTACCCCGAAAGTGCTGGAGCTTTTTGACGTCACGACGGTTGACGATCTAAACAAAAAACTGGACTTACTAACTAAACTATTTCCGCCGCCGGAATTGAAGGGCGTACAGACCGCATCTCCGCCCAAACCGTGGAGTAGCGCCCCAAATCCCAACGCTCAAATTCGCGGCGCGTTCGGACTAACGAAAGGATGATAAGAATTGGCTATTGAATTAGCAACACAATATTTGCCGTATGTGGATGAAATATTCACGACGGAATCAAAAAAATCGCTTCTGACTAATCAGGATTTTTCATGGGACGGCGCGGAGACGGTAAAGGTTTACCGTGTCACGACAGCCGCCATGCACGACTACGGCAGGGCAGGGCCGCAAACGGGCGTATGGAGCCGCTACGGCCCGGTGGAGAGCCTTGACGCGACCACCCAGTCCATGACCCTGCGCCGAGACAGAAGCTTTACATTCGCGATCGACAGGCTTGACCAAGACGAGACGAAGCGACAGCTTGCAGGGGCATCTGCCCTTGCCCGTCAGTTGCGCGAAGTCACCATACCGGAGATTGACGCGTGGGTATATCTGCAAATGTGCGAGAACGCAGGGCAGATATCCGATCCCGTGGCGCTCGACCCCACCAACATATACGACGAAATCATAAAAGGCAGCAATGCGCTCGACAATGCCGAGGTCCCGGACACCGGGCGCGTATTGATGATCACGCCGGATACTTTCCTCATCATGAAGACGGACGAGCGGATCATAATGCAGACCGAAGCCGGCAGCAAAATGAGATTGAACGGCGTTATCGGGGTTTTGGACGGCATGGCGGTCATCCGCGTACCCGCAAACCGCCTGCCTGACGAGTTCGGCTTTATGATCGCCCATCCGGTGGCAACGGTCGCGCCCGTGAAACTGTCTGACTACCGCATTCACGAGAACCCGCCGGGCATCAGCGGCTCGTTGGTTGAAGGCCGCTTCAACTTCGATGCGTTTGTTCTTGAGAACAAAGCAGATGCAATTTACTATCAGAAAAAAGCGGCCTAGAATGCCCGTATGCGCGTTTTAGTGCATTGCGCGGAAGAATCACACACAATACGCAAAAACGCCTGTACGGCGCGTTATATGTCCATGCAGGCGTTTTGGCACTCAAAGGAGATTGACATGAAAAGAGAAACACTAAAAGGTTTAGGAATATCTCGCGAGAATATCGACATAATCATGCACGAACACGGTCAGACAATTGAGCGCCTTAAGCGCAAAATGGATAATTCGGAAGAATCAGAAAATAAAGCTGACGTACTGACGTCAGTAACCCAAATGCGCAGCCTTGCCTACGATATGCTGCTTGATACAAAAAAAATGCGTACACGGCTTGCAATTGCCTTCATTGCATCTAATGCGGTATGGGCGGCGGTAGTTGTATATGTTCTCCTCGGCGCTTAAATTCAGCGCTTAAAATGCTCCGGAAGCATTGACAATCCGCAAGCCATATATTACAATGCCTTTGGTGGGAAACCACCGAAGGCGTTGCCATAAATGGTAGGCGGTTAGCCACCCGGAAGGGTGGTGATGCTATGACTGTTTACGAAGCTATAACATTGATTATTGCGTTTGCGACATTGATGATAAAGCTGAGAGAGTACATGGACAGAAAATAACCGCCCACCCTGTCAAGAATAGCGGTTATTTTCGTGTTCTTCTCAGGCTAACCGTTTACCGGCAGCGCCTTTTATATTCTCAGTATAGCAGATGGAATCGTTTTGTCAAGTGGGATTTTCAGTGGGATTTTCAGTTTTCCAGTGCCGCTTTATCCACTTGCGGACGGTATCTGCCTTTATCTTTCCGTCATGCTTTCTTTCGATCTCGGCAGGGGACAAGCCCGCCCTGTAGTCCTCGTATGCGATTTCTCTGGCGTTAAGCGAAGCCGCAGGGGGCTTCTTTTTTGCTCTATCTCCCTTAAACGCAACAGTGGCGGGGCGTATATCAAGCGCAACACCATTGTCGCGGTCTATGCGCTCGTTTACGGACTGCACGACGTAACCATTGATAGATTGCCCCGCCGCTTCCGCATGAGCCTGTATAACACCCTTTTGGCCTTTGGGGATAGCAATATTAACACGGTCATATGCTTTTGCGTTATATTTCGCCTTGCTTTCATTGCTTGTCTTCCCACCCATATTATCACAACCTTTCATATCTTATAGCATTATAACGCAATATGCCTACTAACACAAGTAGGCATGTTGCACAAAAAGCATACTTAAACATTGTGCAACATTACTACTTGCGCATACTGTTTAAGTATGCTATATTATAGGCGAGGCAGGGAAACCGCCCAACAAATATTAAGGAGGTCATTAAGATGACTAGTGCAAAATTCCAACAACATCAGAATCAGGAGGGCAACGATATGATTGAGTCGTATACAGCATTTTTCGACGAAACCGAAACCACGCTCGGTTTTCTTTCTGATTCTATTGAAGCATTGGATTTCTTAGGCGACATCATTGAACGCGAGAGATATCAAGGACCCGAAATAAATGGAGATGTGGCGGTATCTTGCTTTATGAAGCGATCCCCTATGCATCTTGCGATACTCAGAGCCATTACACGCGATATCAAGCGGCTTGTTAGCGACTTAGATGATAAAGTACAAAATATGTATAGGGAGGGCGCAAAGCGTGACACACTTTAACTGCCCGATATGCAAGGTAAAACTCGCGCCGGGTGAAGGGTGCGACATTATCAGCGGCGCTTGCAATCCAGGCTGTATCCGCGCCTGCCCGAACTGCGACGCGGCCATGGGACCCGCAGAGAACACTAACGAGTGCCGCTCATGCAATCGAGGTACCCGAAAAGAATTTGACGCATAAACTGCATAGTTGTGGACAGCCTCGGTATTACTCGGGGCTGTTTGCTTTTACAACCTGAAAACAGGTTTGAAACAGGGCGGAAAAACTAGCGAAACGCCCCTCGCTCGCGGCAGATTTGAAAAAAAGCGATCTGAGCAAACTTTAACACTATTTTAACACACAAGTTTTCAATAGATATGAAATGTGGTACAATGAAAACCGCCTAAATGTTTGAAAATAGGCGGTTTTTCAATTGCTGTAAAAATCCTTAAACTAACTCAATCCAATATACTCATCGTATGTCATTGCGCGGTCTATGATTTCGTTGTCTTTGAACTCGATTATTCGGTTTGCCACCGTTTGGATAAGCTGATGGTCATGTGTCGTGAAAATGATGTTTCCGCCGAAATCAATCATTCCGTTGTTCAGCGTCGCTACGCTCTCAAGGTCGAGATGGTTCGTCGGCTGGTCGAGCAGCAAGACACTCGCTCCTGACAGCATCAGCCTCGACAGCATGCATCGAACCCTCTCCCCTCCCGACAAAACGTTCACCTGCTTGTAGACATCATCGCCTGTGAAGAGCATCCGCCCGAGGAACGTGCGCAGATAGCTCTCGCGCTTGTCTTCGGAAAACTGGCGAATCCAGTCAATAATGTTCAGCTCGCCGATATCTCCGACATCGAAAAACTCTGAATTATCTTTTGGAAAATACGCCTGTGTCGTAGAGACCCCCCACTTTACATCGCCCTCGTCGGGATCGATTTCTCCGGCGAGTATCTTGAACATTGTCGTAATAGCGTTCTCGTTGTCGCCGATGAACGCTATTTTGTCGTCCCGCCCCATTATGAAGCTCACTTTGTCGAGAACCTTGACCCCATCCACCGTCTTTGAAACATCGGTCACAAACAACCTATCCTTGCCCGGCTCGCGCTCCATCTTAAAGCCCACCCAAGGGTATCTGCGCGACGACGCCGGCATCTCCTCTATCGCGATTTTTTCAATCAGCTTCTTGCGCGACGTCGCCTGCCGCGATTTGGATTTATTTGCGGAGAAACGGCGCACAAACTCCTCCAGCTCGCGAATCTTCTCTTCAGTTTTCTTATTCTTTTCCTTCAGCAGCCTTTGAATGAGCTGGCTAGAATCATACCAGAAATCATAGTTTCCCACATACATTTTGATCTTGCCGTAATCAATGTCCACAATATGCGTACATACGGTGTTCAGAAAAAAGCGGTCATGGGCGACGACGATGACAGTGCCTTCGTAATCCATCAAGAAATCCTCGAGCCATACGACGGAGTTCACGTCAAGATTGTTCGTCGGCTCGTCGAGGAGGATTATATCCGGCGATCCAAAAAGCGCTTGTGCCAGCAGCACCTTGACCTTCTGCCTCGGCTCCAGTTCGCCCATCCCCGAATAGTGCAGTTCGGTCGGTATCCCCAGTCCTTGAAGCAGTTGCGAAGCATCCGACTCAGACTCCCACCCGCCGAGTTCCGCATATTCCTCCTCCAGTTCGGCGGCGCGTATGCCGTCCTCGTCGCTGAAGTCTTCCTTCAGGTATATCTCGTCCTTCTCCCTGCCGCATTCATATAGGCGGCGATTCCCCATTATTACCGTTTCAACGACAGTGTTTTCGTCATACATGTTCTGGTCCTGTTTCAGAACAGACATGCGCACTCCGGGCTTAATGTCAAAGCTCCCGCCCGAATGTTCAAGCTCCCCCGCCAGTATCTTCAAAAACGAAGATTTGCCGGAACCATTTGCTCCGATTACGCCATAGCAGTTACCTGCCGTGAACTGCAGATCGACGCGCGAAAACAGCGTCGTACCTCCGAAACTCAAACTCAAGTTGTTAACAGTAATCATATCCCAACCATCCTTTATTTTATTGCTTTTTGATGCAAACTATTGTATAATCTAAGTTAGGGGGAAAGTATAATGCCTTATTTTATTACAATCGTCGGCGCTGTCGCCGTCATGAACTTCTATGTGTTCTTCGTTCGCGGGAAAAAGACGCGCAACGTCGGAAAGCGGACTGTAGCGGAGCGGGTGGAGACCGTCAAGCGCCACGGCGACCTAGTGCGCAAGCTAGACCGCGAACAAGCCTACGCCGCCAAGCGCGTCGAGCTTCAGAACAAAACATTCGAGCTATACGAGCAAGTCCGCAGAGAAGCAGCGGAAAGAGAAGATTTATAGCCCAATGTACTCTGAATAGACGGATTTCGCGTTATTTCCGTCTATCGTGTTTTTTATGATTGCCCTGCCGTCCTGAAACAGCATTATATCATATTTTGAATCCGAAAACCGCAATGAATATGGCGAAACTCGAACGTCCCCGATTTTCTTCAGCCTTTCCGCCAATAAGTTAAAATCGACTTTCAGAGGATGCGGGGGCACTATCTGCACGGAATCGCTTCCGAATAGGGCCGTGGTGTATGAGCCTGTCGCCTTCCCCAAATGCTTATACCGATTGTGAACGCAAATGGGACAGTCGGTATTTTTTTGTATCTCATTGGTGTCAAAACAGTTATCCCAGAGATTTACTGACAAAATCTCGCGGCGAACGGAATCTGAGCCCAGAATAATTTTGAGTGCCTCTGCCGACTGGATAGACGCCATCGTCACGGTTATCATGTTCAATACGCCAAATGTGCTGCAGCTCTCCCCTCCCGAAGAATCGGACTCGTTAAAGAAGCATCGCAGGCACGGGGTATCCGCGTCTTGCAGAATATTCATCGTCATACCTACGCTGCCAAGCGCGCCGCAATAAATCCATGGCTTTCTATACTTATGGCACGCCTCGTTAATAAGCATCCGTATCTCAAAATTATCCGTGGCGTCCAAAACCAAGTCCGCGTCGCTGACAAGCCCCTCGATGTTCGCCGGGTTCACGTCGGCTATTATCGGTTCGAGGATTATTTCCGAATTGACCTTGCTCAAGTGGTTTGACGCCGCAATGACCTTGGGCAAGCTTTGCTTTGCGTCGTCCTCGGTATACAGGACTTGCCGCTGAAGATTGGTAAGCTCCACATAGTCCCTGTCCACCATTCGTATATAGCCGACGCCGGCGCGGCAGAGGTTATTCGCGGACACCGTACCCAAAGCGCCCATGCCGATAATAGTCACCTTGGACTTCAGGAGCTTCTCCTGCCCCTCCACCCCAATATGACCAAAAACCGTCTGCCTAGCATATCTATCCATTCCCCACCCCAACAAAATAATTCATAATTCATAATGCATAATGCATAACAAGTCATGACATGCAACTGCTCACAGGATAACAAAACCCACACGTCCTGTCAAGCGATACGCACAAAGCCAGTTTTATCTTTCTTTTTCAACGCTGAGTTTAATCGGCGCGGGGCTTGCTTCTGCTTTGATCATCAGAATCACAAAGACACGAGGACGCGGGGACTGTCGTCTTACCAAAGACAATAGAACCGTCCCCGCGTCATACAATTTCTCACTTCCATGCGGCGTATAGTCCTGCTATGACTTGTTCGATGGGCGACTTGCTGATCTCCACGTCTTTAATCCCATCTACATCGGAGAGTTGCTTGAGCAATCGCTTCATAGGAGTTTTGGCAACATCAACCTCAAACTCGTAAACGCCGCCGTCGCCGCTGACGAGCCTGCCGCCCTCGAGTTCGGGAACGCTGTCGCCAACCATCGTCACGGTGAAGCGCGTCAAGCTTCCCGTTATCCCGCGCAACCCGTCGAAATCGCCATCATAGGCAATGCTGCCGCCGGAAATCATGAGTATTCGCTGCGCCATTTCCTCAAGGTCGTCCATGTCGTGGCTTGTGACAATAATCGTCACGCCATCCAAGCGGTTTATCTGTATCAGGAAATCAATCATCTGCCGCTTGGCTACGACATCAAGGCCAAGCGTAGGCTCGTCAAGAATTATAAGCTCCGGGGAATGCAGAAGCATCATCGCGAGGTCTGCCCTCATACGCTGGCCGAGCGACAATTCGCGGGCGAAAGTCTTCATCAAGCCGCCAATGTCGAGAAGCTCCACGACCATCTCAAGGTTGCGTTTATATACATCGCTTGGAATATCCCAAACGACCTTTTTCCACTCGAAACTCTGGGATACAGGATGATCCCACCAAAGCTCCGTGCGGTTGCCGAACAGCACGCCCAATCTGCTCATAACCTTAACGCGGTCTCTTTCAGGCGACATGCCGAGAACGGAGATAGACCCCTCGTTCGGTTGCAGCATACCCGCAAGCAGTTTCATCGTCGTGCTCTTGCCCGCGCCGTTCGGTCCCGCGTATGCGACGAACTCTCCGCGCCTGACGTCAAACGAAACATTGTCCAAAGCGGTGATGATTTTCTTTTGCGGACGGAGCAGGTTTCTTATCAGCTCCGCGCCCGCATTTTCCCGCTGCCATTGGGTGAAAACTTTCGTGACGCTATTCACGCTAACTGCGGTGTCCGCCGGGGTGATAACGGTTGATGCCTTTTTTAACATAATGCCTAAATCCTTTCTTGAAGAAGTATGCGGCGGCAAGCGAAAGCAGCGCCGCGAAAATAATCGGGTAAATATTCGCAAGTATCGGCGTTTTGCCAAGCATGACAAGCGTCGGCAGCCAAGCTATAAGCCCCGCAGGGAATATTGTCAGAAGCGGTATTTTCATGTAAGGCGGCATACCCGACAGAGGGAACGTCGCCGTATACTCCACGCTGTACCTGACCGTCGTCGAAATCTCCTCGCACTGCACAGGCGCGTAAAACGCCAGACTGGAAACGAGATAGGAAAGCCCCACAACGATTACCATGCTGACGAGGATATTCCCTGCCAGTGCAGGCAGCCACCACCACGGAAGCTGTGTGCCCAAGTTTGTCACGGCGACGCACATCAATACAATGCCTGAAACGAATCTTCCCGAACAGGTAAACGGGGAAAAACCCGCTAGCATTTGTATGCTGTACGGCAGCGGCATGATGAACATATGCTCCCACTGCCCGCGTCCGATAATCCTGCTCGGGAAGGAAGCGTTGCCGTGATCGAAAATCCCTATCGCGCCGTTCACGATGCCGCCATATGCAAGCATGAACAAAATCTCGTATTTATCAAGACCGCCGATGCCGTCAAATCTCCACGCAAGCAGGAATACCCCCGATATTCCCGAAATGTCGGCGCATATATCCGAAAGCAACGCAATAACCATAAACTTTGTATCCCGCAGAAGCGCGGCGAGATCCATTTTAGCGTATATCGCAAGCAGCCCGAAATAGCGCCCGAGAGTTATCCTACCCACCGAAGCTCACCATCCTCTCCCGCGATTTATTGAACCACGCCACACTCGCGCCCCAGATAACGATATTCCAAAATATTTGCACGGGAACTATCGCCCACGGTTCCGCCGTGCCGACGAACAGAGAAAGCGGCGCCCCGCCCAAACTTCCGAAAGGTTGAAATTCCATCCACCTATCCATCCCGAACGGTAATATCTTGAACGGAATCACGGTGCCGGAAAAGAACGACACAACAGCCGAGCGGATGACCCACGTTAGCCATATGACGTTTCTGAGCCTGAGTGTGACGCAAAAGAAGAAAAACTCAAAGGCGAAACCCAGAGAAGCGCATAAAATGAGCGACGGAACAACCCATAGCGTGCGCGGAACAATCTGTATGCCAAGTAATGGCGCGAGCGCTGCCATCGGCAGGGAAAACACCAGCAGCGTCGGTACCCACTCACCTGCTGTGCGGGCTATGACCTGACCGTAAACAGACATGGGGCGCGTGAATAAGGCAATGCCCCTGACGCTTGCGTCCCAGTCGGTCAGGTAGGTCTCCACAATCAGGATGTTCGCCAGCAGCGCGTTCACATAGGTGTATGAGAGCAACTGATGCAGTGTCATCCCCGAATCGACGCCGCTCGCCGTGACGACGCGCCATATGAACATCAGCGGTACGAGGTAAACAATTTTGGCGATTATCTGCGGGAACATATAGATAATTCCGCCGTTGGTCTTGCCCCGCATAGCCGTTTGCGCGGTCTTTATGTATCTGTACATAGAAAAACTCCTTTATGTTTGGATGTGAAAAGCCCTGTGCGGATTGTTTTCCTGCACAGGGCCGCCAAACATAAAGGAGCGGATTTACGCCGCCGTCTCATGCGGTGACAGGCATTCAAAACAATCTTTTCGCAAATGGGCGCAGTAACCCCTTGTCAGTCCGAAAATAGCTGCTTGAATAGGACATACAACAGCTAAAAGGGCAGACTTATCCCTTGTGTTGGTCATTTTGAATGCGCGCTGGCTCATGATTTGACTTCCGGGAAATTGCTCTTTTGCAAGGTATAACAATGATTGCCTCATGCCTTTCACCACCTACCTCTTTGGATGATACGCCGATTCTATCACATGCCCGCTTATAATGCAATCGCATTTTTGCAAAGACGCAGACGCGGGGACGGTTCTATTGTCTTGTAAGCTTGTTCTTCAGAGTGTCAACTCAAACTCAAATTCATGTTTAAGCGGTATTCCATCGTCACCGATTAGTATCATTATCAAGCACAACATTGAACATTTTTATTTTGACTTTAGCATGATGTTTAAGATTATATACCGTCTCGCCGTTTTGCATGGCTATGCAAATATCATCAATTTCTTTCTGTGCGTCCTCAATAGAAACGTACCAACCTAATGTAGCAAGGTTATCTCCCCAAAAACTGCTTTTGTCCGTACCGCAAAGAATACATTTTGGCTCGTTTTTTCCGGGAAACGCTATTGGCATGATTGTGAATTTATAAAATGCAGACATAGCTTTTCCGTCGAAAGTTTGAATCATAATTTTTCTTTCTCCAAAAAAAGCAATGTTCTTTGCGGAATTATTGTTTTCCATATCGGTGGACTGCTTGTCAAGCAATAACATATCTAATGATACGTCAAGTTTTTTAGCGATTTGAACTAATTTTTCCGTTTCGGGATAGCCGCCGTCCTGCTCCCATTTTGAAACTGCTTGCCGTGATACTCCCACCAGTTCCGCCAATTGTTCTTGTGATAGGTTTTTTTCAGATCTAATGTTTTTAAGATTATTTGAAAAACTCATTTCTATTTCTCCATTATTTAATTCGGTAGCTTAATTATATCGAAAAAAAGGTTGCATTCCACCAATTTACATTTGCGTTTACGCAACGTAGAGTTGCATTTCTATTGCTCCCGTATCAAGTTCATAGAAAAGTTTATTGATGGTAGCAATATCATCAATAGTCGCTGTGCGGAAAACCATACTCCACCTCCGACCTAAAACTATGTATCCTCGAAAACTCTGAAAGCATTGCAGTCAAAGCGTTGGTGAAAGCGGCGCTTTTTGCTTTACCCCCAGAAGAATCGGCTTAAAATTGCATAATTCATTAAATATTCACAGAATATCTCTTGACTTTTTCGCATCACCCCAAAAATCGCGATGGACGGTTTTATAAACTGTATCTTCGTGAAAAGGGTGATTATTTTGCTCGGTTTTTGGCGATCCCACTCGGACTATCAGCGGCAGGTCGCTGCCGAACTATCGATTATTGCAAGGTTTAACCCATCTGCGCTCTTGGAGTACGAACGCTCCATCTCAAAGCTGTACATCTTGAACCTCGACCCTCTGAAACCCATCCTTGCGCCATTGTATTCCTCTACGGGCAGACCATCGGAAAACCAGCCGGAAATCTTTCGCGCGTTTGTCCTGATGAACAGCTTGGGGCTGTCTGTTGACGAATGGGTCGTTAAAATCTCAATCAACCGCGTCTTGCAAATCGCGTGCGGGTTTGTCAGTGGCAAGCTCCCCGGCGTCGCTTCCTACTACGACTTCATCGACCGTATAATCAAACTTGACGAAAAGCCGCGCATTAAGCCCAAGAAGCGTAAGCCCAAGAAGAAATATGGCAAGAGCAAGATGCCTAACAAACGCGAGGGTATCGTTCAAAGGCTGGTTAACCAAATACTGAAAGGCCGCCGCTTTAACAATCGCCCGGAACGTCTGCTGCAGGAGGTTTTTGCAAAAGTCTGCGTGCAGCCTTCCATTGACTTGGGGCTTGTGCCGGGAACCGTGTCCATCTCCGGGGACGGCACCTGTGTTGCGACCGGGGCGTCCCCTTACGGGAGGAAAACCTGCGGATGCGCCGATTTCCACTGCGGTTGCCCCCGCAAGTTTTCCGACCCCAATGCCACTTGGGGGTGGGATAGCCACAACGAACGCTACTTCTATGGCTATACCGGCTACTTTATTTCAACGTACAACCGTACTTTGAAACTTGATTTGCCCCTGTATCTGAGACTTGTCGAAGCCAAGCGCCATGACAGCGTTTCTGCCGTCGTCGCACTCGCAGAATTCAGGGATCTTTATCCCGGCATTGCCGTCGAGACTTTCATTTCCGACAGCGCCAGCGACAATTATGCCACTTACGAACTCTTGGATAAATGGGATATCAATGCCGTCATCGCCCTCAACGATGGAAAAAGGGGGAACTTCAAATACTCAACTTGCCTTGTCAACGAAAAAGGCGTCCCTTTGTGCCCAGCCGGGCGTGAGATGGTTAACTGGGGTTATTGCCCTGACCGTTGCCGCATCAAGTGGCGTTGTCCTCGCGCTTGCGGTAAGTTCCCGTCCTGTGATGCCTGTGCCGCCTGTTCGCCTTCGTCTTACGGCAGGGTCGTCTACACAAAGCCAAAATGGGACTTGCGCCTTTTTACCAGAATCCCGCGCGGCTCCGACCAGTTTAAGACCCTTATGAAAGAGCGTACCGCCGCCGAACGCGTCAACAACCGCATCTTGCACCACTATGGTTTGGAAAATTCCAAAGCGCGCGGGAAAAAGAGAATCTCGTTCCTCGCTACTATCGCTGCCTTTAATGTCCACCTTGACGCGCAGCTCGCAAAGCTTAAAGCTGATGGATTCTTCGACTTCGCTACCATTTTTGGATTGAATGGCATGGAGTGCGCGGCTTGATTTTTTGTCGTCGATAGTTTTAATACCCCTAAAAAAAACCTGTTTTCGGCAGGTCTGCTTTGCTATGCGCTTTTCACCTCATTTGCCGCTGCTCGCTGCTCCGGCGTCTCTTTTGCGCTGTTTATTCACTATTTCGGTGAACTTATGCCTTTAGTTTTCGAGGATACTCTATTCATCTATCTATTATTATATACAACAAATAGATGGTTGTCAATATATTGACGAAAATTTATTTCAGGCAAGTACCGTTGAGCTTTTCAAGTATTACGTGGACACGGAAAATGATTTGTTTTATTTTGCGGATAACCCAAGTCCTTCCATCGAAGAACCGCTGCGCTGCGGGAAGGTGCAGTTACAGTTCATGCGGTATGCAAAAACATTGCAAGTCCTATCGTAGCGGCGGCATTATGCCGCCACTTGCTACAGATTCCATTAAAATATCATTGTAAACCGGTATTTCTTGGCGGCAGAATGCCGCCGCTACGAGTGGATCGTTGTATTGTCGGATACCCCCTTACCTGTAACCATATCGGGGGCTACTCGGTACATTGATTTTGTTCAGGCTTGGGATATAAGGGGGTTGCGAATATCCGTTCAAATGAACGCTGCACGTAGTCGGCAGACTCGATTTCGAGCATCTCGTAACGTCTCATCAGTTCATGTCCACTTTCTGTTAGCTCGGACCCTCCGCCCTTCTGACCGCCGGCCTTGCTCTTGAGTATTGAAACACCCAGCTGATCCTCAATATCCGTTATCATCTTCCACGCTTTACTGTAAGACACGCCCATTTGCTGCGCAGCTTGCCTCAGCGATCCTGTCTCATTCGTCAGAGTCAGAAGATGCATCGCTCCCGGTCCGAAGAAGCCTTTTTCACCCGTGAGCATGATCTTGTTCTCCGCCCTTATACTTCGCAGGCTGTGCGCCTCGATAATCCCGCTCAGATCCATGCCGCCCTGAACATGCGTGACAATACCCACGTCTTGGACATCGAAAAACACCCGCTCGACATCGCCTCCCGACAAAGCGCCTTCAAGCCCGTCGGTGCCCTTGTACTCAATGACTTTCTCAAACAGGTTTCTGGAAAGCAGGAGAGGATGGCCTGTTTTATTGTTATGCATTGGAATAATGACCGATCCTTGCTTATTTACCATGCTTTTGACAGTTTCAGCGGAAAATAGTGGTATGTCAGCCGGGGAAATGAACGCACTGCTGCATTTATCGGCCAAATACGTCAAGCCGATTTTTGCGCTTTTGAGCATATCGCTGCTTTCATAATCATCGTTGCGCAGAAAAACCACTCCTAAATGCGAGCAGTGCCTTTCCAGCGCCTCAGCTCCA
>Ga0099364_10005451_pt1 | contig 18849 bp, 16 predicted proteins | sample TergutTh196P3_FD_73070 | JGI IMG/M metagenome (GOLD analysis project Ga0099364, IMG submission 73070) | Microcerotermes parvus P3 segment gut microbial communities from Pointe-Noire, Republic of the Congo - Th196 P3 | ecosystem: Host-associated > Arthropoda: Insects > Digestive system > Gut ...
AATAGCCAATATATTTACAAACTTAGGCTATGCCGAAGATACGGCTCAAAAACTTGCCCAATGGGAACCCTATGACCAAAACGCCTCTTCCCCGTTTTTTGATATGAAATGGATGTTTGGGGTTGAAGATGGGTTTGATATGGTGATCGGTAATCCGCCGTATGGCGCAGATATTGACGATTTTATAAAGATTTTCGAGAAACTTTATCCTACTGTTTCACATGGTTTCAAAGACATTTATAAGTATTTTTTTGATAAATCTCTTTCATTATTGAATAAAAACGGCATTTTGACTTTTATTACGCCAAATACTTATTTCCGCCAACCGAGATATGGCGATTTACGACGGTTGCTTTTAGAGAAAAGTATTTTACAATTAATTGATTTGGGGGAGCATATTTTTGAAGCAGTTGTACCTACTGCTATTTCAATGATTTCAATACAGGGAAATGAAAATGTATTATTTGCCGACTTAACAAAATACGACAATCCCAAAACAGCTATTCAAAATATTTGTTTTCAGACTATTAAAAAACAAACTTTTAATGATATGCCAAATAATTTATTTATAGGAAATGTTCGAAAAAAATTGCCGAATGAATATTTATTAAATGATATATTAGATTTTAAAGATGCCGGAATAAATTATCAAAGAGTTAATGTAGGACTTCGTGATAAAGGTAATTCAGATTTAAGTAAAAGGTTACTTTATGAGGGAGAAAAAGAAAATAATACCGATATTGAATACTATAAGGGTGTTGATATAAACAGTTATTTTATTGCAGAAAAGACAAATCGCTTTGTTAGAACAAACATAAAACTTAATGAAAATGAACGAGTAATCTTAAATAAAGATTATTTTAGTTTAGCGCCAAAGTTAATTTGGAGACAAACTGCTCCGTTTCCAGTAACTGCAATTGATAAAAGTGGGATTTGGTTTGGAAGAAGTATTCAAGCAGGAATAATTAAAAAGAAATTTGAAGAAAGAGTTTCTTATGAATATTTATGCGGTTTGCTTAATTCTAAGTATTTAAGGTCGCTTTACGAACAAAATGTAAAAGAAGAAGGAAGGGTTTTCCCACAAGTAAAATTAGAAAAATTGAAAATATTACCTATCGTAATTTCAAAAAACCAACAACTCATCATCACACTTGTCGATCAAATCCTTTCCGCAAAAAAAGAAAATCCTGTGGCAAATACTACGGAGTTAGAAAGAGAGATTAACAGATTAGTTTACGAATTGTATGGGTTGACAAGGGAGGAAATAGAAATAATTGATAATAAAAGAACCCTTTTTTAAAAAGAATCAAGTCAAAATTAGAAAATAGATATGAATATAGATTTTTTACAACAGCTTTGCAATACCCATTCTACTTCTGCCCAAGAGGAAGAAGTATTTTGCCTTATGAAACAATGCTTTGAGACGAATAATTGGAGTGTGGATTGTAATAAGCACTACCTCATTGCAAATAAGGATTTTTCAAAAGATTTACCTACTATATTGTTTGTTGCCCACGCAGATTCTCCGGGTTGTAAAATAATCAATTCGAATGCATCTGAAATTAATGATAATTTATCTTATCAAATCTCAAACATTGGATATATTTCATCATATATTGAAGCAGAAGTAGTAATCAAGACGGATACTAAGAAGTTTGAAGGTAATCTCTTAAATGGGCATTTTATTACTAAAAAGGAAAATGTGACAGATGTAAAAATTAAAAAAGGAGATAGAATTTGTTTTAAACCAAATTTTCTGCTAAATGAAACAATTCTTGAAGCGACATTTTAACAAAGAACAGATTGACATCAGAGATATTAAATCTTATTTGGAAGCAATCAAAGTTTTATGCTGTTCAAAATTATATATTGAAGAATGATAAATTTATTACTGATATGAAACAAATGCTACATTTTCTTATTTTTATATGGACACTTCCTCAAAGTTTGGCAGGATTAGCATTAATATATTTATATAAATTGACTTATAGAACTAAGTATAAGTCAGCATATATTTACGATAAATTTCCAGCAGAGGGTATTTCTCTTGGATATTTCATTTTATTTGACGATTATGATAATACAGTAACCGAAGTAGATATTAAGCATGAGTATGGTCATTTCATTCAAAGTCTAATATTCGGTCCACTTTATTTATTAGTCATTGGTATTTCTTCAGAGATAAATTACAGGTTTGGATTTTCAAAATCTTATTATGACTTTTGGACTGAAAAATGGGCAGATAAACTTGGTGGAGTGAAAACCCGCAACTATAATTGATTCGGTAGTGAAAACCTGGCAAAACCGAATTCGAAAATGGCTATTTCACTTAAAGGCAACCGTAACCTTTTGCAAGTAACCGCAGATTTCGGAGCACACAGAATAATAAACTATTTAAAATACAAACATTTATGACAGCATTTACCGCTTTATTGCCTTTTTTTTATTTGTTGCTATTTTCGTTGAGTATGCTATCCTTATGTTTTCGGAAAATTAGAAGAAAATATTTACTGTGGGCGCTTGGTATTGGGATTATAATGTTTATTTGTCTTATTACCGTTTGTTTCTTTCCGGAACGGTTTTTTTCGATTGATGCCAAGGCAACTGAAAATTGGGAAAATGAAACGCAACGTACAAATACGGTTATCCTGTTTGGCTTTGGATATGTGATGGAAGACTCGATCATGAAACCGGGTAATTCAAACACCGCCTTATATAAACAGGCTATTGCCAATGCAGGCAGTTTTAAAACGCTACACCTGATTATGCAGGAAGGAGTGATGGTTGCTGCACACGAGGATTCTGTTTCGTGTTATCCTTTCATCAGGGATTCGATCCGGATGCACCCACATTCATCTGAAATATACATAAACACATTAATTGCAGCTAAATACGCTATTTTGAAAATGGATAGTATGAATGTGAAACGAGCCGTTGTATATGCGCACGAAATGCAATTGGCGCGGGCTGTGTATGATTTGAAACGTATTGCAGCTTCCAATCCCCGTTGGTGTGATATGGAATTTATTACCCCGTGTATTTACAATACGCCTTTTGATCCGAGTTCAGTACATACACACACCCGATCGACGGAAAGATTTTTTCGTAGGGAAGTCTTATTTTCGAGACCGGTAGAAATAATATGGCCATTATGTTGTATTAAAACGCCTTAAATATAAGCATTAAATAACCAACAAAGTTTACAGTATGATAATTGAAAAAAAAATATATATAAAATTTTATTTAGTATGGAAGAAAAAGAAGAATTAACAATGCAAAATGTACCTAAGGCAGTAAACTATCTCATTAATGAAATAGCAGAAATGAGAGTTTTGTTGGAACATATTGAAAAACAATTAGGATTAGGTGTTGATAAACATCGTCCTATCAATATAGAAGATGCCTGTCGTATTTTAGACCTGACATTTAATGCTATAAATAAGATGATTCGAAACAGAACAATTCCTCATTACAAACAAGGGAAAAATGTTTATTTTTTTGAAGATGAACTCATCAAATGGGTAGAAAAATCTCGTATAAAGACTTTAGATGAAGAATATAGTAATAAAAGAAGATTTAATTAATATTATCAATTATGACATTAACAAGAAAAGAATTGTATAATTTGGTCTGGAGTGAACCAATGAGTAGCGTTTGTAAACGATTCGGGTTATCAGATAACGGGTTAAGAAAACACTGTGTTTCAATGAATATTCCAACGCCTCCTAAAGGATATTGGGCAAAATTACAAAATAGGAAAAAAGTAGAAAAGGTACCATTACCAAATGATTATCAAGGAGGAAAACAAAGTGTGAATTTGAATGAAGTTGATCCGAAGGATGTAAAAACGGATCATAACCTTCCTGTTAGCAAGCAAAAAATGCGTGAAAAGGAAATTTCTACTGGTGACATTTCAATTTTTAGAGTTCCTGATGTGTTATATGCAAAAGAATCCATAATAATAGATACAAAAGAAAAACAAGACCCTAACAGTGAGAATCCCAAGGATTACAAGAATACCATATTTTGTAGAGAACTGCATTTCAATATATTTTGTAGAGATGGAACAGCACATTATTAAGATACTCCATATACAAGACTTGAGGACAAAATTATTTCTATTATTGCTTTCTTAGAAATACAATCTGAAAACATCAAGTTGGAACGCATAGAAGAAGAGAAAAAAAGGATACAAAGAGCGGATGAAGAACGAACGCGCAGAACAATAGAAGAAAAACGCAGAGAATTTGAGGAAAAATGTAAAGAAGAACTAAATGAATTTCAGTCATTATTTACTATGGCCGAACGTATGTATAAAGCAAATATCATTCGTGATTATATCCATACTTATGAAATTTATGTAAAAAAAAATGGAGTTACCGATGAGAAAGTATTAAGAAAAATTGAGTGGGCAAAAGATAAGGCTGACTGGTTGGATCCATTTATTTCAAAAGAGGATATTTATTTAGATAAGTTCAAAATAGATGAAATTATTCAACCCAAATGTTCTACGCAGCATTATCGGAATGAACCCATTCAGTCTGAGAATTTTACAGTAAGGAGTTTTTGGCAGAAACCTTGGTGGAAAAAATAAATAATTTAGAACAAAAAGGGTAATTTCTCGATAATTGTTCGATTGAAAACTTATTTCCAAACATCTGTCAAAGCCTTATTATCCTGATATTTCCAATTCAAAACACAACATAAAAAATAAAACAAATGAAACAACTGATTGCTTATTCTGAAAATGGAAAATGGGGCTATCGGGATAAGGAAACCAACGAAATCCTTATCCCTGCCTTGTACGATGAAATTAATCCTTCTCTTGATGAATTGTCGAAAGAAAAACGCTACTCGGTCGTTTATGATGACGTGCAGGTAAAACTCAACGGCAAATGGGGCATACGCTCCGTAACCAATGAGGAAATACTGCCTGCGATCTATGATAATATAGAAAGCGTCGAGGATAACTTTCTGATAAAAATAAATGATAAAAATGGTGTGATCAACAGCGCTGGAGAAGTCGTGACGCCAATTATTTACGATGAAACAGAAGTAACTTACAACACTATTCTTGTTCGTAAAGGCGACAAATGGGGCGCTTTAGATAGAAGTGGATGTGAGGTTATATTGGCTGAAGTGTTTGATAAAATTGATGATATGGCATTGGCTCCTTGCTTGGAAGTAACACTTGCGGGCAAGAAAGGAATCATATCGATTAACGGCAGTATTATCGTTTTTCCTGATTGCGAAGATGTCTGGTCTGTTGATTTTTACAATACTTTTGGCGTGAAAAATGAAGGCAAATGGCAAATTGTTGACCGTAAAAACAGACCTAAAAATTCGCAATTTTATGATGACATACGGGGAATGTATGAGAGTGGAATGATTGCTGTATTAAAAGATTATAAATGGAGGTTTTTAAACGCAAACGGGCAGGAAGCATCGTCGTTGTACGTAGATGAATATTTGTGGCAGTATCCCTATTTGATAATAAGAATCAATGATAAATGGGGCGCGCTGAATTTACAAATGGAAGAGATATTGAAGGTTGAATATGATAATATTGAGATTGAGAAAATCGGACTTAGAGAACAAAAAACGGATGGTGGAACGGGAGTTGTTGACAAGGTTGGTAATGTGATTATTCCACCGGTGTATGATTCTGTTGATAGTTTTGTTTGCAAATATGCAGACAAAATACTCGGTAAAAAAGAGGGAGAAAAAGATGATGTTTATATTCCAACACAATATATCGAAGTTTGCAAAAATAAAAAACATGGCGTTTCTGATATTTTAGGCAATGAGGTGATTCCCGTGATATATGATTTGATTACTATTTTTCAATATGGTGATGATGACCCGATTCCAGTATGTTTAGATGGCAAATGGGGTTTTGTCGATAAGGAAAATCAGGTAATTATCCCGTTTTTGTATGATGACGCTGAATATTTTGACGAACATACTGCCATTGTTTCGATAGATGGAAAAACCGGACTCATTGACAAGACCGGACAGATTATTTTTCCGCTCAAATATGAATGGATTATAAGGTTGAATGATATACTTCGCGTATGGCAAGACGGGAAAATGTTTGAATTAGCGACAGATGATACAGGGAAAATTGTTGAATACTATGATAATGCTACTTTCTTTAATACTATTTACTTTCCTGCAAATCCGGATGGGTATTCAAATAATTTACGGGACATGACGAAAAAAACTAAACATCATTTCACTTACGATTTATTAACCGAAATTCGTGATGGACGATTTGATAAACAGGATGATTTTCTTACATTCCTTCCAAACGTGCGCTATATCCTTCATAGTAATGAGGCCTACGGGCGTTTTGCTTCGTTCATGTCGTCATTGCGAATAGAAGCGAAATCACTCCAAGAGCCTTCAAATGCCATTCGAAAAGTGTATCTTGATTTCAGGAACGGAACGCCGCAACAATGGAAATTAATAGACCCTGACGAATATTTATCCGCCTTAAAAAATAACCAATCGCTAACAACTGATAAAGTAAGCCAGTGGGTAGCTATGGCCAAGGAAAATATTCAACTGTTTGCTGCAAATTCGTATTTAACAAGCGGACCCTGTTTAGACCCCAGAATAACAGATTCGGAAGGACAAAACACACTTTATCTTTTGTGGTATTACCTGACAGGCGATGAAATAATCCCCTATCAAGCGATGAACCGGATCAGCAAAGAAGAACTATCTGCAAGAGAGCGATATTTCAATAGAACATACTGGAATCCATTTGTAAGCTACATGGGAACACGTTTTGGAGATGGAGGGCCGGCCTACGAAACGGATAGTACATTATATCCTTTGTTTGATCTTGTCGCTGAATTTGAAAAATATCAAATGGATGCCGATAAAAATCTTGTTACATTGACAAGATTAATAAATATCGTACATGGAAGAGGAACGATATCCTATCTTTTTGTTGAAAATGGCAATAAAAAATTAATTAAAATATGAAATCAACACAGAAAAAAGTATCGGGAGCGCCTATCCCAACAAGAATTGACGGTTTTAGATTCGCTATCAAAGCATCTCTTTTACAATTGAATCGTCTATTAAAGAATATGATTAACCCGCTGCCACGTTCAAAAACTCATGCTGACTTTCCAAACGGAGTTTTGCTGTCGCAGTCTGTTTCATTGTTGCGTTATCACGACGAAAAAACATCTTTGACGCTGATAGACGGCAAAATACATAATATTAGAAATGCCATTAAACGTCTTGACGGGATAGTCGTTCGCAAAGGCGAAGTCTTCAGTTTTTGGCGTTATATTGGCAGACTTACCAAATCCAAAGGTTATGTACTTGGACGTGAATTAAGAGAAGGCTGTATCATACCTGCTATTTGAGGTGGAATCTGTCAGCTATCCAATGCCATCTATGATGCATCACTAAAAGCGGGGCTTGAAATAGTGGAGCGTCATCGCCATACGGCGGTTATTAAAGGTTCATTAGCGGAAGCGGGCAGAGATGCAACCGTTTTTTGGAACTACGTAGACTTGCGTGTGAAAGGTACGCAGGATTGGCAACTTCAAGTCAAGATGGATAAAGAACGTTTGATCGTCAGCATATTCGGAAATACAACGAGTACGATGAAAGAGGTATCTGATATTCGTTGTGCTCCTTCTGCTTTAGGCGATTGCACCTGGTGCGGAAGGACAGACTGCTATTTACATTCACCCCATTTGTTGTCACACAGCCATAAAACCTACTTGTGTATAAACGAAGAGTGGCCTGAATTTGCCGAATGGCGAAAAAAGAATATAAAAAAGGAAGACAGGCTTATATCTACCATGCATCACGCTTCGCTTGGTACGAAAATAGTCAATTTCTTCTCCAAACTGCGGAGACGATACTATCTGTGGCTTGGAGACAGAGAATATAAACGCGCCGAAAAACTTTCCAAAGAGAATGGGCGATATATTTATAATTGGAGGAAATACCCAATCCCTGTTGCCCACAATGCCAGATACAGGATGTTGGCTAAACATTTTGCAAAAAAACTCAAATTCTCTGACACTTATCTTATTATACCTCAACAACTTTTGTTGTGGTTGTATTTGGAAGGCGAATTAGCTGGTCGTCAATATGATGTATTGATGAACGCGATGCCGATTACTGAAATAGAGCGTCAGCTTGATGAGGCGATGAAACGGTATGGGTATAAAGTAGAAAACGGATATTACGAAGCAACCCATGATTCAAATCCCTGTAGCGAAACGGGCGTTACTTTAAGCGACTACAGGGCTACTGAAAATATGATTAAAGCAGAGAAAGAAGCATTATCAGGGGCTTCATCATTCATAAGTCCTCATGTCAAAATATTGGAATGGGCAGGCGATAAAGGGGTGTCGTTGGATTGGATTTTGCCGCCGCCAATAACATCTCAATCCGAAAAAGATAAATGTTTTAAGTTATTACTTGCGGGTGTCTCTTTGGGAAGAAAAGGCATTTTTGACTTGAGGATAGCGTTACGAAAAGTTGATTTCGACTACGAACTTCTTTTAGTTCCATCGGCGGTAGAAAGTAAGGATTTCTGGCATGGCATTAATATTCGTGTTGTAAGCTCTATAAACGAGGGCATTACCATTTGTGATGTGGTAGCACTACCTGCTGTAGTAGAACATAATCCAAGAGGACTTTTGCTCGCCATCGCTTCCGGAAAAACAGTCATCGCTTCAAACGTTTGCGGATTGCCGGCAAATATGAATTGGAAAAAAGCAGATAATGAAGAAGAGCTTGGACGCTTACTGAATGAAGTATTTAACTTAATTAATCACGAAAAATGAAATGCAAAAATGGCGTCACCACAATTTCTTCTTTTATTCTATCAATGCTGATGATTTGTATGCATGTTACAGGTCAAAACAGGGATAATGATATTTTGACGGATACAGCTAAACTCGCGGCGTATATTTACCTGAATATACATTACCCCTTGATGGACTTAATAAACAACGTCGAAGGTACAGCGGTTTACAAATTTGAGTTTGATAGCATTTTGGGAATAAAAGAAATTACAACAGTCAATTCGAGTGGTAGCGGTTCGCTTGACAGTGAGGGAAGACGTTTGCTTTGGCAAATACCCATGCAAGGAAATGAATATCCTCAAAACGAAATATCAATACATTTTAAGTTGGAAGACAATAAAATATACAAAATGCACGAAGTTTTTGAAGATATGCCCGAATTTCCGGGCGGTAGTGCGGAAATAAACAAATTTATCTTTCAAAATTTTATTTGGCCACGAGAAGCAGCGGAAATGGGAATTCAAGGGAGCATACTTTGCGGTTTTGTTATAGAAAAAGATGGTTCAATTAACATAGTTGAGGTTGTTAGTCCATTACAACATTGGTTTGATGCAGAAGCAATAAGAGTTATAAAGAGAATGCCCAAATGGACACCAGGCAAAAAAAACGGCAAGCCAGTACGCGTATATTTTACGCTTCCCGTAAGAGTTCAACTTTTTTATAATTAACTAATGAGCAAGGTAAAAAACTGATGAGAACACTTTTTATACTAACATTTTTAGTTTTTAATATGGTTACTGCAATAGGACAACTTTTAGATTTAGGCGATCGACCTGTTCTGTTAGGTAAGGAAAACGGTTCAATCTATTATTTGACATTTGTACAAAAAGATGAAAATCATTATTTCTTCACAAAAACAGGCGAACCGGACATCAATATTAATTATGGTTTAAGAATTGAGTCTGAAAATCAATTATCTTATTTGGTCGTTGGGCATGGCGCCCAATTCATTCCCGACAGTTCCAACAGGTATAAAATTATAGAAATATCGAGTGCATATAATTTTTACTATCGGGAATCAGTCAATCATTTTTGGAAAGACGCCGGACATTCAGATCCTACCGGCATGGGTTCTTTTGTTGGATTTTCAGATGATCCGTCTCTTTGGGCTGTAAAAGCACTGAACTATCTTCATGAGCACACAATAGAGCCTGTGATTTACGAAAGCGCCCAAGTTGAACAACAACCTGTTTTTATGCGGGGCGACACAGTGGTTAATTTTGAGGAATATATTAAAAACGAATTGTGGGAAGTCGGCACGTTAAAACAATCCGAATTAGAATCTGCTCGCTTGATTGAAAAAATTGATTTCATTGACAGCCTTTCAGGATTTGTACGGTTTTCATTTGTGGTAAGAGAAATCGGTTATATTTCGCATATAACAGTTGAAGAAATCAATCTGAACAATCTCGACGCAGTTCCGGATGTTTGTGTCGGAATCAATTATCATATCCTAACACCAAGTACTCAGGGTTACAATAATGCTAAAAAGTACAAATGGATACCCGGGGAGAAAAACGGCGTTCCTGTTGCAGTACGACAGTTTGTTACCGTATATTTTAATTGAATTCATGCTTATTCATACGATGCGGAAGCGCTAAAAACGTTTATTACATCATTTAAAGATGCTTGCGAAAATAATGCAGGATTTATTTTCAAGAACGGAATTAGATTAAACAAGAAATGAAAAAAATATATGAAAGAAGAAAACAACAAAATTAAAGTCCAATTTATTGACAATTCTAACAGTCAAACAATTGGAGTCGCAGCATTGATGGCAGAGCAATTACCTGAAACATTTTCTGTATCAACAACTATGCACATTCGAGATGATGATTGGAGTGTTGAGGAAGCAATACCCGAAAACTCAATGGACTTTATCAAATCAAAGAGTCTTATCTTGAAAATGAGAAAAGTAGAAAAAATGAACCCGAATGATATTTGGTTTACGCTACCAACGATTTCTAATGAATTTCCTTTAACCGTAGCCACGGCAAAACAAACTGAATATGATATTCAAATTCATGAAGACGACTACCGACAAAATGAATTTTTAAATATGAGCGCTTTTCCACTCATTGAACAGGAGTTTATCAGTATCAAGGATATTTGGGAAAATCATAGTAAACAAAGTGATAAATACACGTTATTCGAAAAATGCCACGTTAGAAAAATAATCGGCTCACCAAATTTAACAATCAATTTCAGCAAACTGAAAACTGTATTAAATTGTAATGCTGTTGGACAAGTATTGATAAATGGCAGTACGCTTAAAAATGGTTTTACAGTTAAAACTAAAAACACAACCTATTTTGGAATTGTTAATAACAATATAGTTACTGAACTTTGCATTGCACAGTGGAATGAGAATACAACAAGTGAAATTTTGGAAATAAACAAAACTTTCAATATGCTTTTTGTAAATTGGTATCATTGCGACATAATCAAAAATGATTAATATTGTAGAATTTATGGCTAAAACCGAAGTACAAATGAGCAAATTTTTAAGTTTGGTTTTGCGTCATAAACCAGAAACGATAGGTATTCAATTAGACTCAAACGGTTGGACAGACGTAGATATTTTGATAAAACAATCAAATCGTTACAACATGTTCATTTGAGTAGCGACATAGAAACGGCAGTTAAAGTTGGAAAACGACATGGAAAGCCGTATGTTTTCAAAGTGCTTGCAGGAAAAATGTATACTGACCAATTTGAGTTTTTTCTATCAGACAATGGCGTTTGGCTGACAGACAATGTACCGGCAAAATATTTGAAAAGAGATGACGAATAAAATGCATCACTTACAACGAGCGATTTCACGCAAGTCGGCCGACAGTTGGGGTGTCAAAAATTTGACTTTTCTATTTTTTATTTTCGTTCAAAAGATGATACGCTTGAGAATGTTCCTTTAGGAACTAAATATCGGTAGAAAATAAGGCATCCTCTATTTAGCGTGCCGTCAGGTACGCAATAATATCATTGCTTATTGCGTACCTAACGGCACGCCCAAATACAGAAATATCCGGATTCTACCAATATTCAATCCCGATGAGATTATTTTTGGAACGAATATTTTTTAATATCATTAATCCATTTTTGACAACTCACCTCGCGGGCGACGAATACCTGCCTGTATTTTATCTGGCTATGTCCGTATAACCCGGATTTTGAGTCATGGCAGGATTTAATCTCAATTCTGTTAAAGGGATAGGAAGAACCCTACATCCGGGATCATTATTTGTTTTAACGCCCCATGGCTCTTCAAATTTTCCGTACCTGATCAGGTCATTTCGTCGCCAGTACTCGAAACACAACTCACGCGCACGCTCATCTAACAATCCCTCTAAATCTATTGAATCAAAGAGAGAGGCATTAGCCCTGCTACGTACCATGTTGACAAGCGAAACCGCCGTATGTCCCATGGTCGGAGAGGCGCCTCTTAAAATGGCTTCCGCTTTCATCAGCAATACATCTGCATAACGGAATACAGGTATGTCGTTGCTTTGTGCGCGGGTTGTCGAATTTAGATCGGGGAAAAACTTGTTACTGCGGTATCCTTTATGCCTTCCCAGAATGTCGTTGCCGGTTTCAAACATGGACAAGTCGCCTATGAACGTCACATCCGGCGTAAATTCCATGTGCCACTCAATAGCTGCATCCGGATTGGCTCCGTTATAGGTCTCGTCCAATTCGATGTTGGTAGTGGGTATCATGACGGGTGTTCCGTTGTCCAAGTACTGTTTACCGGCCAGCCATATTTTTTGCCTTACATCGGTTTCATCAATCGTAAATTTCGCATAAAAATCCGGCCATGTACGAATACACCCCGAAGGGCCAAACGGGAGGCCGTATATTTCTCTGTGATAGGGGCTTAACCAGTAACGGCCCGGATAATTAACATCGCCCGAATAATTAGCATCAAACGGCACTACAAACAGGAAATCTTTAATCTGCGGCCCGTTGTCAGGATAAAACATTTTCAAATAATCATCGTCCAATGCTATTCCCCCTTTAGCCGCCTCGGTGATAACCTGGTCGCATGCGGTAACGACGTCGGCATAGCGGTCTTCGCCGGCGTAAACGACGGCATTCAAATATATTTTGGCTAAAAACGCATACGCCATCCATTTATTCGGACGTCCGTAAGTGGCTATACCCGTCTCTTCGCTCAAATCGGGCATGACTTCCTTCAACTCGGCTTCGATAAATTCAAAAACAGTCTTCCTTGCCACCCGCGGCCCCGATTCAACGCCCGCTCCAAATTGCGTAACTAACGGCACATCCCCCCAAAGGTCCATGGCCATGTAATAATACCATGCCCTCATCGCTCTGATCTCGGCAATGGCTGTCGACTTAAAAGCCGATTCCGGCGCACTCTCAAATATGGGCAACAGGCTATTACACAGACTGATGCCGTTAAAACAGCAGAGCCATCCTTCCCTGATAAAACGCTGGTCAGGCTCCCAGGTATGCAAATGATGATTGCGATAACGGGCATCATCAAACCAGTTGCCGCCATTAGCGGTCAGTACCATACCGTCGGCTGTCGCTTCCTGCAAAAAGAATATCGGCACACTGTAATGCGCTGCCAGATTTGAATAGACAGGGCCTGTAACAGCTATAAAATCCTCCTCCGTCCGAGGGAAGTTATCCGGTGTTATTTCCGAAAGGACATCAACATCTAAATTGCACGCATTCAACAATATCAATGCAGCATAAATCAAACCGGTTATCTTATTTTTCATTTCAGTATTTATTAATTGTTTATATTCACTTAAAAATCAACATGAACCCCTAACATAAAAGTACGCGTCTTGGGATAATAGTTTCTGTTGTCCATGCCCGGGGTCAGTCCACCCAAAGGCACCTCGGGATCCAATCCCCTGTAATTGGTAATGACAAAAGCATTATTGACCGTTCCGTAAATTCTCAGGTTCCTGATGTATTCATACGATTTCAATTTCACATGATAGGAAAGCGTCAGATTGTCCAATCGCACATAATCACCCTTTTCCAAATACCTGGATGATATAAACGCGGCATTTGCGTCATTGATGGGTTCGTCCTTCGTCATTTTGTGCATGTTTGACCACACCGCCTCTATCGGGTAGTTTAAGTCCCCCCGCGTAGCATTGAGAATTTGATTGCCTGTTACGCCCCTGAAAAGGAAATCCAAATTGATTCGTTTGTAGGTGAACGAGTTATGCCATCCGAAAATGGCTTTCGGCTGCGCATTGCCCTGGTAAAAATGGTCTTCAGACGACGGTGTGATGGTCAGATTGCGGTCTTTGTCATAAAATTGCGAAACGCCTTCTGCGTTGCGGCCTGCATATTCCCACAGATAAAACTGTCCGATGGGATACCCTTCTTGAATAATTTGGGCAAATGCACCCGACTGTCCATGCGCGCCAATGTTGGATGCGGTACGGATATAATCCAATTTAAACTCATCATCCGATAAGGAATTGATATTGTTTTTATTAAAGGAAATATTAAATGACGAGTTCCAAATCATTTCCGACTTTTTCAGGGGGATGACATTCAGCGTAATTTCCCAGCCTTTATTTTCCATTTCGCCGACATTGGCGGTCAGGCTGTTCACAAAATACTGTGTCGCCGGAACCGGATAACTCCATATCAAACCGGAGGTTATCTTGTCGTACCATTCGACGGTACCGCTTATCCTGCCGTTCAGAATGGCAAAGTCAATTCCGACGTTCAACATCGACGTACTTTCCCATTTCAGGTCGGGATTCTCGTTTTGGGTCGGCTTGATAGGCCTGAGATAATCGCCTTGATAATAAAACGCAGGGTCGTTGGGCGCCGACGAATATCGTGCTCTCCATAACAGCGGGTCAAACCCTAATGAGTTCCCGCTGAGGCCATAACTTGCGCGTAATTTTAAATTATTGAAGAAGGTCTGGTCTTCCATGAAAGATTCTTCGGTGAGACGCCATCCGGCCGAAACCGAAGGGAAATAGCCCCACCGGTTGTTTACGCCAAACGCTGACGAACCGTCACGGCGGACGGTCGCCTGCAGTAAATACCGCTCTTTAAAAGCATAATTGAAGCGAAAGTAGCCCGAAATTAACCGTAAGGTACTGATACCGTAGGAACCATACGGGATTTTCATGCCATCATATCCGCTGCCCAATGCCAGGTTATTGTAACTGATGGCATCCGAAACAAAATTCGTGTTTGACGTTTGAAATCCGTCTCCGCCTTCATTTTCCTGCCACGAATAGCCAAGCATAAACTTTAAATCATGGTCACTCAGTCCCAGGGTATAAGACGTAAACACTTCGATTACCTTCGATTCGCTCAGGGAGGTATTTCGAATAGCCAAACCGTTGAGGTCCTGCGCTAAACGCGAGAATTTGCCATAGTACGCATTGCTATTGCTCTGATTATATCCCAGCGAAGCCGATGCGTTGACATCCCAGTCTTTCATCAGGTATAACTGCAAATTCCCCGTAAAACGCATGCTCTTCGAATCGAAAGCGTTTTTGTTATGGTCGATCAGGTTTTTGGGGTTTTTATTTCCACGCGATAAATTTTCTTTCGGCGTTCCATCCGGATTCGTATCTACCACAGTAGGCCAATAATTTAACATGTTAAACAGAAACTCCTGTTCGTCACTCCTGTTCGGATGGCTCTGTCCTTTTGTAACGGTGGCATTGACCGTCAGGCCGACCTTCAAGCGGTCTTTCATCGCCTTTTGCTGTACATTGCCCATAAATGACAGCGTATTTCTCCCCGTTTCCAGAATGACGCCATCAAGCGATTTGAAAGCGCCGCTGGCAAAATATGTTGTTTGAGAGGTTCCGCCGCTAACCGAAATATAATTGTTGTGCGAAATCCCCACTCTTGTGAGCTCATCCTGCCAGTCGCGGTCTACATTATCTTCATTTTGAGGCTGCAAAACCAGGTTGTTGGCGCTTAGGTACGCGCGATACTCTGACGCCGACATCATCTCTATCTTATTGGAAACAACTTCAAATCCCACATAACCGTTATAGGAAATTTTTGAAGTATTTTCTTCACCGCGCTTCGTCGTAATCACGATGACGCCATTGGCTGCTCTGGCTCCATAAATGGCTGTTGCCGAGGCATCCCGCAATATGTCAATAGATACGATATCATCCATCGAACTCAACATGCCTCCCGGTATTCCGTCGATGACGTACAACGGTTCCTGCGCTCCGCCGGTGCGCAGGGTGGAAGCGCCGCGCAGCAGTACCGATGTTCCGCCGTTGGGATTACCATCCTTGCTGATACTTAATCCGGGCACTTTCCCTTGAATGGCTTGCATGACATTGACAAAAGTGCCTGTATTAAGGTCTTTCACATTCAAAGTGGTAACGGAACTGGTTAAGTCCTTTCTTTTCGTGACGCCGTAGCCCACGACAACTACCTCCTCGATTACACGGGTGTCTTCAAGCAAAATGATTTCCATATTTGCTTGCGGAATAACCTCCTGCGATAAATAACCGATAAAGGTAATTTCTAATGTAGACCGGCTATTTTCCAATTGAATGGAAAAACGACCATTGGCATCGGTATGGGTACCGTTTAAGGTTCCTTTCTCTACCACATTGGCGCCGGGTACCGGTTCGCCATACACATCTCTGATAACTCCGCCTGTGATTTGCTGCGACCACGCCAACGGCATGTAAAGCAAAAACAAACCGACAAGTAACCATCTTTTCAATTTGATTGATTGTTTCATTTTATTTGAATTTTATTTAATATTTTGATAACGATAGAGAGCAATTACTTCCAGCAACCGTCTGATATCCTCAGGAAAAACCTGTCCGATGGTACCTATCCTGAAGGTTTCCTTTTTCGATATTTTTCCCGGATAAATCACAAATCCCGACTGTTTGAGATGCGAATAAAAATCCCTGAACGGGAAATTTTCTGACGGGTACTCAAACGACGATATGATTGGCGATTGCAATTCGTCTGCAATCAGGGCTTTATATCCGAGGTTTTTCATGCCTTCACACAACATTTGCCGGTTTTGTTTATAACGTTCATATCGTGCGTCAATGCCTCCTTCGGCGTCCAATTCATCCAAAGCCTGCTTGAAAGCCCTGACGGTATGCGTGGGCGAGGTGTAGCGCCATTTGCCCGGCTGTTTTTCCATGGTTTCCCACTGGCTGTACATGTCGAGCGACAGGCTTGTCGAGTTTCCCTTGCACAACGCCATGAGGTCGCACCGGGCGATGATAAAGCCGAAACCCGGCACGCCTTCAATACATTTGTTGGCGCTGCTGACCATGAAATCAATGCCGTGTTCCTCCATATCGAACGGTATTCCTCCAAAACTGCTCATGGCGTCCACAATAACTGTTTTACCGTATTTCTTCGCTACAGCGCAAAGTTCAGCCAGCGGATTTAATATGCCCGAAGTGGTTTCGCAATGAACAAAAGCCAGACGGGTGACGTCCGCGTGTTGCTGCAGAAAACGTTCCGTCTCCGTAACCGAAGGCGTTTCTGTCTGTTCAAAGGCCAGAACGGCATGGTTCAGTCCGGCATACCGTGCAATCTCCGCCATCCGGTCGCCATATACACCATTGGAGAGGATGAGCAGCTTGCTGTTTTTGGGCGCCATGCCAGTGAGAGCGGCTTCTATGGCGTATGTCCCGCTGCCCTGCATCAATACGGAGGTGTACGCTTCTTCATTTTTTGTAGCCAAAGCGACTAACCGCGCCCTGATGTTCTGTACGATCCCGATATTATAATCATCGTCCCATGTACACCAATCCTGCAACATCGCTTCGCGTACCGATTGTGCGGTACTCAGCGGCCCCGGCGTCAACAGCAGATAATTGCTTTTTTGGTGCATTAATTTGCTATTTTTACCGTATATTTCATTCCCGTTTCGGGCGCTGTCAAAAAGTTTTCCACGATGAAATTGACGTCGCCGCCTGTTATTTCGCCGTTCAGTCTGACTGTAAATGAATAGATGCCTTGCGGCGCAACGGTAACAGGCTCGATAGCTGTGTTGCGGAAATAGGTTAATCGCGAATCATGGCTTGCCTTTTTCAGGCGGAAAGACAGATCAGACTTGTTTTTCAGTGTGATGTTCGCCGTATTGCCGGTTTTTGTTACGGATATTTCCAATGCGTTCTCGAACAGTTCCTTCAGGTATTTTTCCTCGCCGATAATGAAATCTTCGTAGTAAATGGCCGTGCGTCTTTCCAACAATGCTTCCCGAATGGCTGCTTCTGTGCGTTCCCGCGCAAAGACAAGCGTCATGGTGCGATGCTTTCCGGGTGCAAAAGGAGGTATGGGAGCATGGGCGTCAGAAACGCCTATCATGGTCAGATTCTTTTCCAGACACCAGCGGTGCGCTTCGGGGTAATAGGGTCCATTGACGACTTCGATACCGTGCAACAAACCCTGATCGACCAATTGGGTATGTTCGGGCCACCACAACGTAGTGTCGGGCTGTTGTGAGACCCAGCCTGGATGATTCCAGAAAATGAATGCATTTTGCGCTTTAGCGGCACGAAAAGCATCTATCCATTCAGGCGTGCTAAGTTCGTTTGAATTGGTAAGGAAGATAGCATTGCTGTGACCGGGAGGCATGGAGCGTGTAATCTCGCTGCCTCTGATAAGAATCAGGTTTCTCTCTTTGGCATAAGACTGGGCTATGTCATACGAAATATGATGCGATAACCCTTTGATCGAAAGATTTGAAAGTCGCTCTAACTCCTGTAAATACCGGCGGCCTTCGAGATGCTCGGTAATGGAGATGGCGTCGAGGCCTTCACGAACGGCCTCATCAACCCGAACGGTAGGCCACACCGTGCCGTCGGAAAAAATCGTGTGGATATGGAAATCACATTTCAAGGTCACGAAACCCTTCAGGTTAGGGATGTCTATCCCCCGTCCCTGTGAAAACAACGGCAGCGCAATGCAAACTGCCAAAAAAAATGATAAAATCTTTTTCATCTGTATTAATTTTTGAATAATGAATTTCGACGCAAAA
>Ga0099364_10005452_pt1 | contig 18845 bp, 11 predicted proteins | sample TergutTh196P3_FD_73070 | JGI IMG/M metagenome (GOLD analysis project Ga0099364, IMG submission 73070) | Microcerotermes parvus P3 segment gut microbial communities from Pointe-Noire, Republic of the Congo - Th196 P3 | ecosystem: Host-associated > Arthropoda: Insects > Digestive system > Gut ...
CGCGGAATGGACTTCTGTCTCCACCGGCGACACAGTCGCCGGCTCTTTGGTTTCATACGTAATCCTATAAACCTTCACCGTTCCCTCGCCGCTCACGGGTTTACCGTCCAATCGGCGAATCTGAAAACTCGCCGCGATCTTCTGCTCCGGGACGTAAAAACCGCGATTGACCCAAGCGTAAATTTTATAAGGTTCCTTCGCCACCAATACGGTGCCTGTACCAACAATCGTCCGCCGGGAATTGTCCACGACCTCTGCCGTTATCGTATATCGCTGGCTGTCATTCGGGAACATTTCCTTCGCAATCGCGGTATCGATCACCACGTCGACCGTTCCGTCAGGCTTGATCGGCACTTCGGCTTCCGCAACGACTTCCGGCGGTCCCGAATATCGAGGAAACCAAGGCGGAGACGGTCGGCGAATTCCCCAGCGAGCCCAGCCGGGCAACCACTCGGCATCGTAAGCGAACCAACTGTATCCACTGCCGTAAAACCAGTCCCAGGGACGAATCGGATACCAATCGGTCGTCGCCGTTTCGCGCAGCACGGTATATTTGACCGTCGCTTCCGCCACCGGCGAACCGAAGTAGTAGTTTGCCCTAATCGTCGCGGTAATTTTCTCGCCGAGCGACACGGGCTCTTTCGGTGCGTCAATCGTTACTTCGTACTCCGGTGTTTTGTATTCTTCGACACGGAACGTACCGCCGCCGCGTCCCACGATGTTGAAACGGTACACGCCCAGCATGGCATCTTTGGGGAGTTCCAGTTCCGTCTCCATTCCGCCGTACTCATCGAGGACGACATTCTTTTCCGCAATTTTTTCGTTTCGGGGGTTGTAGATTTCGTACCGTACCGCTTTGCCCGCCCACTCGTTGGTGTTCGGCATGTCATATTTTGCCGTGCCGACCCACGCTTTGATGTTGACCGTATCGAGCGGACGATAGACGGGGCGATCCGTCATGAAAAAAGTTTTGACTTCGTTGTACTCTCTATCGTAAAGCGGATTCGTCCAAAGGTTCGCAAAGCCGAGGTGAGCGGCACCCTTGCGCTCCGGTACTGTTACCGTAACAAGCGTGTTGAATCGGTTTGTCTGATTAAGGTAGGCAACCGACCGCCGGGCGGTTGCGTCGCCTTCGGCGACTGGAAGGGCGGACACGTTTTGCGCAACCGTTTCGCCGCTCCCTTGTCGGCTATCGCCGACACCGCCGCCCGGCGGTCGGCGGACTACCTCATCCTGGCGGACTACCTCGTTTGATGCAACAATCGCAAAACCGTCTTTGTCCGTTTGTAACGATGTCTCTTGAAAAGTCCACGTCAGCGTATTTTCCTGCCTCTGTCGATCATTGGCGGCGGGAACGGCACGGTACTCGGTCATATAACCGAAGAGTTCGACATTCGCTCCGGCAATCGGTTGTCCCGTCGCGGCATCGGCAACGAAATAGAGCGATGCCCTGTCGAGGTTCTTTCGCACAATCGCCGTATCGTGCAGCCAAATCACTGCGGACTCGACGTTGCCGTCCTCCATCTCGGCACGAATCAAAAACGCTCCGGCAGTGTCATGCTCGAATCTAATCGTCGTGGAGCGGTCGAAGTGTTTTTCCGCCGGTTGCAGAGGGACTTCCCAAGTCTTTATAGTATTGCCGAGATATTTTTTCTGGGCTTCTCCCCCGTCATTCCGGCGCAAGCCGGAATCTAGAGAATTGACATCGTCCGTCTGGATTTCCGCCAGCGCGGGAATGACGGGGCGTAGGTCTTCAAAAAAGAGCCGCTGTCCGATTTGGTCGATTTGGATTCGTTGCCAATCGAGTTGGTTTGGTCGCGATTTGAGGTATTCCTTAATGTCGGCGATAAGTTGTTCGACGTTGATTTCCTGTACGGACAGTTTGACGTTTTTACCGTTGCGGAAGACGTACCGCAGGTCGGCACGCAGTCCCGCCACTTCGGAACCGGCATCCTCAAAGCGTCCCCAGTTGCCGATGATTTGGTCCCGCGATTGCTGGATTTGTTCACGCAACCAATCGGTATCGGATTTTTCTAATGCCGCTGTGTAATACTCGGCGGCTTTGGGATACTGCCGCCGGTTCTTCGCTATCTCGGCAAGTTGGAACAAAGCCGTATCATCGTCAATTTTTTGATACAGTTTAATATAGTTAAACTCCTCCGGCAGAGTAAAACGTTTGATGCCCGTTGCCAATTTTGCAATCGTTTCGTCATCGGTGAGCGTTTCGAGGTTTAAGATGCTTGCCGTGGTGTCCGTGTCTTGCTCGGTGCGCTGCCAGAAATTGAAGCCGGACAGGGTTTGTTCGCCGAATTGCGATTGATAAAACCCGGCTTGCAGACTCCAGACCGATTTTTGTTGTACCGGGTCGGCTTTGGCAACTTGCTCCAATGCCCAGCGCCAGCGTTGCCCATCATTTTCGGCAGTTTCCCAAGATTCGGGAGTGTAATAGTAAATCGGATTTCCTTCGGCATCGACGGGCGCACCGGTGGAACCGCCGACGTAAAAGTATCCCGTTTCATAGTCCGGTAATACATCCAAGTCCGTGAGAATCTGCAATCGCCAGCCGCTCCCCCATTGGGACTGCATAAGCCCATCGGCAAGCATCAGAAAATACCGCGCCGTCGCGTCGCAGGCGACGCGGCTAACATGCTGCGCCGTCTCTTCCAGAACCAGCGGCATGACTTCTTGCAGAAGTTGCAAAGACCGCACCCGATCTCGTTCGCTGGTCTGTACATATTGTCCGCCGCCGCGCCGGCTTCCTCGTTCAAATTTATTGTCGATAATGAATCCGTAACTTGGGAGACCGCGGTACAGTCTGGTGATGCTGGTGGTTCCCCGCCAACTTGCTTTTTGTGCTTCGACGGCGGATTCGAGCAGTTCATCAATTTCCGGTATCCGATTGAGTTGCTGGAGTGCTTGGACGGCAATCTGGAGTCCTTCTTGATACTTGGGATCATCGCCATTTTTGGAGTCTAGTAGCCAGGGACGCAGAAGATCGTAAGCGTCTTTGGGGAGACCTTCTTCGGTCAGTTTTTGGGCGGACTCAACGGGTTTATTGAGATCGACGGCGACCATTGGTCTTTCGGGAGCGTTTGGCTGAACTGGTCGCACGGGCATAGGAACTTGGGACAAGGCGACAAGGGACACCGCCGCTAGCAGTGCCAAAGGCAGAATCAATCGGTACATGGGGTACATTCCGTAAAAAAGGAGAGGGTCTGTACCAGTATAGACGCTTGAGTCGGGAATTCAATAGCAAAAAAAGGTGATTTTTCGGCACTGTATCACAAAAGTTGGTGTTTTTTCTCACACAAAGGCACAATGTGCACAAAGGAGTGTGCATTGCCGAACATTCTTTGGTGCCCTTTGTGTCTTTGTGGTTAATCCTTTTTTAACCACAGAGACACAAAGATTCACAAAGAAAAAAGGGCAATCATCGGCATGTTGCGGTAGAGCCGCTCACATCAACGTCTCCCGTTGTTGATAGTGCGTATGCAACAATTCGTGAGACTTGTGCGAATGGGGTTCGCCGAGAAACTCCTTGTAAAGTTGCTCAATTTCAGGATTGGCATGACTCACTCGAAGCGTCTCTCTGTCATCGATGTTGTACAACTCCTGCGAACGTACCTTTACTTTGGCAATGTCGGTGCCGTAAGGCTGACCGCCGCCGCCGACACAACCGCCCGGACACGTCATCACCTCGACAAAATGAATATCACTACGAGTCCCCGCATTGATCTGATTTAACAATCTTCGGGCATTGCCCAGACCATTCACGACAGCAACTCCGATATTTTTTCCAGCGATATTGACGTGGGCTTCCTTGATTCCCGCCAAACCGCGCACCGCCTCGACTTTCAGATCACCGAGTTCTCTGCCGGTCAAAAAGTAGTACGCCGACCGCACCGCCGCCTCCATGACCCCGCCGGTCGCTCCGAAAATTTTGCCCGCCGTGCTCCGCATACCAAACGGCGAGTCCGCCTCTTCCGGCTGTACATTGAAGTCCAGATTGAACCGGCGAATCATTTGGGCAAGTTCCCGAGTGGTCAAAACCGCATCGACATCCTGCACACCGTCGCGTCCCATTTCCGGTCGGCTTGCCTCGAACTTCTTGGCTGTACAAGGCATCACCGAAACGCTGTAAATGTTCTTGGGGGCAAGCCCCTTCTTTTCGGCATAGTACGTTTTGATGACGGCTCCAAGCATTGCTTGCGGACTCTTGCAGGTCGAAAGGTTCGGAATGTTCTGCGGATAAAAGGTTTCGACAAATTTGATCCAGCCGGGGGAGCAACTCGTGAACATCGGCAACACACCTTTGTTTTTGATACGGTGAACGAGTTCCGACGCTTCCTCCATAATCGTCAGGTCGGCACTGAAACTCGTATCGAACACGGCATCGAAGCCCATTTGCCGAAGGATGGCGTGCATCTTGCCCATGACATCTGAACCGGCGACAAGACCGAATTCCTCACCGAGAGTTACCGACACGGCTGGGGCATGTTGAATGACGACGTGCAAGTCGGGATCGCGCAGGGCGGACATCACTCGTTCGATGTGCGACTTGGCAATGAGGGCTCCTGTCGGGCAGGTGGTAACACATTGACCGCAGTTGACACAACTCGACACGTTCATTCCTTCGTCGAAGGCAGTACCGACAGTGGTTTTGGAGCCGCGATTGATAAACGCAATGCAGGCAACCCCTTGTATTTCGTCGCATGCCCGGACGCACTTGCCGCATTTGATACATTTTTCGGGATCGCGGACAATCGCTTCGCCAGAGGAGTCGACGGGATAAGTGTCCCGCAGTCCGATAAACCGCCGCCGCCGGATACCAAACGATTCGGCAAGTTCCCGAAGTGCGCAGTTGCCATTTCGCTCGCAAAAGAGACAATCGTCGGGATGGTCGGCGAGGAGCAATTCGATGATCATCCTTCGGGCATCGACGACGCGGTCGGTTTGGGTTTTGACCTTCATTCCGGCGGCAACGGGATAGGCGCAGGCAGGGACGAGGCTCCGTTGTCCTTCGACTTCTACGACGCAAACGCGGCAGGCTCCGGCGGGCGAAAGTCCTTCGTAGTTGCAGAGGGTGGGGACATCGACTCCAGCGCGGCGGAGTGCGGAAAGAAGCATTTCGCCTTGAGCGGCATCGATGGGGCGGCCATTGACTTCAATTTGGACGGTATTGGGCATGTCGGAGACGGAAAATAAGGACAAACAACCTGCGAAAAGCGTATTGTACGATATTATGGGGGAATTGCAACGTGAGGTTTTAGGCTTTCGCTGGAAAATGTCATACCATTTTTTGTCATTCTGGCGCAAGCCGGAATCCAGTCATATGGGTTTTACGTCTCTGCCGGGGGTTATGGACATGTTGCCCCGATGGGGTGGTCGGGCGGACGCAAACACTCCAAGCAATCGAGCGGAATGTTACGCAACACAAAAAAGAGACCAATGGTAATGAAAAGCAACCAGTAGATTTGCAGTTCAAACGGCAATGCGAGGGACGTACGCCGTACTTTTTCATAAAGTATTTTGGTAACGAGCAGAACGAGAATCGGTGATAAAACGAACAACAACGGCTGGCAGCGAAAAGCGGTATCAAACCGTCCATTCAAGAAATAGTGAGTTGCCCGAAGTGTTCCGCAACCGGGACAGAGCAATCCCGTCCACACACGAAGCGGACAAGAAGGCATCCAAATATATTCTGCCGGATGTCCCCCATGCAAGCATCGCAACAGACACACTCCTCCGATGAGGAGTATCGACAGCAAGGCGGCGGCAAGGATCACATCCGATGTGTTGCGGCGTTGAGTCATAGGTTAGTATTGGAACTTTCTACCGCGCTAACACCGCCCCATCGAATATCTTTCCTTCGAGGAAATTCCTCACTCCCTGGACAGGGATGGGTCTGCCCGCATCGGATTGCGCATCGCTTGCAGTCATCAGTTGAACGAAAACAACTTCACTAATGTTGTCATTGAGAAAACGCACAGCCCCATCGCAAAACGAAGCCACAACACCTCCCGGATGCGGCGAAGAAGGACGAGCACTCGGATACCACGATGCGGAAAAATTCTTGTTGCGGAACAAGTTTATGTAAACAGGAATCATTGTCTCATCATACGGAGCGCGGGGAAAACTGAATGTCTCGTCGTCGGGATTGGCGGTGGTCCCTGAAAACCCCACATAAGGATTGCCCGGCGTAGAAGTCTGTAATCCGAGATAACAGATCGTACTCGGAGCAATATTTGTCGGCGTATAATAGTCTCGGGGCCAACAAAATGCCACCGAACCTTCAATGGTATCGCTGGTAAGAGAGTGTCCCGACAGAGGGGAGCCGACCAGTCCGAGATACCACCGATCATCGGGCAACGGCATTTGCCGCCAATCATTTGCGGTTACGGATTGGGAAGCGCCATCGCGGTTGTTGTAAAAGTGAACCAGGTCTTTGGCGATCCAGAAACCTCTCTGGATGTTTTCCGATGTGAGTAACGTGTTCGCTGTCCCATCCATTTTTGTTGAAATGTCCGATAGCCGGGCAACTGCATGCCGATACCGAGAATCAATACCGGGCGTACCGGCAACAATGTTGGCTCTGTCCAAAAAGGGACCATTGGCAACGTTGCCGTCCGTTGTAACCGGATCATTCGGGCGATTGGCGAAGTCATCGACTGCTCCGCCGTTTACGATGTAATTTGTTGTGCGGTTTCGGACTCTGGGAGACCCCGGAAAACTGGGACACGCCAAGAGCGGAATGCTCGGGATATGTGTGTCCATTTCGTACTCCTCGGTGTCCAAGGCTACTCGACCATTTTTTAGGCTTTCGTAAAGGTCTGCCCGCTCAATACGCGGCAGGATGTTGAATATCCAACTTGTGTGTGCCGCAATTCCATCGGTGGACTCATAGTTTGGCGGCGGTACTACTCCTTGCGCAGGCGGCACCATCGAGGTGAGTTCCCGCCAGCCCGGCAGGGATCCATAGGCACTTTCATGATGCTGGAGTCCGATGGCGATATTCCTTTGGTTGTTGGCACATTGTACTCTTCGGGCGGCTTCCCGAACATACTGAATGGCAGGCATGACGAGCGCAACCAATATCGCGATGATAGCAATGACGACCAATAATTCGACAAGAGTGAACGCTTTTTTCATGATGACACCCACGTTGTAAAAATCCTGCATACATTCACGTCCATTTTACCTTGTATTTTGCCGAATTGCAAGCAAAAACGGGCGATAGGGGCGGAATTCGGCAAAAAACGGGATGAATCGTAGCGAAATGGCGGAGTACCGCGGTGTGTTCACATTTTTCGGGCATTTTCGCTCTCCTACATGGCGGGTTTACTGCCCTGGCGGGAAAATTTTAATGCTGAACAAACAGAGCCCGCATCGGAAGATGCGGTTCACGGAGCCCGGTGCGGAAGCACCGGTGTTTTTAATTCCGTATCTTGTATGCTAACCCTTTGCCGTTTAGGGCAAAGTTGGTAACATCGCGTAAAGTGAGTTTTTTTTTTTTCCCCTTTTTGAAGAGGAAGAAAAACAGTGTAAGAGATCGTTCGTATCTAGGGTACAAACCCGGTCGGTAGCTGGATCCTTACACCATCTCTTCATTCTCAGTCCGAACAGTCGCCAGGGCAAAAAAACCGGATAAGCAAGGAGTTAGGAGTTAGAATAGCAGCAAGAGACCTCGCAAAAGGACTCGGAGAACTTACCAAAACCGATGCCGCAAAAAAACAGAAAAAACTACCACATTTCAACCTCATTTTTCTGACAAAAACAACCTCAGCAGCAAGATGCCGCCACAGACACCAACCTCATTTACCTTATTTTCCCGCACAAAAATGAGGTAAATGAGGTTGGAGTTTTTATCATTCATTGCTACTAAGGTTGTTTTGTTGATGGTAAATGAGGTGAAAATGAGGTTGGAGTTTCACAAGTAACAAGAACGACATCTATCGTTGAGAGGCGGTCGAACGTATGTTCGAGCGGCATTGTATAGGGCGGCTCTCAATGCGATCAAGTATTGCGAACCTCTCAAGATGTTTTACGAAAGATTGAGAGAGAAGGGCAAGTCTTTCAAGGTCGCGATTGTTGCCGTGATGCGAAAGTTGATCACTATACTGAATGTCATGGTCAAGACAAACACTTGCTGGCAAGAGCAAACCACGAACTGCGAAAGGAAATAAAAAATGAAACATTCATCCCGAAGCCCCCTTGACCAATACACAGTCGCTACCGATACGGGCTCTGTGCACTTTTATCTGCCGGGATAGTAACAGGAGCAGACCGGATACCCCGGTAAAAAACTATAAACAACGAGTACATAACATCTTACGGTTATGAAATTGAAAGAGACAGTCATGATAGACAACGAAGGAGACATCTGATATACTACAGGGCGGGGCGGCGAATCATTCCCGCTCGCCATTAACTTCGTCAATGCCCTTTCAAGGAGACTTTTATGACAATGCTTTCTCGTCGTTCGTTTTTGAAGAAATCCTCCGCTTTGACCCTCGGAGCAACGCTTATCCCGGCATCCGCCCTCGGTCTTGACGGCAACGTCGCCGCCAGCGAACGAGTCGCTATGGGACTCATCGGTTGCGGAGACCACGGACGCGGTTGGAACCTCGATCTAATGATTGCCAATCCAATGCAACAAGTCGTTTCCGTCTGCGATGTGGACGAAGGACGTATGCTCGCTACTCAAAAGAAAGCCAACGATGCCTACACCGAAAGAATGGGTACAACCTACAAAGGCTGTACCGCCCACGGTGACTTCCGCGACTTGGTCAACCGAAAGGATGTCGATGCCGTCTGTGTCGTAACGCCGGATCATTGGCACGTTCTGATTCCCGTCTTCGCCATGAAGGCAGGCAAGGATGTGATCTGCGAAAAACCGACGCTGACTATCGAAGAGGGACGAATCCTCTGCGATGTTCAAAAGCAAACGCAGCGGGTTTTCCAAACGGCTTCGGAGAACCGGTCGATAGACCGCTACCAATACATCGTCAATGCGGCACGTAACGGACATCTTGGTGAAGTGCGTAACATCAAGGTTCTTTTGCCGCCGGGCAACACTGCTGCGCGGAGCGTTTCCATTAGCGACGAACCGGCGGCTTGGGAACCTGCCGACGTGCCGAAGGGACTCAATTACGATCTTTGGCTCGGTCCTGCGCCGGTGAAACCGTACATTAAGTCGCGGACTCATTATAATTGGCGTTGGAACTTCGATTACAGCGGCGGAGTGCTGACCGACTGGGGCTCCCACTTGGTCAACATTGCTCAATGGGCGAACAACAGCGACGATACGGGACCGGTCGAAGTGCAGGGCACCGGCGACTTTCCCGACTTTGGTGCGGTGTGGAACACAACACCGACGTTCAAGATCAACTGCCGGTACGCCGACGGTGTAACAATGGAAATCTGGTCGGAAGTTCCTGCGATCAAATTGGAAGGCACGGAAGGCTGGCTCCTGATGCGCGGTTGGCGGGGTCCGCTTACGGCAAGCGACGATAAGTTGTTAACGTTGCAGTTCGAGGGAGAGAAAAACTTCGGTCGTCCCGAAAGTACGGTGCCGTCATCGGGCGGCACCGGCGGCGAACACATTGACTTTGCACACTGCGTTAAGTCCCGAAAACTCTGCTATTACACGGCGGAGAGCGGACACCGCACTCATTCGATCGCGCACATTGCCAACATCTCGATGCTGCTCGGCGGAGCGAAATTGACGTGGAATCCGCAAACGGAAAAATTCGAAGGCGACCGCGCCGATGAAGCGAACAAACATTTCTGTGCGACTCGTCCTCAAAGGGAACCGTGGACATTTGCTAATGTCGATTCGTGGATCAATGTCGGATAAAGTATTTTGGAGTACACCGTCAGGCTTTCGCCGGAAGGTTTCCTACCCCTTTCCGTCATTCCACTTCGTTTCATTCCGGCTTTTGTAAATGTTGAACAAAAGCCGGGATGGGGCGCGGCGCAATGACGGAAAGACTGTTTGATTGGCATCGTGCTTTCTGGCGGAAGTCCTAACCCTGATCTGTGTCGAGTTGTTTTTTCGCATCGTCCATAATCCCGACGAGCGTTGCTTCTACCTTTTGGCTTAAAGTCGCACCACTGTCAATCTGCTTGCTCGTTTCGGTTACTAACACGGCAATTTTTTCGGCGGCTTCGTTCGACGATTTTGCCAAACTGCGCACCTCTTCGGCAACAACGGCAAATCCCTTGCCGTGAGTACCCGCACGAGCGGCTTCGATAGAAGCGTTCAGAGCCAACATGTTCGTCTGCCGGGCGATCTTTGCAATAACGGAAATCATTTCCGCCATTTCCTTAGTCTCTGCATTGGCATCCTTCATCAGTGCCGCCGTTTCGTTGACATCGCCGACCATTGCTTCAACCGCTTTGAACAAACTGGTCGCAAACGTTTCGTGTGTCGCACTCTTTTCACTCAACACACGCTCACTTTCGGTCAAGTCAGTCTGATGTTTTAGAAAACAGAGTCCGGGATGTGTGATGTTATTATAGAGTGCAGTCGCCATCTGCTTACATGAATCGTACCCGCAAGCCCTACAGTCGAGTACGTCACGCTCCGTGGTTTTCGACAACTGCTCCCGAAAAATGATTTGGACTTGCTGATCAGAGGGGATCTTGGTCGTGTTATTGTCCCGAAGATTCAGATAGCGGCGGTCATAAAGACCGGGCTTCCAATAAGCGTCGATCTGTTCGCTGAGCAGTCCCGGCTGGTCCTGCTCCGCTTGCTTGTACATATTTTTCAGTTCTTCGCTTCGTGTATTGATGTGATATTCCAGTTCATCCACCGGGGTATCCATTTGGTTTGTGCCGGGTCCGCCATTGCAGCCATGTTCACAATTCAAACAGTCAATAATCAGCGGGTTGATTCCCGACTTGACCGAATCGCTCAAGTGATCGAGGTAATGATAGACGCTCTTCCCTTCGATTTTTCGGATTTTGTCGTCGATACCGGGGACTTCCCGCATCGCCGTGCGCATCAGACCGCCGGGAGACGAAAAGAGCACCGCCCGCTCCGCCGAAGGATTATCGTAATCACTCGGCTCGAACCGAGTCAAGTCGATTCGATTCTCGTTAATGTAATCGTCCAACCTTGCCATCGTAACGTTGTAATCGCCGAGCCGGGTTTCCTCGAACTCCCGCTTCTTGGCAACGCACGGCGAAATCACGGCAAATTTGTAGTTTCGGTACTGCGGATAATACTCCTTGACCATCTGGATCGTGTGGAGCATCGGCGAATGTGCCGGTGCGAGGTGAGGAATCAATTCCGGTCGGTAAATCTGTATGTAGGTAACAATTGCCGGACAAGGCTGGGCAATGACCAATTTCGGATTGTTCTTTTTGATATGTTCCAGATAGGACTTGACGGTCAGTTCGGCACCGAAACTGACATCGAAGACCGCTTCGACACCGAGCGATTTGAGCCAAGTGTTGAAATGGAAATACTTATCTGGAAAACTTGCCGCAATGGCAGGAGCGACGACGGCGACCATTTTCACTCCCCGCCGCAGATCGGAGATGAAGGCATCAATGTCGTCGATGACTATACGGGCACCGTGATTACAGGCGCGGATACAAGCACCGCATCCGATACACATATCGTGATTGAGACCGATATGCCCTTCGTGGGTGTCAGCGTCCTCTTTGCTTCCGTCATTGCAGAAATTGATCGGACAGGCACGGATACATTTGTTGCAGTTGACGCATTTTGAGTCGTCGATGTCAATGACGGGGGAAAGTTTTCTCATGGGAAAATAGAAGTGGAAAGTAAGTGTCTATTAAACCTTTTCTCTAACCCGTCATTCCGGCGCACGCCGGAATCTAGGGAAACTGGCATAAACCTGAACGTCTGGATTCCGGCGCACACCGCAATGACCAACTTGATAGACCATCGGACAGGTGAACTGTTGCTTGGTGAAGCGTTGAGTGGGCGAAGGGTTCATAAAAATTACCCCCCCCATTTTGCCTATTTTAACACTTTGTTTTACCCGGCAACTGGCGGTCCGAAGAAATCCCATTTGGAACCGGCGGTTAAACTCTAACTGGCCTCCCATTCTATCACACGCTGTTCGGGAGTCAAGGGAGCGTTTGCACCATTTTTATCGCTAGGGTGTGTCCAACTTTTTTTGTGGGTATTCTGACGGCACTTTTTTGCCTTTTCTTCTGAAACTGCTTGAATCATAGAGCAAGCCTAGAAAACTCCTTATTTTCTAGGCTTTTTTATTAAAAAAGACATGTTTAGTATGGTTCCCTCTTGTACAACATGGTGGAGTATGGTGTCATATTGTTTAGAAAAATTGGTGCAACAAACAAGCAACTTTTATTACAGCAATGGGCAGTTTACTTCGGGTTTGGAAAACGATACCGATGCCGCCGGGAGCGACCGTCGGACGAAACGGTAGCCTTGCAAAAATTCGACGGGAAATGGGACGGCGGCTCTATGCGCATTATCATGCCGATAGAGTCCAATGGAGAGCGGCTCGACGTGCCTTGTAAGATGGCAGGATTCCGCCTCATGTGCAATGGAATAGACACATCACCACTGGAAGTGTTCGAATCAGTTTTAACATCAGTTTTAACAAGGGGCGGCATGTTAACGCCGGACGATTGTAATGCCTTGAAAGAGAAAGGCTATGACGGCGACAAGACGGGGCAAAAAATCGGCAGGGCTATTAACGCATGGTCAACGGCACATCGACCAGAGCCGAATTGCAAGCACTGAAAATCATTATGCGAATTCGGTGTCGGTCGGAGTGTCGTTTTCGGCGAAGCCTTCGGGGCACAATTCGGTGGGGGCGAACACATCGTCGACCGTGTACAAGGATGGGTGCGGATCGCCTTGCAGAGGGACATCGGGGAAGTAGAATGGGTGTTGTCCGAAAGGCTGTTTTTGTGTGCCTCTTCAGGTTTTTGTCGGCGGTTGCATGGGAAGTAGTATGTGTTTTCCGGAAAAGTGTTAAAATTCCCGTGTTTTAACCGTGTCGATTCCCCTACAATTGGACACACTCATCGAAAGTCATTCCCGTAGTAGCGAGAATCTGTTGGTAAACTCTTGCTGTACCCCGAGCGGTGAAAAACTGATCTTGTTCTCGACAAGATTTACAGGTTATCTGGATAGGACTCTACCGCACCCTGTCAAAAAACCAATACTTGACAAGGTACAGGGTAGTATCACGGATTGAGCGATTGCGCAACATCGGTACGGTACGCGACCACTGCCGGTAAATAACCGACCAGCGATGCCAGTAAGATCAAGCCCGGTATCAATATCAATTCCGAAGCCTGAAAATGCCACGGATTCACAACGACCATCACTGCGCTGGCAATGATCGGACCGACGGCGGCAATCAAACCATGTCCGATGACCATGCCGATCACACCGCCGCCGAGCGACAACAAAATAGATTCCAGCAAAATGATCAGCATGACCGTCTTCCGGCTTGCACCCAACGCTCTCATAATCGCAATTTCCTGCCGACGCTCATTCATCGAATTGTAAATACTGACCATCATCCCGATAGCGGCAACGATAATCACCATGACCGCAAAAATCACCAAGACTGTTTGGATACGTCCGACGATCATTTCAAACAGCCGGGTAATTTCATAAGTCGGCATAGCCACCTGCACGTCGAGATCGGCAACGAGCCGCTCTCCCAAAGACATGGTGAATTGATTCTGCACTTGTGTAACTAATTCAGGACCGAATGCGACGTGCTCCATTCCTCTTGCATCCCGCGTAATGGTCGGATCAACATTTTTTTCTTTGATCAAAACCAGCACAGCGGAAATCCGCTGATCGGAACGCCGTTTCATCACCCTTTCGATTGCCGAGTCGGGCAAGTGGTTATTCATGATGAAAAAGCCTTCCAAATTGATGAAGATCGCCTGATCGTTGGGAGTGCCCGTCGGTTCGAGAATGCCGACGACGGTAAATGTATCCGGTTCGGGCACATCCTGGGAAGGGACATATTCCGACTCGGAGGCTTTGAACCGGTCTCCGACGTTCAGTTTTGTTTTTTGGGCGGCAGTGTATCCCAACACGGCTTCAAAATCACCGCCTGCCCCCATATTTTTTCCTGAACGAAATTTGTAGTGGTACCGATCCAGATAACGCAGTCTGTCGAAGAAATTGGGTGTGGTAGCGATGACTTGCATTCCGCCGAGAATCCGGTCGGCAATGGCAATCGGAATCGCCGTATCGACATCGGGTGCGTAGATTCCCGTTTCGATCTGCTGAAAATAATCGTAGGGGATCGTGTCGCTTAATTGGTTGGAATAGAAGACGGCACCGAGGACAATTTCGAGGGGTGAGCCTTTGGGGGGGCCGACGACGAGGTTGTAGCCTTGTGCGCTTCGTTTGAAGGTTTGGTCAAGTACACCGTAGATGACGATGACGGCGACGACGAGCGCAACGCCGAGTCCCATCGAAAACGCCGTCAAGCCGGACGCTAACGACCGATGCTGAATACTACGCCAAGCAATTTTCCAAAGCGGCATTGGACGGGGAGCGAAAAAACAACTTCGGACTCATTGTACACGGAACTCACGAAGATTGCAATGACGCAGCACTCGGAATTCCCAGACCGTTGACATGTTTGGAATCTGTCATTCCGGCGCAAGCCGGAATCCAGAAAGACAGGCAGCTAGCCACACGTCTAGATTCCGGCTTGCGCCGGAATGACGGGGTTTTGGCGAAACATGTTGACAGACTGACACCCGCTACTCTCCATTTTGCCTTTGTATGGTACAATGGGAGGCATAGTCAACTTTGATCGAACGAAAACAATGTCCACTCCCGCCTTGCCCGATATGAACCAGTTAAGCGAAAGCGGTGCCGATTTCATCGACGAACCGCTCCTCGAATCTTTGCTGAAACGCAAAGCCGACTCGGGACGCATCCGGGAAATCATTGCGAAATCCAAAAACAAAGAGGCATTGACCCTCGACGAGACCGCCGCCCTACTCAACGCCGACGAACCGGAATACGCCGAGCAAATCTTCGACACTGCCCGGCAACTCAAAAAAGATGTTTACGGCAATCGAATCGTCCTATTTGCGCCGATTTATATTGGCAACTATTGTATCAACGACTGTGCTTATTGCGGTTTCCGGCGGAGCAATCCTGAAGCCATCCGCCGAACGTTGACATCATCGGAACTGCACGAGCAAGTCGTCAATATGCTCAAAATGGGACACAAGCGGACGATTGCCGTCTTCGGCGAACATCCCTATTATGGACCGGAATATATTGCCGAATGTGTCCGGCAGATTTATTCGGTACAGTATAAAAACCACTCGATTCGACGGATCAATATCAATGCCGCCCCGCTCTCGCACGAAGGATACCGAATCGTTAAAGAATCAGGAATTGGAACATATCAAGTGTTTCAGGAAACGTACCATCATGCGACTTACGCCAAAATGCATCCGGCGGGTACTCGCAAAGCCGACTATCTTTGGCGGCTCGATTCGGCGGCGCGAGCCATCGAGGCGGGTTGCGATGATGTCGGAATCGGTGCCCTCTTCGGTCTTGCCGACTGGAAATTTGAAGTGCTGGCTCTCGTATCGCATGCCATTGAGTTGATGAATCGCTATCGGATTGGTCCGCACACGATTAGTTTTCCGCGTATTCGACCCGCCAGCGGCGTGTCGCTCCAAGAGGTTGCGGAACACGATGTAAACGACCACGATTTTCTGCGGTTGGTCGCAATTTTGCGGCTGTCTGTTCCTTACACTGGCTTGATTGTAACCGCTCGCGAACCTGCTCCGATTCGGGACAAGGTACTCGGTTTCGGTGTTTCGCAGATCGATGCGGGGTGCCGAATCGAAGTCGGCGGATATGTAGAAGCAGGCGACGCTCAAACGCAGGTCTTGGAAAAGGCGCAATTTGAACTCGGCGATGTGCGTCCGCTTGATGAAGTGATCCGGCAACTTTTGGTTAACGGTTACATACCGAGTTTTTGCACCGCTTGCTATCGTCTCGGGCGCACCGGCGAGATTTTCATGGAATATGCGAGACCCGGCTTCATTCAAAATATGTGTACGCCGAATGCTTTGTTGACGTTGCAGGAGTATCTTGCCGATTTTGCGTCGCCGGAGACGCAAGCGGCAGGGGAGGCATTGATTCGGAAAGAAGCCGCCCAACTGCCGGAAGGCAAACGCCGCGAGGAAATCCTTGAACGATTGGAACGTGTCCGCAGTTCCGGCGAGCGTGACCTATATTTTTAGGTACAGTTGCCCATATCGTAATCAGTGCCGCAATCGTAAGATTGCGCAGAGAATCACGCAATCTAAAGATTGCGGCTCCGTTAACCGTTACTATCCCAGCGGAAAAAGTTCACAGAGCCCGGAGTGGTAACTCCGGTGAATCGAATCCGTATCTTCCGACGTGGGCTCTGTTTGTTCAGCATTAAAGTTTTCTTGCCAGGGCATTAAAACACATCTTCCAGGATTATCGGTACCGCCATCAAACCGAAGAAATTCACAAAATTTTCCGTAAACCAAGCGACTTCCGGCGGTTGAAAAACCAATTTGTCCTCTTCCACGGCGGGAAGCATTGTCCGCAAGTATCCCCTTAAAAAGGCGAAAAATGCTTCCGGTGCCTTCCCGTCATTTGCCATCACTTCGTTTTGCCAGCCCGCTATGTAATTGTCGATTGCCGGTCCCATCAATTCACGGAATTGCCGGGCATCGGGTGCCGCACGCATCTTGACTGTCAACTTGAGCGGCGATGCCTCTCCCTTCATCAACGGATTGGTCAGCGGATTGTTAAAGGATATTGCCCCCCAATCGAACTTTTCGGCAACAAGGGTAGATATGTTGATCCACGCTTCCGTGAATTCTTCGTCATCACTATTCTCTTTGATCTCTTCAAGCCATTGTTCCCGGATACTTTCCGTCATAGAAAAGGCAATTTTGATTTCGTTGTTTTCTTCGTTGCCGAGCGATTTCATGGCTTGCAGAACTGCTGACTCCCCATTGGGTTTGATGTGGGCGAACCATTCCTCAAATCTTTCTTTGTCGTAAACCAAAAAGAGGAAATCACCTGTTGCAACAACGTGGTCTTTAATACCGCTAGAGTCGATGGGTATAGGAGGGAAGGCAAAATCGAGATCAACCTCATCTTCGGGCAGAGCGGCAAGGAGCATTTGCAAATCGCTATCGGTCTTGCCTTTCCAAGGTACGGCAATACGCATCCAAGCGGTGTTTTCGGAATCTTCATCTTCGTCTTCGGACAATTCGTAATAGACGATCAGGGCTAATTCTTGAATGCCGAATTTTTGGGTGATCATTTCGACGGCGGGTCGGGCGAGGGCATCCAATTTGTCGAAGTCGCGGTCGAGTGCTGCCAGTGTGATTTTTATGGAGGTCTCATCGAAGCGGAGCGATTTCATGGCGGCTTCGGAGTATTTCGTCCAATTTTGTTTGAGGGTATCGAGATCGGCATTTCGGAGATCAATGTGTACAAACAGAGTGGTTTTGTCCGTGATGAGCGGTATAAAGGTTTCCTGAGCATACGCTTGACTGGTTGTCAGGAAGAAAAGGCAAAGCAAAAGGCGAGGAAGCGTTTTCATGGAAGTGAAAAGGAGTTGCAGGAGGACACAGCCGGAGAATTATACCACAAGCGATTACATGGAAATATAAGGGACAAGACGCACCCGGATACCTCTCCAGTCCGTCGACACGTTTCAGGGTTGGAGTGGAAAAGGTCGGCAACCTCTTACATTGTCTCTTAGATTCTCTTCATATTTTTCAATTTTTTTTATTTCCCTTTCATAGGCGTTTCCGTTTGATTGTAGAAATTGATGTACTCTTCCACCTTCTTTTTTAACGTAGGCACGGAATCGAAATTACCTCGCTGTAACCCCCGGCGACTCAAGCCGCTCAACCATATTTTTATCTGATTCAGCCACGAACAATGTTTCGGCGTATACGGGACGCAGGTCGGAATCGGATGCGTGATGAGCGTTTGCCCAGCGTCTTCGCCATTTGCCGACGCGATGTACTTTAAAGCCACCGATTATTTGATTTTGTTGTGAACCCAACGACAGAATAAGGGCAAATTCATTCCGCAACTCGTGGAGTATTTTTTTGGATGAACACACGGACAGTTTCAAGAAGGAGGTTTATTTCCAACGAGGCGACATTGTTCTCGATCCCTTTTCGGGCAACGGGACGACAATGGTACAAGCGTGCGAATTGGGAATTCATGCTCTCAGAATTGGATGTCTCTGCTTTCAATGTGGTGCCTATACCGAATCCGGTTGTAAAATTCAGTATTTTCCTCTTGCCTGCACTGCGTGATAAGATTATACTCTTGCTCGTTGCCCAGGTCAATAGGGCATTGGAGCCATGGACGACTTTCAACTGACCGCCCAACAGATTGCCGCTCTCCGATCATTGCACCGTATCCAGCGGGACAAACGTCTCGCCGACCGTATCAAAGCCATCGTGCATCTTGGCAGCGGTTGGAGTGTTAAAGAAGTCGCCGATGCACTACTCATCGACGAAAAAACCGTCTCTCTCTGGCTCGAAAAATACCAACGAGGCGGCAAAGAAGAATTACTTGCCATGTACTCTCAGGGCAAATCATCATCTCTTACCGATAAACAACAAGAAGAACTTGCAAAGCATCTCGACGAAAACACTTATCTTACCAGCAGAGAGATTCGTTTGTATATCAAGAAGAAAACTTGATCGAGCGTTTGTGGAAGTTTTTCAAGAAGGAGATTCTTTACAACATGTATTATGCAAAGTTTTCTGATTTTTTATCGGCGTGCAAAGGCTTCTTTCGTTGTCGAACGAAGTACAAGGAT
>Ga0099364_10005453_pt1 | contig 18841 bp, 17 predicted proteins | sample TergutTh196P3_FD_73070 | JGI IMG/M metagenome (GOLD analysis project Ga0099364, IMG submission 73070) | Microcerotermes parvus P3 segment gut microbial communities from Pointe-Noire, Republic of the Congo - Th196 P3 | ecosystem: Host-associated > Arthropoda: Insects > Digestive system > Gut ...
TAATGATCAGTCTAGCAAAACTTCCGACATACCGTGTTTTACACGACATCCCCGTATTATTCCCGTTGTAATTAGAAGCAAAATCTATGTTATTCCGAGCATTTACCACTCCTACCCCTCCACAGGAGGGGAACAGTTCCCCTCTATGGAGGGGTGGCAGTGCAATAGCACTGACGGGGTGGTTATTTTTATTATTATTCCGAGCAAAATCTTTATTATTCCGAGTATTTACCACCCCTACCCCTCCACAGGAGGGGAACAGTTCCCCTCTATGGAGGGGTGGCAGTGCAATAGCACTGACGGGGTGGTTATTTTTATTATTATTCTGAGCAAAACTATTATCATCCCAAGTAAAATCTATCACGGGGGCAAGCCCCCGTGTTAAAAGAGATGCTGAAGTAAATTCATCATAGTAAGTAGAATAAGCATTGTCATTCCGAACTTGTTTTAGCATCTCCGTATTAATTTTAAAGGAACATTCTACTTTATTTACCTTATTATTATCATTTTGATAAGCAAATAAATGAGTATGCTTATAATATTTATCATTTATAATAATTTCTAATTCATCTGTGTTATTATTGGCATATTTTGCTCCTTCAATCGCAAATTTAATATCATTCGGGTTAGCAAAAGGAGCAACTTCAAAATCATATCTTAAATTTTTCGTAACACTATCAGCATAATATCTAATATCAATGCCATCATATATATTTTTCACAATAACTTCTTGATATTTACGGATATTAGTAGCCCATTTAGTTTTATCATTTCCAATAAAATAATTGTAGTAAGTATTGCTTTGATTAAGGTTTATATAATTTACATTAAGGTTATTATTAATAAATTTCATCTTAATAACATTTCCCGCATAATTGTCGTTATCATCTTCAAAATAATCAAACACAATTCCGAAATCAGTAATCCAAGCATAATAATTATGCGATTGGAACAGATATTTAACATCATTATTCCATTGTCCTTTGTTTTCAATAAAATAAGAATTAGCATATAAAGAATTAAGAGTTATCGTAAGAAGCAAAATTATATAAGAAAACGTTTTCATAATAAGATTAATATATATAATATGTATCGGATTATTTGTGTTATAGTTTAATTAAAAATAAGAAAAAAATATGTCAATAAAAAATGTTTTTTTACACAAATATTGTCGTAATTTTGCTAATATGTCAGATGATACTAATAATTGTGTCAATAAAATATATTTTATGTCAAAAAAGATAACATTTTTATCTTTGGCACAGAATTAGTAATTAAATTTATATTGTTATAAATATATGAAAGGATACAAAAATGTTTTATAATTCTGATAGAACAAACTTTAATGATGTTATAGAAACAATAGGTAGAGACATCATTAATTCTGTCCCAAAAATATGGACAGATAGTTTCGATTTTCCACTTAAAAGAGAATGTGCTAAAGAAAATCGGACAAGTATTTTATCTTCTAAACTTGATATTTTTGAAGATGACAATCTTTATGAGGTAGTTGTAGAACTACCTGGAATGAACAAAGAAGATGTCAAAATATTCGCAAGCCAAGAAGATACTCTGAAAATAAAGGCAACCAAAAAGAAACCTGAATTCTCATCGGAAGGTAATAAAAAAGTCATACACCAAGAACGTGTTTTTGGTGAGATTGTCCGAACTTTAACTTTCCAAAAACCGATTGATAGAAACAATATTTCTGCAAAGTGGCGAAATGGTGAACTGATTATAAATGTTCCAAAACTAAAGCCAATTGAAGCAAAAGAAATAGAAATTTCTGTAGAATATTAAAGAAATCTTAAAAAGTTATTAGATTTAGTTTCCAACTTATTTTATAAGGAACTGCTTATAGTAGTTCCTTTTTTTGTTGTTCTGTAATATCTATTAACTTGCCTTCTATTTGGTTAATAAATTGTTTTACTTCTTGTAAAATATTCATTCCGTCCTCGTATCTTTGGACTAAATACTCTAAAGGCAAAGAGTTTTCTTCTAGTTCTTGTGAAATAGTTTCTATAGCAGTAATTTTTTCTTTAATGAAATCTTTTGTTTTAGTATGCTTATTTTCTTTCATAAATATTACATTATGATTTATATTTTTTTATGTTGTTTTGCAAAAATATGTTTTTATATATAAATCAAGCACTTTATAACAGAATGCGGGAAATTTTATTTTTAGAGTTTGCGAATAATATTATATAAAAAAAAACCTTATTTTTGTATTTTTTAAAAGTAATTTGAAACAAATTACTTTTATATACGTATTATACTATACTGATAAATTAATAATTACATATTATGATAATATCAAAACAATACACAAACAGAGAAAGTCCGTCTCTTGACAAATATTTACAGGAAATTGGCAGAGAACCACTGCTAACAGCCGAAGAAGAAATTGAGTTAACAAAAAAAATTGCTGCCGGTGGTCCAGATTCTAAATGGGCTAAAGACAAATTAGTAAAGGCGAATCTTAGATTCGTTGTATCAGTTTCTAAACAATATCAAAATCAAGGTCTGCCACTGAGCGACCTTATTAACGAAGGAAATATTGGACTAATAAAAGCCGCTACAAGATTTGATGAAACGCGGGGTTTTAAGTTTATATCATATGCTGTATGGTGGATTAGACAATCTATTTTACAATCATTGGCTGAACAATCAAGAATCGTTAGATTACCGCTTAACAAAGTCGGCAATTTAAACAAAATAGGAAAAGAATTTAGCAAATTAGAACAAGAATATGAAAGAGAACCAACACTCGCTGAACTTTCTGAAGCATTAGATATGAAAGAAAGCGATGTGTTTAAAACGATGCAAATATCAGGTAAACATTTGTCAGTTGATACTCCTTTCGTACAAGGGGAAGATTCTAAATTATTGGATGTACTTCCTAACGAATTGCAGCCCCCACCTGATTCAGGACTTATATATGAATCACTAAAAATAGAAGTAAAACAAGTTTTGCGAGAACTTCCTTCACGCGAAGCAGGAATTATTATTGATTTTTATGGTCTTGATGGTTCGCCATTATCATTAGAAGAAATTGGTGAAAAATATAATCTTACTCGCGAAAGAGTTAGGCAGATTAAAGAAAAAGCTATACGTAAATTAAGAACTAATAAAAAGAAAGATATATTGAAACCATATTTATGATAATTTTTATAAAAAGTTTTGTGTAATTTTTCCGTTATTTTGAGCAATTTTCCCAAAATTGTTCAAAATAACGGATTTTTATATTTGAGAGTGCTACCTAAAAGGATGATATTGTGTTTCTATACATTATAAATTTACAGCAGAGTTTTTGTTTTGTGGTTTTTTATATATATAAAAAAAGTTATATTTGTAATTTAATATAGACGAAATATGGAAAATCTAATATTCGAAAAATCTGTAAAAGGAAGAAAAGGATATGCTTTGTCACCACTTGATGTGCCAAAACATACCCCGATTCCAAATAGATTGCCTTTCTTACAAGCACAGATATTACAAAAAATATTTTTAGATTTATATTATGGAAAACAAACTACTTTAAATGAATTATCTAAATTAACTGATTATCCACTAAATAGTAAAATATTACAAGATGCAATAATATCATTAAAATTAAAAGGATTTTTATCAGGAGAAATAGAAAAATTTTCTGTTCCTGATAATGTCACAGAACTGATACACTCTTTTATAAAAAATAACGATTTAAAACATAAAATATATTCAAACGATTTATTAGAGTTTTGCAAAAATGATTACAATAAAAATACATTGTTTGAACATTCATATTCTATAAGTGAACTAAATAAACAAGGAGTGGTTCATAGATGGTATGACTATTTAGAAGATTTTCCTTATCAATTAATAGAAGAAAAAATTAAAGAATATAAATTAAAATCAGGTTCGTTAATTGCAGAACCATTTGCGGGAAGTGGAACGACATTAATATCTGCTAATTTGTTTAATTGTAATTCTATTGGTTTTGATTCTAATCCGTTAATGGCATACATTTCAAAAGTAAAAACAACTTGGAATATAGATTTACAAGAATTTAAAAGCATTATTTATGACATTGCTGAAAGTTTTATATCTAAAATTCATAACTATGAACAATTAAATTTGGAAGAAGGTTTTTTAGAATATATGCCAAAAAAAGAATTAAATCAATGGTTAAGTTCAAATTTGCAGATTGAAGTAAATGTTATTAAAAATTTAATAAATCAAGTGTCAAATAAAGCAATTAAGGATTTGCTACTTTTAGCAATGTCTAAATCTTGTTTTGAAGCATCATATGTGTCTTTATGTCCTGGAACCACTTTTTATCCTTTTAGAGAAAAAGAAGAGTTTTGGGATATTTTTGCAAAAAAAATAATCCAAATATATACCGATTTAGAATTAATACAACAACATAAAAACTATGGAACATCTAAATTAGTAAATGATACTTGTTTGAATGCTGGAAAGTATATTACTGATAATAGCATTGATTTTATAATTACTTCGCCACCATATCCGAATGATTTAGAATATACAAGGCAAACTCGTTTAGAACTGTATTTACTTGATTTTGTAAAAAATATGGAGGATGTGCAACAAATTAAACGGAAAATGGTTAAAGGTAGCACTAAATTAATATTTAAAGAAAGTAATTCTGAAAAATATATTAGTAAATATAATTCCGTCAAAAATGTATCCGACCTAATATATAAACAAACAAAAAATAAAAAATGGGGCTTTGATTATCCACGAATGATAAGAGAGTATTTTGGAGATATGTATTTATGTATGAAAGAGTTTTATCCATTACTAAAATCTAAAGCAAACTTTTTGTTAGTAGTTGGAGACCAAACTATAAAAGGTATCTATATTCCTGTTTGTGATATTTTATTGGAAATGGCAAGCGATATTGGATATACTAATTGCAAAAAAGAACTTTTTAGAGTTAGAAGAAGCACAGGACATACAATAGAACTACCCGAAGAAATTGTTATTATTCAAAAACCATAAAGATATGAATACAAATCCTAATGAAATTTTTGGGATTTCTACAAAAAGAAAAATAAATGTAAATACTCATAAGTATTTTTGTAGATTTTTAAATAAACAATGTGATAAACAAAGCAGAATGTTAACTTATCCTATGGGAATATGTTCTGTTAATCATAATGTAGGTAAGGCAATTATTTGTCCTCATAGGTTTTTAGAAAATGATACAGTATTTACAGATGTTGTTAAAGATGCTTTTGGAACGACCAATAATGTTATTTTATTTTCTGAAGTCCGACTTGAAAATGTTGGTAGTTTTGATTTTGTATTAGTTAAACATAAACCTATAAGCAGCAAAATAGAAGATTTTTGTATAGTTGAGTTTCAATCAGATAGCACGACAGGAACAGGCAAATTAGTAAATGCGATGCAGGATTATATGAATAAACAAAATATTATTACAAATAAATATAATTTTGGATTAAATACATACAATACTATAAAATTATCATATATTCAAATGCTAATAAAAGGACAAGTTATGGAAAAATGAAATAAATCTATATATTGGATATTGCAACAATATGTATATGAAAATATGGTAAATCGTTTTAAACTTATTGATATGGATTATTTATCAAAAAACAACACTAAATTTTTCTTGTATGATTTATTTGAAAATAAAGCATTGTATAACTTGAAGTTAGTAGAAACGAAATCTTAATCTATTAGTAATTTATTGAGAGCATTTACTATGCAACCTGTTCCTGCAATAGATGATTTCATTAAAGTATTGGAAAATAAAATAGAACTAAAATTAGGAATTAGTGTAAAATAATTATATATTTTAATTCGTTTTTTTTCTTATATTTGTGATAATTAAAAACAATACAAAATTTATGGCAAACGCAATTCAAGAAAAATTAACTGATTTACATCATCAAGCAAAGGAAAATAGTATTCATTCTAATAATGCTTGTAAAGTATTGAAAAAATACATTGATATTGGAAAAAATACATTAGACGATATTGACAATGGAAAAGATTTTTTTACTGCTATTGCATTTCTGAACGCACAAGCTAAATCTCCTAAAATAGAGCATTTTATTAGGAAAAAATTATATCATAATGCAGTTAGAACTTCTGACGGGCAAGGAGATGGTGAAAAAGAAGGAAAGTATTACGAATATAAAATCTCTACAACAAATAAAAATGAAAAAATAAATGCACTGCAAATCCGCCTATGGCAAAAAATTGATTATTATATACTTGGTTATATTGATGAAAAACAATTTGATGATTCACGACTATATCTTGTCTCACATAAAAATATGAAAGAATTATGTAACAAATACGGAACAGCAACACACGGTACAAAAGATGTTAATGATAGCAACGAAAATGTTGAAATGAGTTTTAGAATAGAAATGAAAATTGAAAATGATTTATTAAACTTTTTTGAAAGCAATTTCAGAGCAAATGAGTTAGAAAGTATAATTTTTAATTAATATAAAATATGCCAAAAATATATTTAGATAAGTTTTATACAAAACATAAAGTGGCAGAAAAATGCCTTGCAATGATACCTGATTTTAATAGTTATAATACTATAATAGAGCCAAGTGCAGGAAATGGCGTGTTTTCTAATCTGGTTAGTAATTGCATTGCTTACGATATTGAACCAGAATGTGAAAAAATTATTAAACACGATTTTTTGCTACTAAATAAAATTGAAGGAACTCAAAAACTATTTATAGGAAATCCACCTTTTGGAGAAAGGGCTTTGCTTGCTAAAAAATTCATCCAACATTCTATACTTCTTGGTGCTGAAACTATTGCTTTTATTTTACCTGATACATTTTCAAAGTTTTTAATGCAAAAAGTTTTTAATCAAAATTGGAAATTAATTGTTGAAGAAGTATTAGGCAGAGATAACTTTGAAATAAATGGCGAAACATACCATGTTCCTTGTAGTTTTTATGTATGGACAAAACGAGAAACAAATATTAATTTAAGAAAAATAGAACTGCCCTCACCCAATAAAATTAAATTCCTACCTCGTTTTTCACGGGAAGCTGACTTTACAATCAATGGTAATAGCGGAAAAGTTAAAGAACTCAAAGAAATTACTAATTGGAAAAGTGAACATTATATTAAAGTTTTATTAACGACTGAAAAAGATTTTATTAAAAAAATGATGGCAAACATTAGATATAATTTTAAATCGTCTATTAATGGTGGAAATGCGTGGATTTCGCAATATGAAATTTTAGAAGGATATTATAATGCAGGTATAGAACCAATAAATTCAGTTAATAATTATATATTTTAATTCGTTTTTTTTCTTATATTTGTAATTTAATATAGACGAAATATGGAAAATCTAATATTCGAAAAATCTGTAAAAGGAAGAAAAGGATATACTTTGCCACCACTTGATGTGCCAAAACATAATCCTATTCCTAATCAATTTGTTAGAAAAGTTGATGCTGACCTTCCTGAAGTGCCTGAAACAGATGTCTCAAGACATTATATCCGCCTGTCTAATCTTAATCATTGTATAGAAAAAGGTTTCTATCCTTTAGGCAGTTGCACGATGAAATATAATCCGAAAGTAAATGAAGTTACGGCTTCTTTGCCTGGATTTACAGGCATACATCCGCATACTCCTGCTGAATACGAACAAGGAGCATTAGAAGTAATGTATGAATTAGGCGAGTCATTAAAAGAAATTACAGGATTGCCAGGCGTTACTTTGCAACCTTCCGCAGGGGCACAAGGCGAATTAGCAGGCGTATTATGCTTTCGTGCTTATTTTAAAGATAAAGGCGAAACGCAAAGAACTAAAATGCTAATTCCTAATTCAGCACACGGAACTAATCCCGCAACCGCAGTAACAGCAGGATTTCAAACAGTTAATGTTAAATGCAAACATTGTGGCGGACTTGATATTGATGATTTGAAATCAAAACTCGGCGATGATATTGCAGGAATAATGATTACAAATCCTTCAACTGTCGGCATATTTGAGAGTAATATCATTGAGATTGCTGATTTAATTCATAGTTGTGGCGGATTAATGTATATGGATGGTGCTAATCTTAATGCTCTTCTCGGAATTACTACCGCAAGCAAAATGAAGTTTGATTGTGTTCATATTAATCTTCATAAAACAATGAGTACGCCGCATGGTGGAGGTGGACCGGGCAGTGGTCCTATTTGTGTTAGTGAAAAATTATTGCCTTATCTTCCTGCTCCACAAATTATTAAAGATGGCACTAAATATAAATTAGTTGATAAAAATACGAATACGAAATCTATCGGTAGAATTCATTCGCATTTTGGAAACTTTGGAGTATTTGTTCGTGCTTTGACTTATATTAGAATGTATGGTGCTGAAGGTATGAAAAAAATTAGCGAAAATGCAATAATAAATGCAAATTACATTCAAGCACGATTAAAAGGACATTATACGCTTCCTTATGATGTTTTTTGTATGCACGAGTGCTTATTTACTGCAGAAACACAAATGAAACACGGAGTTAAGGCAGTCAATATAGCAAAGCGTATTTTGGATTATGGTATGCACGCACCAACAATTAATTTCCCGCTTGTCGTCACCGAAGCACTATTAATTGAACCAACAGAAACAGAAAAGTTAGAAGATTTAGATGCCTTTTGCGATGTTATGATTAAAATTGCAGAAGAAACAAAAAACACTCCCGACCTTGTTCTTAATGCACCATTTACAACACCTGTAAAGCGTTTAGATGATGCCTTAGCAGTTAGACAGCCGAACTTGAAGTGGAGCAATTAGATACTTTTGTTATTGAATGTTTAAAATTAAGAAAATGAATTTTATTATCTTCTTATTCCACAATTTAATAAAGAAGCAAGCGAGTAGAATAGGAATAACCACAACAAAAAAAATTAACAAGGGGATTTATCCCCTTGTTTTTTTTATTTAACAACATTTTGCTCGTATTTTTCTAACTTTTTACTATTTCATAAGTGTTATTATTTGTTTTGAAAATGAACTCGCCATCTGCTTCTACATCAATATATATAGTATCTCCTGCAACAAACCTTCCTGATATTATTTCTTTAGAAATTGCATCAATAATATGTTTTTGTATAGCACGCTTTAATGGTCTTGCTCCATTTTGTATATCATATCCAAGTGCTGAAATCCTATTATATGCTTGCTCGGATATGTTTATTTTTATTCCTTGTTTAGAAAGAATTTTAGATAATTTATTTAAATATAGTTTTGCTATTTGCAGTATTTCATTTTTTGATAGTGGATTAAAGACAAGTATTTCATCTATTCTATTCAAAAACTCTACTCTAAAATAATTTTTTAATAAATCTTTTATTTCGCTATCGACATTTAAAGATTTGCCATCCCATTTATTATGAATTATTTCAGTTCCGATATTAGAAGTCATTATAATTATAGTGTTTTTAAAATTAACTTCACGTCCTTTGCTATCTGTTAAACGCCCTGTATCTAATACTTGCAATAGAACATTAAAGACATCTTTATGTGCTTTTTCAATTTCATCGAGCAGAACGACAGAATAAGAATGTCTGCGAACTGCTTCAGTTAATTGTCCGCCTTCTTCATAACCAATATATCCCGGTGGTGCCCCTATTAGTCGTGATACGGCGTGCTTTTCCATATATTCACTCATATCAATACGAATAACATAGTTCTCATCATCAAACAAAAACTCTGCTAATGCTAAAGCCATTTCTGTTTTTCCTACTCCTGTTGTGCCTAAAAAAATAAAAGAACCTAATGGACGATTAGCATCTTGCAATCCTGCTCTACTTCTGCGTATTGTGTCGCAAACAGATGCTACTGCATCTTCTTGTCCGATAATTCTTTGATGAATACGGCTTTCCATTGTCATTAATTTTGTGCGTTCTGATTCCACGAGTTTGGATAAAGGAATGCCAGTCATTTTAGATATTACGGCTGCAACATCACTTTCGTCTACTTCTTCTTTTAACATTTTTGATTGTTTTTGTAATTCTTCTAAACGACTATTAGTTTCTTCTAATTGTGTCATCAACTTCGGAATAACGCTATATCTAATTTCTGCAACTTTACCTAAATCGCCATCACGTTCTAACATTTCGGAATGATTTTTAGCGTTATTTATATCGGATTTTACTTTTTGTATTTGTGCTATACAATTTTTTTCTTCGTTCCATCGTTTATATAATATATCTTTGGTGAGTTTTAGTGCATTAATTTCTTCTTTTACTTGTTTTAATTTTTCTTGTATTTTACTTTTATTATCCATAATTATATTGAATATCTTTTGTAAAAATAGTAAAAATTTTGTATTTTTGTAGTTTATTTTAACAAAATAGTGATTATTCTTTATGGAACATTTACCTGAATTAGTTAAACATTTAGCATTAATACTATTAGTAGCAAGTGTAGTTACAATAATTTTTAAGAAATTAAAACAGCCCGTAGTTTTAGGATATATACTTGCTGGTTTTCTAATTAGCCAGTATTTTCTGCCTGCACCAACTGAAATAGACCAAGAAAATATCACAACGTGGGCAGAAATCGGTGTAATATTTTTGCTATTTGCGTTAGGATTAGAGTTCAGTTTTAAGAAGTTATTTTCGCTTGGTGCACCTGTATTTATTGGCTCTGCTGTGAACTTTTTAACGATGATACCTGTCGGTTATTTAGTAGGGCAAATAATGGGTTGGACAACTATGGAAAGTGTATTCTTGGGATGTATGATTTCAATGTCATCAACAACTATAATTATAAAGGCATTCGACGAACTGGGATTAAAGAAAAAACGATTTGCTAAATTAGTGTTCGGTTTACTTATTGTAGAAGATTTAGTAGCAATTTTGATGATGGTATTGCTATCAACTATTGCGGTAAGTAGAGGGTTCGAAGGCACAGAATTATTGATGGAGGTATTAAAATTAGTATTCTTTATTGCAATATGGCTAATAGTTGGTATTTATATATTTCCTACATTATTAGAAAAAATTAAAAAAGTATTGAACGATGAAACATTATTAGTTTTATCAGTTGGTTTGTGTCTTGGAATGGTATTATTTGCTAATGCGGTAGGTTTTTCAACGGTATTAGGTGCATTTATTATGGGCTCAATACTATCCGAAACAACACAATTAAAACGCATTGAACATTTATTAGAACCGCTTAAAAATCTCTTCGGGGCAGTATTTTTTGTATCAGTTGGAATGATGATAGAGCCAAGTGCAATAACAACAAATTGGTTGGTGATAATAAAACTTACAGCAATAGTAATTTGCGGTAGAGTTTTGTTTGCATCTACGGGTATGGTAGTAGCAGGCGAAAATCTTAAAACATCAATGCAAGCAGGATTCAGTTTAGCACAAATAGGTGAATTTTCATTTATTATTGCGACCGTTGGTATGCAATTAAAAGTTATTGACCCATTTTTATATCCAATAATAGTTGCTGTATCTGTAATTACTTCGTTCCTTACACCTTATATGATAAAAGGTTCTGCTTCAATATACAATAAAGTAGAAAAAATTGTTCCTAAAAGATGGAACAAAATTATAATGGGCTCATCAACCAATAAAATTACTTCAACAGACGAAGAAAATGAATGGAAAAAATATCGCAAGGCATCTTTTTATTCAATAGCAGTATATTCACTAATTTCTGTTGCTATATTGCTGGTCGCAAGATTATTTTTATTTGAATTAATTATCAATAACATTGAAGGAGTTTTAGGAATTATTTTGTATTCTGCAATTACAATAATTGCAATGTCGCCATTTATTAATGCAATAATGAATTCAGGATTAGATACTACTAATTTAACAAAAAAATATGATAGAAGTAGTAGAGAATCAGATATTAAAAAGAAATGGAATGCATTCAGTTCAAAACATAGATTTGGTGCGGTTTGCATAATTACAATTAAACATTTAATACCTCTTGGCATAATTACGTATATATTGCAACCATTCTTTATTGATAATATCTTAATGCTATTTGCAGTATCATTAGCAATTACATTTGTAATAAGGTCATTTGCAAGACGTCTTATCCCTAAAACAAAAAAAATGGAAGAACAATTTAAATATAATTTAAGCGACAATACTGACCAAGATAAAACTATAACAAAAGAAATTAAAGAAGAATTACAAAAACAAAGCATACATATCGAAAAAATAGAAGTTCCTGTTAATTATGCTAATATCGGGAAAACATTAGGTGAACTTAATTTTAGAAGTGCAACAGGAGTTAGCATAGTATCTATTATTAGAGGTAATAAAATTATCAATATACCCGACAGGCACACACATTTATTTCCGTTTGATAAAGTAATTATTGTCGGTTCAGACGAAGAAGTCCAAAACTTTGCAAATATGCTCGAAAAAAATGATGTAAAAGAAAGTGCTACTATTGACGTTAATAAGTATAGAGTAGAATTATTCCAATATGAACTGCAAGCAGAAAACCCTATAATAGGCAAAACTATCCGTAGTTTGGATGTTCAAAATAAGACAGATTGTTTAATAACAAGTATTGAAAGAAATGATAATATGCTTGTTAAATTTTCTGCCGACTTTGAACTAAAACAAAACGACATCTTATGGATTGCAGGCGAAAAAGAAAAAGTTTTAAACTTCGAAAAGTCATTATTAGACACCAAGAAACATTTTGCTTATTGATATCTCTTTCATAGTATTTCCTGCGATATTATATGCGGACTTCTAAAAATGTTATGCCGAACTCGTTTCGGCATCTCCTTATATATTTGAACCAAGATTTTTATAATATTAGTTTGATTGGCAAGAATATCGTGGCAATCTTATATTTTTATAAAAATCTTGGTTCAATATTTTTGAAGTTTTTGTATTAAAAAAATGCTTCATTTTTAAAAAGTGTGTAATAATTTTAACAAATCGCATTTTTTTTAAAAAGTTTTTTTGAAAAAATAGCAAAAACAGCAAAATATTAATAAAAAATGTAAAAAAGCAGTTCGTTTCTCGTTTTTTTTAGTTATTTTTGTATTGTTAGATATTTGTATTAGTGTAAAAAAGTGTTGTGTATATACATTTATAATAATTAACACTAAAAAATGCGCCTGTAGCTCAATGGATAGAGCGTTGGATTCCGGTTCCAAAGGTTGGGGGTTCAACTCCCTTCAGGCGTGCTAATACAAGTGAATATGTTATTAACGAAATTAAATTAAATATATAGTATAATGAAAAGTAAACAAACATTAGAAGAACTTAACGCAGAAAATGAAACCACCACTTTAGATAATAGTTCTGAAGCAGGTGGAGTAAATGCCTTTATCCAAAAGAATTGGAAGACGATAATAATTTTATCTGCAGCAGTAATAGTTTTAATTGGCTTAATATATTTATTTCAAGCCAATAGCAAACAAAATGAATATAACGCATCTAAATATCTTGCTCGTATAGAGACATATTTTTTAGAAGGACGTTATGAAGATGCATTATATGCTCCTGATTCATTGCCACTCATTAGAAAAGAAAAAGTGAAAGGGCTAATAAAAATAGTAGAAGAATACGGTTCTACAAAAGCAGGTGATAGAGCATCTTTATATACTGCTGATGCGTTTTATCAGTTAGGAAAATATGCTGAAGCAAAAACCTATTACGAAAAAGTAATTAGTTCTAAAATACCTGATATTAAATTAGGCGGATATGCAGGACTCGGCGCTTGCAACGAACGAGATGGCAAATTAGAAGATGCCGCAGCAAATTATCTAAAAGCAGTAGAACTAATTAGCGAAGAAGGATTAAAATTAAGATATATGTATTTTGCGGGTCTATGCACAGAAAAAACAGGCAAAAAAGACGAAGCAATAAAAATATACAGAGATATCATCAATTATAATAAATTCGGCGAATTTAACAATATGGCGAAAGCAGGAATAGTTCGCCTCGGCGATGTTATAGAATAATATAAATAACTTAAAAAAAATAATACATAGAAAGGTGAAATATGCCACAACGAAAAGAAAATATAGGAAAAAAAGAACCAAGAACAATTTATAGAAGCAGATTGCTAAATACGATTCAAGCAATAATTATATCTGCATTCTTGTTAGTTTATCCGCTGACGGCGTGTGCCAACGAAGTGCCGCCACCTGCTATTCCTGACAGGTTGCCGTCTGATATATTTATCTTAAATGATATGCGGTGGGTAACGCTGGAACATCGTGGTCATAACTATTACGAAGAAACTTATGACCCTGAAACCAAACAACTTCTAAAAAGAGTTTATAAGAATTGGACTTATATTACTACTTTTACAAACCGCAAAGTTTCTGAGAACAAATGCGAGTTGTATTCTATAGCAGAAGTAAAAGAGAATAGACAGGTAATAGATTATGCTAATAAAACTTCGTATGGCGATGATACCACCTGGACTGAAAACTATGGAATTACGGGTTGGTTCACCATAGAAGATAACAGAGTATATTGGCAACCTAACCAACCTGAATATGACCGAGAACTGCTTTATGACTTTAACCTTAAAGTAGGGGAAATATTTTATGGCGGCGGTACCTTCGATGGAGGTTACTTCGAAGGTGGCAAAGATGGTAAATATCCATTCACTTTAATTTCCATTGATAGTATTTTGCTTAATAATGGCGAATACAAAAAAAGATATAATTTTGAATACCTAAATGTTAGTGGTGGTTATTCTGTTATAGAAGGTATAGGTTGTAACTATAATTTGTTTTATCCTATAAATGTTACATTACATCACGATGAGAATCAACCTTCTACATTAGAAATATATCATAAAGACAGGTTAATTTGGTCTTCCGAATTATACTGGCAAGGAGGCATATAAACCTATGAACAACAAACTAATGGAAACTGACCGCCGAAAAAAGTCAGATGGTGAAGCGACAGCCATAGTAAAAATGTTCGCAGACTTGCAGCCGGTACTTTTATTTATTCTTACACTTGTTTTTTCTATTATTTTATTGGCATCTTGTAAAGACGATGTTATACAAACAAATACAAATACTAACCCGCTTGTTGGCGAGTGGTATGAAGTATTTCTTGATACTAATACTATTGTGACCACACAAGTTGTTTTTACAGAAACACATGTTACTGCATGGTTTGATACAACCGAATATTATAAAGATATACCATTTTTAGACAATCCTTATAAAATTGTAGAAGATAATAAAATACAAATTAGCGATTTGCCTAGTAAGGATTCTTTGGGATATCCTACTTCTTGGAGTGGGTCCATTGATGAAAATGGAATATATACAACTGAATTTACTTTTCGTAACGATACCTTATGGATAAAACGTTTTATACCTTATATTTTTTTCGGACAAATAGGACCAATCTATTTACTAAAAAGGAGCAATAAAATAAAATGAAATCAAAAATTAAAATAACACTAACTTTATCATTTATGGTTTTGTTTCCAATTATAGCAAAATCACAAGTAAGCACGGGAGAAAAACCGATTAGTTTTAGTATTTGTTTTACTAAAAAAACGTATTTTTATTTTTTATATAACGTAGTATTTAATATTTTAATAATATAGGAGTTTTCTTAATGAAAATGTTAATGAAAAAAGGGCGGCTAAACCAGATTAAAATATCGGCAAATGTTATAGCCCCTGTAAAAAAGAAATCTTGCTACAAGGAAGTTATGGTTCCTACAAAAGCAAGAACAATTTATAGAAGCAGATTGCTAAATACTATTCAAGCAATAATCATATCTGCATTCTTGTTAGTTTATCCGCTGACGGCGTGTGCCAACGAAGTGCCACCACCTGCTATTCCTGACAGGTTGCCGTCTGATATATTTATCTTAAATGATATGCGGTGGGTAGAAGAAATCCGTTGGGGTGGAAATAATTGGGAACACATTTATGACCCAGAAACAGGTAAAATGATTGCCCTTACCAATAATAGGCATACTGCAATCATTATGACTTCTACTCGTCTAATAAACGAGAATAGTGCCGAGTTGTATTCTAAATCAGAAGTAACTAGAACGGATTTTGGTTGGACATTTTCTGCTGAAAATGGTGAAGGTGAATATTTTGAAAGAGATTCAACCTATACTACACCGAATGTACCAACTGGTTCTATCATTACAATAGAGAACAATAGAGTATATGTTCAATCTACCGATGATAAAGAAGGAAAATACATAAGATTACTCTACGATTTCAACCTAAATGTAGGCGATGCGTTTATGCTTATGCATATTGCAGAACCTTATAATAAAATTCTTTTAACTTCCATAGATTCCGTTTTACTTCTAAATGGTGAATATAAAAAAAGATATAACTTTGGAAACGAAAAAATCTACCAAGGTCAAAAATATTATGACTATTCTGTTATAGAAGGTATAGGTTGCGACATCTATTTGTTTTATCCGCTTACTATTAATTCAAATGAAGATCATCACAATCCTGTGACTTTAAAAGCTGTGTATTACAAAGATAGGTTAATTTGGTCTTCCGAATTATACTGGCAAGGAGGCATATAAACCTATGAACAACAAACTAATGGAAACTGACCGCCGAAAAAAGTCAGATGGTGAAGCGACAGCCATAGCAAAACTACAGACAACAGAACTTTTATTTATTCTTACACTTGTTTTTTCTATTATTTTATTGGCATCTTGCAAAAAAGATGATGTTATACAAACAAATACAAATACCAACCCGCTTGTTGGCGAGTGGTATGAAGTATTTCTTGATACTAATACTATTGTGACCACACAAGTTGTTTTTACAGAAACACATATGTCTGCATTTAATTACACCAAGGATTATGGTGATTCATTGCTTAACGATACTATTATATGGTATTGGGAAGGCGATGTTGAATATACAATGCTATCTAATGAAGAGATTCAATTTGAATTTCCGCTTGTGAAAGAGTTTTATCAAAACCAAGATATGTTAAATTATCTTGATTCGTTAGAAAAAATAAAACTTCAAATTTATATAGGATGCTCTTATATGGGCATAAATAAAACGCAATTTACTTTCAATGGAGATACACTATTTATAAGGGATTTTATAGAAAGTAAATATCTTGGAATGGAACCTATTTATTTAATTAAGAAGGAGAAAAAATGAAGATTAAAATCATAATAATATCAATTTTTTTATGCCAATTATCGCTTTATGCAGGAAATTATTACTGGTATAAAGGTGAAAAAATAAATCTTGAAATAGATAGCACCAAAATTAATGTTACTACTGCTGTAGACGTTAATTTATTAGAATCGTTAGTAAGATTTGAATCAATCAAAGAAATAAAACAATTAGAACGAAGTGAAAATAATACTTCTTTGTTTTCAGTTGAATTAATATCAAAAAACCAATATAACAACATTATTGAGTATTTAAAATCAGTAGAAGATGTTGTATGTATCTCGCCATATTATGGCAAAGATAGTAATTCTATAGGCACGTCATCATTTTTCTGTGTAAAACTTTATAAAGAAAATGATTATGAATTGCTAAATAATTTTGCATTGCAAAATGCTCTAAAAATTATAAAACAGATTCCATATATGCCGACTTGGTATATTGTATCAAATATGGATTCTAAAATTAATTCAACACAAGCATCTAATATGGTATATGAGTCAGGTTTGTTCGCTGATGTGGATCCGTTGTTTATGTTTAATTTTAAGAATGGTTGCACTAATGACTCTGCATTTAATCAATTATGGGGATTGAAAAACAACTATAATGCAGGAATTGATATTAATGTTTGCAATGCTTGGACAATAACAACAGGAGCAGGAGTAAATGTCGCTGTTATAGATAATGGAATAGATGTAAATCATAGAGATTTATCTGCTAGTATTCACGATTCCTTGAGCTTTGATGCAGTAAGTGGAACTTCACCTAGTATTTTCCTAGGACATACTCATGGAACACATGTTGCTGGTATTATAGCTGCAGTTAAAGACAATTATTATGATGTTGTAGGTGTTGCTCCTGATTCTAAGATAATTCCTATTAGTCATGACTTAGGATATGTTGTTTTTCCTAGTCTTACTACTGCTGCTCAATTAGCTAGCGGAATTAGTTGGGCTTGGCAAAATGGTTCTGATGTTATTAGCAACTCATGGGGTGACCAAGGTGGATATCTTTATTATCAAATGCATTGCGCAGTATTAGAAGAAGCAATAGATAGTGCATTGGTTTTGGGACGTGATGGTAAAGGGTGCGTTGTTGTATTTATTGCCGGAAATTATGGAAATTCTGTTCCTGTTAAAATAGATTATCCAGCTTATTGCAATGATGATATAATAGTAGTTGGCGCTATCAATTCTACAGGATCTAGATGGGATCGTTCTTCTTATGGTTCTAAATTAGACATAGTGGCACCAGGTGTAAATATTATATCTACCCTAATTAGTAATACTGTTGGGCCAATTAATGGTACTTCTATGGCTTGCCCTCACGTATCGGGCGTAGCAGCGTTAATACTATCTGTTAATCCTGATTTAACACAACAACAAGTAAAAAGAATTATAGAATGCACCGCACAAAAAATAAGAACAGATTTATATACTTATGATTATAACAATCCTGCACGTCTTAACTGCGGCTGGAACGAAGAAGTTGGCTATGGTCTCGTAGATGCTTATGCTGCAGTTACAATGGCAATGAATTATACTAATTATGTATTTGCTATAAAATTATGGAATGAGATAACTAATAGTTTTGAAATACTATATAGCAAAAATAGTTGTTGCAGTAATTTGCCTGCTGTCATTCCATCAGACACCATATACTACAAAGATGAAAACGGCATAGAAAAGT
>Ga0099364_10005454_pt1 | contig 18840 bp, 28 predicted proteins | sample TergutTh196P3_FD_73070 | JGI IMG/M metagenome (GOLD analysis project Ga0099364, IMG submission 73070) | Microcerotermes parvus P3 segment gut microbial communities from Pointe-Noire, Republic of the Congo - Th196 P3 | ecosystem: Host-associated > Arthropoda: Insects > Digestive system > Gut ...
ACTCGTCCATCTTTTGCGGCAGGTCGTTTGTCTGGCAATAGGAGTAGCGCGTGTACCCAACTAGGTACAGCCCTTCCGCTATCCTATCATTGCCTTTTGGGTCTAGCGAGAAGAAACGCGCAGGCTGCGACGGCTCGTTCATAAACTCGTCCATGCTGCCAAAGTAACCGCCTACCGGATATGACAGGTTCAGCTTAGGCTCGTGCTGCGCGCAGTAGAATTTCCTCAGTTCTTGATAGAAACTCCCGGAATCCGCATAGCCGTTCGTGTCGCCCATGATTATCCGTTTCTCAGGCATTCTGATAACGGATATCTCCGTTTCGGTGGCGCTTATGCCCTCAATCAGCAATTCCAAGAACGTGCTGATGACAGATAGAGCCTCTTGCAAGAACTCTATCTTGTTCTGCACTTTTTCCTTGTGCTTGCGGAACAGCTTGATTACTGTTTCCGGCGTCCGGTTCTTCGCCAATTCCACGATTTCATCAAGCGGCACTTCGATGTCCGTCAGGACGCGGATCATTTTTGCCACCATGAACTGCGTCGGTGCGTAGTAGCGGTACTCGTTTTGAAATTTGACCCCGCGCGTCGCAGGGCGAAATACGCCTTTCTTGTCGTAGTGACGGAGTGCGTTAGCCGTCATGCCGACGATATCGGCAAATTCCGTGATGGTGAGAAGGTCATCTTCTTGAGTATTTTCGCTCATAGTTTCAGGTTCCTTGATGTTGCTAATACTCATTAGCCTCTATATGCTATTGCGTCGAGTTGAAAGAGCAGTCCTTCGCTCGCGAAATTTGTCTGTATTGACTTCCTCGCAGGATACTTACCGTTAAAGCGCTCTCTAATAATCGTTTCCATAACAGGTATGTCCCAGATGTTTTTGAAAAGTGCATCGAATTTTACAACCGATTCCAATGTAAGCCCAATAGAATCCAATCGTAAATACAAGTGGTCGAAAACTCTGTTAATTTGCGATTCAATAGACCCTATTCCATCGCAAGCGCAGTAGGAAATAAAGACAAAACCACCTGCTTCCACCATTCCTGAGTGCGCCCAATCCTCATTTATATCGTACCTTATTATCTCTGACATTACATTTCCTTCCCCTTCACTGTTCATTCTTCATCAAATGCGTTTAACGCAATCGGTAAAGAACCAATTACCACATTTCCTGCGGCGGGCAACCCCAACAATATACTGCTAATAATTTCTTCTCGCATTGCTCCGTGCGACTTTGCCATCTTGACATGAAACGGTAGCCCGCTTTCAAGGCGCATGACTGCTAATACAGCGATATAAGCCAGTTCCTGCGTCTTTTTATCAAGAGCGTTGGCCTTATCTAGCTTTTGTACGACCTCCATCCATGCTCCTTGATAATCTGGAGCTTCTTTTGCAAAGGTTTCAAACGCATTGCTCATTTTCATCAGTTTTTCTCCTCACAGCGTTTCGTAAAACGCCTTTAATTTTTGCTTGGTCTGATCGGAAAGAAATTTGTACGGCACACCGTCAATAGCGCCTTGAATCCCATAGAGCATATGCAAACACGCACCGGAATCAATTTGCATACGAATACAGATAGAGGCTTCTTCCGTGCCTATACTGCGTAGCTGCTCCGGCGTTTTAATACCAACTTTCAGAAGATTACCTTCAAAAACTTTACCGACATTCGGCAAATCAGATAACGATTTCATTTCATTGTCCTCCGTGTACCATCCATTTGCTACGCCCTTAAAATTTAACGATTCGCGGCTCACAACCAAAAGTACAAAACGTGGCGGTAGCGTCTTTCATAAAATAAACCACGGTATTGCCGTCATTTACCGTATACATCCCGCTCAATGACGGATATTGCGCGAGAATGCTCTCCTGCGCCTCTGCACGGTCATACTCAACAAGCTCGCACGACACCCGAATCCATGTGTCACCGCAGAAGGCGGTAATTTCAACCTTTGGATTTGTTTCGATTTGTTTCGCAACGTCCTTTTTCTTGCCCGTATGGATGTAGAGCTTGCCCTTGAAAATATTAACAGTTCCAAACGGGCGCACTCGCGGCTGATCACCGTCCATAGTAGCGAGATAGTATGTTTCGGCTTTTTTCAAAAAATCGTATGTTTCCTGCATGTGTCTTCCTCATTTCTTATGTTTTAAGATTTTTTTTGCAAACTCCCGCGCTCCGGCAATAGCCGCTTCGGTCTGAAACGATGCCAGATTATCCTCGTCGCGGACAGCGTACATACCTAAATAGGGCAAATCTGAGTGCTTACACCAACGGCACAGCGTTTCGTCAAGCAATCCCGCGCCGTAATCGAGGTCGTAGCCGCAAGTGGCAATCAGAGCGTATGCTTGGTGTTCGTTCAAAACGGAGCGTGGAGTGGAACCGTAAAACTTGTTTAGCCCATACATCCTGTCCATGACCGCTTTCAGAGGAGGCGTGGCTTGCCATATGTAGATTGGTGTCGTAAACACCAATACGTCCGCTTTCAGGATGCTATTCACAATTAACTGCATATCGTCCCGCTGGACGCAACCATACTCATCTGCGACGTTCTGGCAATGGTAGCATCCCAGGCATGGAGCAATATTTTTTCCGTGAAGCGTGATATAATCAACGTCTGCCTTATGAAGCCGCAGTTCGTCCACGAATGGCTTGCATAACTCCGCTGTGTTGCCATTCAGCCTTGGACTTCCCATCAGTATACAAACTTGCATATTCGATACCTCCTGTATCAGCTTCAAAGTAGAATTATATTAGTATTCCCAATCGAAATTCGGAGTTTGTCCGCCCTTTAGATAACAATTGAAAAACTCAAGTATTATGCTGTTGGTTTTCTCTATGCAATAACGCGCATCTATCGTACCTGTATCCAGCAGTTTGGCAAGCGCGGGCGAAAATAGTGGCAGGTCGGTGAAATTCATATGTCCCGCGTTTTTGAACATGACTTCATAAGAGCATACCGCATTTCTACTTGCATAGAAGTTTTCATAATCTTCACCAGCCAACTCCATTGCGTTACGGTAGTGATCCTCAGCATACACATTCAACAACGGCACGGGATATGGTGTGTTATTTAGAATCATCACGCCGTTTTTGACACCGAGTTCCTCGCCAAGCATACTGCCGTCAAGATTGATGATCGCGTCTATATCGTCCCGTTCACGGGCGACTTGCGCGAATGAAGCGCCGCCTAATGAATGCCCAAACACGCCGATTTTCTCAATATCTATGATGGAAAAGATCGAGTCGTTAATACTCGCCGTTTTTGCGTCCGCGATAATCGTATTCAGAATGAAATGTTCGTCCGCGATGCGCAAGTCCAGCCATTCATGCGAATCATAGTAGTCCTGCTCTATATCATCTCTATCGTTAACTGCCATGACGTTGTTAAAAAAACCCATATTTACGATGGCGATTTTCCCGCTTATATCCTTCGTGAAAAACGCATGGTAGGTGTGTCCGATGCTGGCGACCACATAACCGTTGGAAGCGAGATTGACAAAAGTGGACTGGTTGCTACCGCTGTACCCAAACGCGCCGTGGGAGAATACGACCAGCGGAACTTTGCCCTCAATATTTTTCGGATACCAGAAATCGACCGTAAGCGCCCTGTTTTCGCCTGTGTCGGTGAATGTTTCGATTCTGCTCGAATCCACCCATGTATATTTCGCCTGCGCGACATCAAAGTTACCTGTCGGGGTCGGTGGGGAGTATTGCAGGAAAACTACTGCAGGTACTACTGCGAACGCGTAGAGGATGATACCGCCGATTAGCCTTCTTATACTTTTTCCGGCTTTATATGGTTTTTCGGTTTTCTTTACGAGTACGATCACGCTTATGACTGACTGTATAACGAGTATGGTCAGGAGCATATACCAGCGGAAGCTAAGTTGAAACGCCCCGGCAATCAATAGAATGAAAAACAGCGCGAGTTCTGCTATGCGGGTAACACTTTTTTCCTGCGAATGATTCCTTTTGCTCTTTATTGTCCACGCCAAAAAGAATACTTCAATTACCAGTAAAACGATAAATGTCGCGATTCCCATGGTTTTTCCCTCCGAATTAGTTAGTTTTTATATACAGAGCATTTTTCAACATGCCCTATCAAACTCCGCCAGCAGGTTTCAAGCCTACATTCTTTTCATCAAGATTCGCTTGCAGATTCATCTCCATATAATGTGTTGTATAAACAAGCTGAAAAAAGAGAGTACCGCCAATATGATGGTCATATCGGCTTTTCAATTCCGCCAGCAAAGGAGTGGGATCGCCGTCTAATTTCATTTTTTTGCGTCCGTTAAAATTGATCAAAACCATATCATCCTGCTGATTCGTTAGATTTGATTTGGTAAGCAGAGAAGAGTTAAGGTTTCCGCTGTCAAACCCCAACAATGTACGCAATACGCTGTCTTTGCGGAGTAATTCTAATGTCAGCTCTTTTTTGCCTATTCGTATCTTGCCGCCCGTAAGATAATATTCAAGACTATAATCCATAGACAACTCCTTTTTTACGCCGTCTTAATCCTACTCCTCAAACCTTACGCTATAACCAAACGGCGCGGGCTGTTTCCCATCGCGTGTAAGAATCCATAAAACCCTCTGATTTACTTCTGCCGGGGCGTTTCCCTCTCCGTCGGTAAAGATGACAACCGAAAAAATGTTGCGCTCATCGGCCAGCTTAAATATCGGGCTGAAATCTGTTCCGCCTTTTTTGTTTCTGTTTCTTTGATGGAGATATACCCCAGCCGGTATTGGCTCGCTGCATTCGGTGTCAAACTCTGTAACCAGAACATCCGCGCCGGGGATTCGGTTAATCGACATCAGTTCGTTAAAAAAAATATCTAATTGCTCATCAGAGATGGAACCGCTTTGATCCAATGCGATTAAAACCTTCAAGCCGATACTCCGTTTATGCCCCGGAAATCCTTCAAACCTGCGGGAATCCCGTTTATAGGTGGCGCGTATCTGCATTCTGCCCCTGCCGCTCAAAAAACGCTTAAACATGTTTTGCCAATCCATTTTAGACCGTCTTGGACTAATAACAAATTCATGCAGCAATTCCGGCGGCAATTCACCATTCTGCCTTGCGATTCCTACGATCTCATCCAGTTTATTTTCAAGCGCGGCTTTGTCAATGGGGACAATGTCCTCATCTTTTTGAATATCCGCTTCCAGCACAGCGCCGGTGGCACTCGGCAGCGTTACCACGCCTTCACGTTTCACCAAGCTGATGGAATCGTCTAACAGGCCGGATAGCTTATTGTAATAATCCTCGGCGCTTCTCATGCGCTCCAGCTTACACTTTATCCTTAATTCAATCCGCTCTGTCGTTACGGCGCTATCCGTAAGCATTTCGACAGGAATATGATCGTTGACTGCCATGTCGCAGCAAACGGCCCACAACAGCGGGTCACGGCCACCCTGACGCAAGGCGTGGAGCAGTAGCAAATGCAATAGTTCATGTATAAGCGCTCCTACTGCGTGGGCGTCCGGCAGCTCCTCGTACCATTCTCTGTTATATTTGAGCGAAGGCGTGGGAAGCAAAGACAATTCCGTTTTTTTGACAGCGTTGCTTTCCTGTATGGACAATACAGATGCGAGCGCCCCATAAAAAGGTTGCAGCATAAGCAATTTTATTAACGCGTCTTGTATTCGCATAACATCACCTCCTGTAGAACAGAAACCAATCAAGTTAACGATTGCATAAGCTGATCCGATATACTGTCAAACATTTTAATCTGCCCCGCGATTTCCAAAAACGATTCCGGCTTTTCATTTGAAAGCGCCTTAAAGAAAAGCAACTGAAATTCGTTGGTCATATCTGCCAGCATTTTATCAAGGTTATCGCACTGCCCGCTTGTTCCGTCAACGAGTGAAACAACCCGGTTCATGACAAGGCTTATAATATCCAGCCTGCCGTTTTGTACTAACTTTACCGTTTGCGGTTTCACGGATTCATAGTCCGAAAGCACCGCTGCGGCGGATGGAATCGTATATTCCCTGTTTTTGAGATAACCTAAAAACGACGCTGCTGTTTCCGGGCCAAGTATCCCGGAAATAAGCTCTTGCATCAATTCATCGGGCAGGGAACATCTGTTAAGCAATTGCTGTACTTTTGTCCAGCCACGCGGCGTGGGGGATTTTGATGTCGCGGTGCTGTCAGCCGCCTTTTTAACGCGTAACAGCATATCGGGGCATGACTTCAAGTAGGCAAGCACATCGTCACACGGGTCATTCTGAATAGAATAGGTAATGTAATCCTCAATATCGGCTGTTACCTCAACCGCTATGAAGCGGTCAAGCATCGCGTCGTCAAGCACATTTACCGTATAGTTCAGCGTGTCCGGGTTCATGGTCACGCCGATCCTCCAACCGGGGGCGAGGCTATGATTGTTGATCTTCCGTTCCAGTAAAAGCGGGTAAAGCACTGAGATCGTGTCGCTGGGAACACGGTTGATTTCTTCAATAACAAGAAGGCCCTTGTCGGGAAATAATCCTTCCTGTACCGCAGTGTTTGTCGGCAAGAACTGCGGAGCCAAGTATCTCGTGATGCCTTTTTCACGGTCTTTGTCCGGCAGCCCCATGAAGTCCGGCCCTTCCATCGCGGCGGCGTAAAGCCCCATATACCCGATTTCCATTTCATCCGCGCATTGCTGAAACGCCGAGGTTTTTCCGACCCCGCGCTCACTGACCAAAGCGATAACACTTTCGGTGTTTTTATAAAGCTCCGTAATGCATTTTTTTGCTTCGCTGATTCTCATCAATATGACCTCCAACCTCTAATAATGGAAATGTTCACTTTTTCTTTATAAACGAGCCGACAACCACACCACCCAGCATTCCAAAACAAATGCCATAGGAAAGGGCAATACTGCCGTATATCCCTGTCAAAGCCGAGCCGATTGCGACACCGATACACATTCCAATGCTTATGCCATAGGATATATAGTCGCCTTCCGTATGTTTTTTGTCTGTATCCAGGGTGTGATTATCGTGTGTGTCGGTATTTCCCGGCGCTTTTTTACGTTTGCTTCTTTTGGCCAGGTTAGCGGCTATAATCGCAATCGAAACAGCTATCGCAACCCACGGTAACGCTGCATAAACAAAATCCATCATGTATCCCTCCGCAAATATAAATGATCTACTCAATGGCGCTTTTATTCTCCAATAACGATTGTAAAATAGCCACGATGACATTAACGTCTTTTTCATCACAACGGCTCAAATACCGTTTCAGTTTTTCGATTGCAGGGCGGTTTTCCTCATATTCGGGATAGAAGATGTCGTCAGCGGAGAGTTCAAGCTCCCGAACAATCCGAAAAAGCAAGTCGCAGCTCGGTATCTGCTGCTTGTTTTCAATAGACATCAAATAATGCGGCGTTATAGATAGACGCTCCGCTAACTGTTTTTGCGTCAAATGCCTTTCGTTGCGGGCGGCTTTTATTGTGCTGCCCAATTTGTCCGATACTTGCTGCACCTTGCTTCACCTCCGTTAGCTTTCTTCAAATCCTCAAGTTTGCTATGACTAATCGAAAAACTTCCCTTTATAAAAATTCTCATTTCCGAGTTTTTTTGCCATTAGCTTGAATAGAACACAGCCATCGGGACATACAATATCCTTGCTATATTTGCCCGTGCCGCCGACGTTCTCCAAATCTCCGCCGCTTCTGACAGCCTCCATAATTGGGAACATCATCATCATTACTTTGGAACAAATACCTTGCCCGTCTGTATTGACAGGGCAGCCGTAGGTACAAGTATATTTATCTCCGATTTCCTCCCCATTTCGGCAATATCGCTCTGTGTGATCGCTGCGAAGAAAACCTGTTACCTCGATTTCAAATTCAAATTCTTCATCATACCATTTTTTCATCATTAACCTCCAACTGACTTGCTTTCATGACCGCCGCGAATGTTCCGCCTAAGGCCGCCATAAAAGTTTTATGCACAGTATCAGCCGGAATGGTTTTACCGTCCCAAACCAAATCCTTCGCAGCGCAGGCGTCCTCTAACACGCACACCGAATACCCAAGCCGCTTGGCCGCCCTCACAGACGTATCTATGCACATATGGCTCATCATTCCACAGATATATATCTGCTCAATCTTTTGCGCCGTAAGCCGCTCATGCAAATCCGTCTGAAAAAAGCTGTCCGGCGTATGCTTAACAATAACGGGTTCGCCTTGCTCCGGAAGAACGCCTTGGTATATTTTGCACCCGTCCGTATCCGGCAAAAAGAAAGTGGCTCCGTCTTGCAGGCTGATGTGCTGAATATGAAATACGGGCAAGTTTTTACCGCGAAAGGAAGTAAGCGCCCTTGCCGCTTGGTCGGCAGCTTGCTCCGCGTTTACAAGCGGATTTCGCCCGCCCGCAAAATAATCGTTTTGTATGTCTATCAATAACAATGTCGTTTTCACGACGCCCTCCTTCTTGGCTAACCCCCAAAATCACATTACTCTTGCTTTTTCATTATTTTAGTCGCTAATCCATATACTTGCTTTACTGCTTTTGTATCCAATTTCCATTTTGACAGTTCTTCCTTAACTAAATCAGGATAAGTTTTACTTATATCCTTCAAAGCGTTTCCGACTGATTTTCGTACATATTCGCTTTCATCTTCTTTATATTTTGAAATGATGTCGATTGCGGCTTTTGGATTTCTTTCAAAATATGTTCTTTTTGTCCATACCCTCAAGCCTTCGATAACGGCTCGCCTTACATTTGGATTAGCGTCATGCAGCCATTCATTTATCGTTTCTAACGATTCTTCGTACCCATTCTTTTTGCAATAAACATCAAATGCCATTGCTAAAAATTCTTGAACCTGCCATGAGGGATTTAGGCTTACAGTGTTTTTAAGAAAGCTCAATGAGTCCTTACTGCCTATTAATCCCAAAAGATACGCACCCAGCATTTGGATATAATATAAAGCACAGCCATAACACTCCGTTGCGATACTCCAATGACTTTCGGGAGGTTTTTCAGAAAATATCTTTTCGGCTTCCTTTGGAATGATGCTGTAGCGTTCCTTTCCGGTTTTTTCATTGAAAAATAGTTTTGTATAATATTCAATATCTACCACAATTATCATTAATCCCTTTCGTGTTGCCGTTTTAATTTTTGTTCACTGATTTCTTACGGTTGATTAACCGATCAGCGTGTATCCTCCATGATAACAAACCATTGCCTGCGGCTTATTATTCATCAGTTTTTCAAATGATATTTGCGCTTCCGCCATATCCTGCGTATACATTGGGTCTGCTCCCATTAAAGCATCGTCCTTGATATTTGCGGCGTCTCCAGCAACAATTATATTGCTTTGTTCTAAGAATAACGAGATATGTCCCGGTGTATGACCAGGCGTATGTAGCACTCTTATTCCACCGCAAATATCAAGCCTTTCATTGTCGTTCAGCAGTCTGTCAACATGGACATAAAAATATGGCGCACCCTTTTTCATACGTTCATAAAATGCGTGTTCACCATCGGTCAATTCATGTAGGTGTTTTTCCATGTCCGTAATTCTAAGAGAAGTCTCGTCGCCTTGGATATAGGGCGCTTCCGCTTTGTGTGCAAGTATTTCCGCGCCAAGTCCCGCGAGTGTTTTTGCGCTTCCGATATGATCCATATCTTGATGTGTAATAATGACATTCGTGATTTTTTCAAAAGAAAATCCGGCTTTGGAAACGGCCTCTTTTAACAGCTCAGTTTGTCCGGGCAGAGCTGTATCAACAAGCACAAGATGGTTGTCGTCCCAAATCAAGACGGGATATAAAGTGCCGCGCTCTCCTTGGATTTCAAGTATTTCTATGTTATTTGCGATTTTCATACCATTTCTCCTTTTTTATTTGTTTTTCTAACTTGCAGTGTACGGTTATTCTTTGTGCAGTCATCCGTTCTGACTTACGGATAAAATAAACCGCGAATATTTCTGTTTAACTCTTTTTGTCTGAGGTTTATCACTAATTCTTCCAATGCCGATATGCTTGCAATGCCGCACAAGATCATTGCGGTGATCGTCAAGTCAACCGTATGATACAAAAGCGGGAAGCAAAACAACGCAATTCCTGTGGCTTTATTCAAATAGGTATGCAAAAAAGCAAAGGCACGGTACTTTACGAATCCTACTGCCAACGATGTAATCCTAACGGCGGCGATCACAGCGATCCAGAAAAACAACCACGCTTCCCATGTTAACAAAGGGCAAAATATGACAAGCACGATAACCACAAACATCATATCTGCCACACTGTCCAATACCGCTCCGGCTTTGCTTACCGTGCTCATTCTCCTCGCAATGTATCCGTCTAATATGTCGCTTACACCGCATATCAAATATATTGCGTAAAAAAGAATTGCCAGAGGTTCCACAAACAACAGAAAAACAACGCCGATTATTCTAACTGCCGTTATTAGTGTGGCCGTATGCTTTTTGAATCTTTTCTCGGTCATACATCCTCCTGTTGCGTCAAGTCATCCGTTGTAACCTTTTCGTTCCCAGCGTTTAAGGCTGTTTCCCATCAATATCCGTGAACCCATACTTCTCCGCGATTTTGCTCGTCAGCACAACGCTTCCGCTTTCCTCAATGGTTTTATCGTCCAGCGCGAGAGCCGCCACGCACAGCCCGACGAATTGCGGCGATTCCATCTCATCCACATTCATGGAAGGATCATATTTCGCCATTTCCTTCATGCCCTCTGTTGCCACGCTGCCGGGATATATGGAAAACACTTTCACGCTGTATTCTTTCAGGTCAACGGCTGTGTCCGCCGACATTTTATCCACGGCGGCTTTGATGATTCCATGCACAGGGGTTATCAAATACTGTCTTGCGGCGTAAAGAGAGATATTGGCGATCAGTCCGCTTTTTTGTTTCGTCATGATTTCGGCGGCGTACTGGCTGCAAAGATAACCGGAGCGCAATCCCACGGCATAGAAATCATCCAGCAACGCGATAGGCTGTTTCCAAAACGGCGCGTTCCAAAAATACTCATTCATCACGTGATTTGCGCCAGCCCATGCGTTATTGACCAAAATGTCAAGCCTGCCCTGTTCACTTTTGACCCGTTCAAACAGAACCTTTATCTCCTCATCGCGGCTGAAATCGCAGCGGTGGGCAATGCCTATACCGCCCGCCCCATTCACTTCCTCCGCCGTTTTATGAATGGTCGCGCCTTTCATAAAATCGGGCAGCAGTTCATCTTTTTCGGTTCGCCCGGTAATGTAGACGGTTGCTCCATGCGCCGCAAGACCCAATGCAACCCCTTTGCCAACCCCTCTGCTTGCGCCGGTTACAACGGCGATTTTTCCGCTAAGATTCCTCATGAAAGATTCCCCCTAACCTCATTTTCTGTTTTTTCAAACTTTCCCGCGAACAAATATACCCCCAATACAGCGTTAAACCCTGTCACGGCAAAAAGGCTGACCCGCTGGACGATCCCGAAGGATTCCGGCGGGACTACGTTCACTCCGATACCTCCCACAAGCAGCCCTGTCAGGGCTATCGTCGCCCATACCGCCAGAGAGGAAAAACGCCGTTTGCGATACCCGCCTATCATAATCAATACAAGAGAGATGATAGACAACAACACGACCGCCAACGTCACAGCTCCGTGCATAAAATCTTGAAATGTAGCCGCGTAGCCGCTTTCGGTTAAGGGGAACATCGCATAGCCTACATTGGTCGCCCAAGTCATAACAGCAAAGGCGTACAATCCCGCGCGGAGCGTCTTATTCAGCCTGCCTTGAATGGCGACGCAGACCATCATGATACAGACGATTCCTGCCGGGCCAAACAAGGCGTTTAATTGATTGGCAAGCGTCAGCGACGGCGCGTTCGCCGCGCTCAAATCGCTGACCGCTTGACTTTTCCAGTCATAACCCGGATAGGCAAGCGGCGCGAACACCACCATCGCCGTATAGGACAGCAGGCTGATTATCCCTAAAAGCCCAAGCCAGTGAATCAAAGTCTTTTTCATTGTGCAGATTCTCCTTCTCCGCCTATCTCCCCAAAGAATTTAACCGCTCCGGCAATGTCCGCATCGTTTGGGCGTCCTTTGGCGATGCCGCCGACGAACCTTAAAGGCCCGAACGTATCAAAACCGAGGCAGTCATAAACGCCCAGCAGTTGTGCGCCTTTTGAATCGGTAATCTGCTTGAGCGCGTCTGTGTACGACTTCCTTTTCATGCCGCAGGTGTATATGAAAAACACCTTCTTGCCATAAGGCAGATTCTTTTCCGCGAATTTCAAAAGATCGTCATGGAATTTTGAATAATAAATGCCAGACGCAAAGCCGATGAGGCCATAGGCCGATAAATCAGTTTTGGGGGTACTTGTCGCATCCACCAAAGTGACATCTCCATGCGCTGCTATCGCGTCCAGCAGCTTTTTTGTGTTGCCGTGATGCTCTGAATAGTAAATGATTGCGGTTTTCATACGCGATTCCTCCTAAATTTCCCCGATAATTTTCATGACATCATCCACAAGCAAGAAAGTAGCGTTTAACTATTCAAGGATTGATCTCGCAACTGCTCGGCTTTTTTATATCCTCAACTTCGGGCCAAGTTTGCGTCCGAAGTTTGAATAACTGGCGATAAACGATAAAACACTTCGTTTGTTAGCGTCATAGCTTTTAGCTTTTATCAATATAACGCTTTCTTCCAACGCCGAGAGAAACGCTATAATACCGACTATAATTATGCTCCAAAAAGGAATATTGTTTGTAATACTACAAATCGGCAACAAGATGAAAAGGACTAACCCGGTCAATTTATTTCCAATAGTGTGTATAACATTCCATTGCATAAATTTTATTCTTGTTATCGTTAAATTTGTTGCGCGTATTATCGCAACAATGACAACACAAACAATAATAAGACCACTATTCCCATTGTCTACATAAGTTAATAATACGAACAGCCACACAATATAAAAGATGAAATCCCCTAAACTATCCAGCTTAATGCCGAGTGTCGTTTTTGCGTTTAATGACCGAGCTAAATAGCCATCCATAATATCGCTGATACCACACAAGAAATATACGATAGTAAACAGTACAGGCTTATTAATCAAAAACAGCAACACGACAGACAGAGCAATACGGGAGCAGGATATTAAATTAGGTAATCGTTTCATTTGACATCCCCCGTTCCTTTACTTGTGGCTATCTCTTTGCCGTTACTGCTTGCGCTAAAGCGTTTACATTGTCCATCAAAATCCAGTCTTGATTTTTAGGGGAAGTAAACGGCGGCTTTCCTCCTAAAGACTTAATGCAAATTGCGCCATCTATAAGTTTTTTAGGTATGTTATTTTCAATGACCTTTTGTAGTGTGTCAGGATACGAATTGCACACGTAAAACGCAGTATTTTTTGAAAGAAGTATATCTATGTTTTTGTCAATAAAGTTTTTCGCAGGTTTATAGATTTTGCCCATTCGCACACCTGAACCTACTATGAGAGTGTCAAAGCCCTCAATATCGGGTATGCTTTTTGCTATATCACAAATGGAGCAATCCATTATTTTAGTTGCCAGCAACTCCGCACATTCCCGGCTTGCGCCGGATTTTGTTGAAAATAAAATCAATGTTCGCATAAAATTATCCTCTCTTTTTCATACGCGTCAACATGACCCGAAGTGGTTGGCTTAACCTTTAATCATAGCCATGTACAAGATTATTGTAACAAGGCACAAAAGGATTGTTCCAATAGAAAGCATTGCGTGAAAATTAGCGTCTTTTTCGCCCGGCCCGAACTTCATCCATAGACCGCAGAGTAGAGTACACGCAATCATAACAATAGAAATAATACCTAAGATTTTCATAAAAATTCTCCTCCTTTCGGCTATTTATTTAACGATCAGTGGTGTAAACCTACCAATAATCGACTTTATGACAATGCAGCCCGCAACTACAAAAAGCGCAATTTTCGGGTCATAAATCATGGGAATACTCCATTTGAATATTTGCGCTACTGTGGTTAGTAATGCGATTGCTCCAAAAACGTACTCCATAATCGTGAAGGGGTGAGCAGGGGCATTGCTGATAAATTTGCCAATGGTCGGCATTATCATGCACATCGCAAATCCGATTATGCCCAAAGTAATAACCGCTGTTCTTGGCCTATTGATGAATAATATTTGTTTGCCAGATAATCCTGCATAAACAATCAGGCCGGTTATAAACCACTCCGCTACCAATGTTCCAATTCCTTTCATTGTTTATCGCTCCTTTCTATAACTTGTCAATTATTTTCATCTTGACTAAACATTCCCGCAAACAGATACATTCCCAATACAGCGTTAAATCCGGTCACGGCAAAAAGACTGACCCGCTGGACTATACCGAAGGATTCCGGCGGTACAACGTTCACCCCGACACCTCCCACAAGCAGCCCTATCATGGCTATCATCGCCCATACCGCAAGAGAGGAAAAACGCCGTTTTCGATACCCGCCTATCATAATCAATACAAGAGAAATGATGGACAACACCACTACCACTACCGTCACAGCCCCATGCATAAAATCTTGAAATGTAGCCACATAGCCGCTTTCGGTCAAAGGAAACATCGTATAGCCTACGTTTGTTACCCAAATCATAACGGCAAAGGCGTATAGCCCCGCGCGCAGCGTCTTATTCAGCCTTCCTTGAATGGCGACACAGACCATCATTACGCTGACGATTCCAGCCGGGCCAAACAAGGCGTTCAATTGATTTGCAAGCGTCAGCGACGGCGCATTCGCCGCACTCAAATCGCTGACCGCCTGACTTTTCCAATCATAACCCGGATAGGCAAGCGGCGCGAACACCACCATCGCTGTATAGGATAGCAGGCTAATAATGCCTAAGAGGCCAAGCCAATTGATTAAAGTCTTTTTCATTATGCAGATCCTCCTCATGATTTTTGGCAATTGCATTAAGCATATAGATTACAGAAGCCGACTAAAAATTTATGTATTTCTTCTCCGCTATCATCTAAATCATTTAACTTCCGATACATTTCTATGTCCATAAGCTCGTGGATTGTCAAGCAAAAAAGTGTGGAAGCTAAGGCAACATCTTTCCCCTCGAAACTTAATATACCGTTTTTTTTCATGGCCTCAAAAAGATTCTTTGTTTGTTGTAACATCGTTTCGGTTTCTGTCAGCATAATCATTGCCGCCGATGGATTGATTGCCATTTCCGAATATATAAACTTATAAAAATCCGAAAAATCTTTTTGGGTATTCATATTCATATAATTATTCACAACTTCCATCAGCACTTGCTCTGCGTTTTTGCCTTGCAGGAACATATCGTAATCAAAGGATACTGTGCGTTTTTTTTGCGCCTGCTCTCGTAAATATTCATAAAGTGACTGTATAATATCATCCTTAGACTTAAAGTGACTGAATAGAGTTGCTTTACGAATACCCACTTTTTCAGCAATCATCGAGAGTGACACATTTCCAAGACCTTTTTCAGCTGCCAGCTCTAATAAACAATACAATATTTTTTCTCTTGTTTTCATGACCAACACCCGCCTCCTACCTATCGGTAGGTTAATTGTACTACCGTTCGGTAGGGAAGTCAAGAACAAATTAAATTAACGGCGCAAACCTACCAATAATCGACTTTATGACAATGCAGCCGGCAACTACAAAAAGCGCAATTTTCGGGTCATAAACCATGGGAATATTCCATTTGATTATTTGCGTTACTGTGGTTAGTAATGCGACTGCTCCAAAAACGTAACCCATTATCGTAAGGGGGTGGGCAGGGGCATTGCTGATAAATTTGCCAATGGTCGGCATTATCATACAAATTGCAAATCCGATTACGCCCAAAGTAATAACTGCCGTTCTTGGCCCGTTAATGAATAATATCTGTTTGCCGGATAGTCCTGCACAGACAATCAGGCTGGTTATAAGCCACTCCGCTGCCAATATTCCAATTCCTTTCATTGTCCATCGCTCCTTATAGATATTGTTGAATTACGTAATATGTCTTCCTAAAAAAGATTAATCTTTTATAAATTCAGATACCGCTCGCTTAATTTCCTCTGAATGCCCAGCCATCAAATGCCCGCCTGTTTCAAATGAGATAAACGTGCAGTTTGGAAAGCGGCTGACCGCTTTTTCGGCTTGTGCGTGGCTCGCCATCTTATCATCCTTTGCATGAAAGACAAGCGTTGGCGCTTGCAAGGCTTCTATCGGATAGCTGTCAAAATTTCTCGCCATATCGGGATTATTGACAGAAGCGTCTAAAACCACGCCCTCTTTTCGGTCACGAATCGGAAGCATACTGTAAATCGTGGAGGATTTCATCCCCATCATCGGCTCAAACAAAGGACTGATCAGGAACATCGCATAGTCATTGCACAAAAACGCGGGCGGCCCTGCGTATTCAGCATATTTCTCCGGCTTTTCCGTGTACGGCATGGCGGAGCAGTATAAAATCAATCCTTTTGTCCGTTCGGGGTAATCAAGCGCAAATCGGATCGCGGCGCTTCCGCCTGCCGACGTAGCCAACAAATACACTCCTTCGATTTCCAATTTGTCTAACAACTCCACATATGCCGCAGCCTGTTCAGCAGGTGTGCCGTTTCCCCAAATATCGCTTCCTAAATATCCAAATCTTGAAGGGGCGACAATTCTATAATCAGAATTAAAATCTTTACAGGTATCATAGGCTTGGTCGTAACCGCCGAAAATCCCATGCATCGAAAGGATAACTTCACCTTCGCCTTTATCGACATAGGTCATGTTTCCGTAACTCAACGCAGCCGTTTCAGCGCCATAGGCGGCAAGCCGTTCACGGCTCTCGCCAACCGCAATATGACATCTTACCCCTTGAACCAATAAATATATGGCAAAGGCAATCAGAATACCGCCTACTATGTATATCCACACACGCTTATACCACGCCTTTCTGACGTTACTTTTCATCTTCAAATCTCCCAAACATGTTGTTGATAAGCATATCAAGAACCTCGTCACGCTGTTGCTTTACATTCATGTCATAACCGAAAAGCTCACCGCTTTCGTCTTTCCTCAAAAATAAGCTTTGTATAATTGAGATCAGCGCAAAAGATAAGACAAAGAGTTCGCTCTCCGGGATTCCAACTCCACTCAACACTTTGCGTATTCCCATAGCGGATTTTACGGTGTTATCATCCATTTTCGGATTCTTTTGGTCGGACAGAATGAAAATTCTCGATATCGCCGGATTGTCCATAAGCAAGTCAAGCACCCGCTTTGCCGTGTGTTTCAATCTTGACACAGGTGCTTGCTTCAGCACTGACGGAGGAATTTTAAAATTATACCTGCCAATCATTCGCTCAACACAAATTTCAATCAGATTCTCTTTTGTCTGAAAGTGATAGTTTATCAAACCTATGCCGACTTGCGCCCTGTCTGCAATCGTGCGTGTGTTGATGGTTGTTACATCACCGTCGCTTTCTCTGATGAGGCATATTGTTGCTTCAATAATTTTTTCTTTTACTTCTTGAGACTTTTTCATGGCGGCCTCCTAAGCAAGCAACAATTTGAACATAATACAATACATTGTTTTGAACACAGTTCAATTATATGGCATCTTATTTGATTAGTCAAGAGAAATCTTAAAAACTTTTTCGCCTCTACATACATGATATTTAGTATCGTCATATGCGCTGTGGGTTTGTGTTGTCAAACATAGTCCTTTCTCCAATCTGAATTTTTTTGTGAAAATCCAGACTGGGGCGGACCGAGGAGGTTTCAGTTCAAACTCTTTGGTCTATTACACCACACTGAGCAATTTATTGTGTTTTCTATTTTATATCCTGCTGATAATACGAAACGCTGCCAATCTAATAAACGGCGATAAGGCTGTGCGAATGCTCCTACCGCGTCTAAAGGGTGCATTCACATTGATGATAACCATAACCATGATTATTTACCATTTCATGCTTTCAGGGTTATATGCCGACGGAGATTTCTCATTTTTTCTTCAAAATCTGATATTGCATTACATTGTGCCAAGCATGGTAATTCTTGATTGGATTTTGTTCGACCTCAAACGAACATTTCACAGTCTTGATCCACTGTATTGGCTGTCTATTCCAATCCTGTACTCAGCATTTCCTTTATTGTATAAAGGGGGCAAATGGATCAACCCCCAAAATACAAGGCAGTCACTACGTTTGCGGCACAGACGGACGGACACGGCATCGGCTTTTCAGCCGGGAAAGGAAAGGATTATGAATGAACTCACCTATGAACGGGTAGGAGATTATCTTCTGCCATGTATCAGGCTCTCAGACACGCTGGACGCACCACCCTTGGGCAGATACGGCATGATGCACAAGGAATATACCTAATGGCTAATGAACAATCGCAAATTTTCGCGAAATCGTCCAGAAGAATGCTTTTAAGTCAAGCCAAGCAAAAAGGGTACGAAGAATCTGCCCTATGCGGGACAAATTCAACGCTATGATCGACAGGGCTATCGTGGTTTCGCTCGTTTCCTTTAGCCGGGTTCTGATCAGCCCTAAACCAAATGATCCTTTCGCGTGGCTGAAATGCCGTTCAACTTCTACCCGATCTATCTCGTCCGCCCGAATCCGTTTCTTGTCAGTCTCCGCGCTTTTCTTTGGTCTGCCAAGAGGTTTGCCGGAAATCCGTATTCCGTTTTTTCTGCAAAATGCCAGGTTCGTACGGTTTCGGTATATTCCATCCACCAGCACTCTTTCGGGGTAATGCCCTTCTCGCTTCCGATAGCGCTCTATTATCCCAATCAAGTTAGCGCTTTCGTTATATGCATCGAACGATGTATGTTCCAGTCTGACAAATCCATCTGATACGCTTATCTCCAGCTTGGCGCCGAACTCGCAC
>Ga0099364_10005455_pt1 | contig 18837 bp, 13 predicted proteins | sample TergutTh196P3_FD_73070 | JGI IMG/M metagenome (GOLD analysis project Ga0099364, IMG submission 73070) | Microcerotermes parvus P3 segment gut microbial communities from Pointe-Noire, Republic of the Congo - Th196 P3 | ecosystem: Host-associated > Arthropoda: Insects > Digestive system > Gut ...
TTCTGTAATTCTGTCAATAAACCAAATAATTATGTCAGCAGAAATCAAAAATCTTCAACCGCAGCCGGTCTGGAACTATTTTTATGACCTAACGCAGATTCCCCGTCCGACCGGACACATGAAAGGTATAACAAAGTATATCCTTGATTTTGGAAAAGAACAGGGATTGGAAGTGAAACAGGACGAAGTCGGCAATGTATTGATTTGCAAGCCAGCTACTCCCGGATTCGAAACGTGCAAAACAGTTGTGTTACAGTCGCATTTGGATATGGTTCCGCAAAATAACTCGGATGTAACGCACGATTTCCTTACCGATCCGATCAATGCTTATGTTGACGGCGAATGGGTAAGAGCCACGCAGACAACGCTTGGCGCCGACAATGGTATCGGCGTAGCATTGATGTTGGCTATGCTCTCCGACGGAACCCTGCAACACGGCCCTATCGAAGCGCTCTTTACCGTTGACGAAGAAGTCGGTATGACAGGCGCTTTCGGCTTAAAGTCCGATTTCCTGAAGGGACGCATATTGATAAACACTGATTCGGAAGAAGAGGGCGAACTTTTTGTCGGGTGTGCCGGAGGCGCCGATTTGAATATCACCTTCCAGTACAAAAAAGGAGCTCCCCTGATTGAAGGGGACGTGCCGGTGAAAATTATGCTGAGGGTACTGAAAGGAGGGCATTCGGGCGTTGATATCCATCGCGGGCGTGCCAATGCAAACAAATTAATGTTCCGGTTTCTCAAGGACGTCATCCGTAATTTTGGCGCGCGATTGGCTTCTATTGAAGGAGGTTCGATGCGCAATGCCATTCCGCGCGAAGCAATGGCCGTGATCACCCTTCCGAATGACAATGTTGAAGCGTTGTGGGAATTGGTAGCCGACTATCAGGAAATATTCCGCACCGAATATGCAGGCATTGAAAATAATATCCATTTCGCGGCAGAGATGACTGATAAACCTCTTTTTTTATTGCCGGAAGAGGTTCAAGATGATTTGATTAACGCGATCGAGGGTTGTCAGAATGGGGTGATCAGCATGTTGCACGATTTTCCCGATACCGTCGAGACATCGTCCAATCTTGCCATTGTGAAGTCGTCGAAAGGAATGATCGAAGTGAAAATATTGGCGCGCAGTTCGTCCGAGAGCCGGAAGGAAGCGCTTTGTTCTTCATTGGAAAGCGTTTTTTCGATGGCGGGAGCCAGGGTCGAATACGGAGGCGCATACGGAGGCTGGCAACCCAATATCAACTCGCCGATATTACAGCGGATGCAGGAGACGTATCAGAAACTCTATCAAAGGAAACCGGCGATCAAAGTGATTCATGCCGGTTTGGAATGTGGGATTATTCAGGGAGTTTTCCCGGATATGGATATGATTTCTTTTGGACCGGATATACAATTTCCCCATTCGCCCGACGAAGCGGTTCGTATCGGCTCCGTTCAGAAAGTATGGGATTTCATGGTGGCGACATTGGCCTCGATGGTTTGAATTTTTGATGAAACAGAGCAAAATTGTTGAGTACGAAAACGAGGCGTATATCCGTATCAAAGGCGCTCGCGTCAATAATCTGAAAAATATAGATGTAGCGATTCCCCGCGACCGGTTGGTGGTGATTACCGGTTTGTCGGGAAGCGGGAAGTCGTCGCTTGCTTTTGATACGTTGTATGCCGAGGGGCAGCGGCGGTATGTCGAGAGCCTGTCGGCGTATGCTCGTCAGTTTCTCGGACGGATGAACAAGCCCGAATGTGATTATATCAAGGGGATTCCGCCAGCTATCGCCATCGAACAAAAAGTCAATGTTCGGAATCCGCGCTCAACGGTCGGGACATCTACCGAAATTTATGAGTATATCCGCCTGTTATATGCCCGGATAGGGAAGACTATTTCACCTGTTTCAGGCCGGGAGGTGAAGAAACATCAGGTCAGCGATGTAGTGAACAAGGCGTTCAGTTATCCGGACGGAACGCGATTTGCCGTCTATGCGCCGGTCATCCTGCCCAAAGGGCGAAACCTGCAAGAACAATTGGAAATACTCCAGAAAGAAGGATATACACGGCTCGAAATCGACGGAAAAGTATACCGCATCGGCGAGGTATTGGGAAATCCGGAACTATTGAACTTAAAATATCTGAAACCAAAGACCCGAAACCCGAAACCCGGAACTGAGGTCGAACTGTTGATTGACCGCTTACAGCTATCAGACGATCAATTATTGCTAAACCGTTTGGCTGATTCTGTCGAAACCGCATTTTTTGAAGGACATGATATTTGTCGCTTGCGTATCTATCTGCCGGATAAAACAGAATTGTTTGAGTTTTCGAAGAAGTTCGAGGCTGACGGAATAATGTTTGAAGAGCCTTCCGATTTGATGTTCAACTTCAACAATCCTGTCGGCGCATGTCCTGTTTGCGAAGGCTATGGTAAGGTATTGGGTATTGATGAAAATTTAGTGATACCGGACAAGAGCCTGTCGGTCTACGAAGGCGCTGTTGCTTGCTGGCGGGGGGAGGTGATGTATGAATGGCTACGCAGTTTTATCAATAAAAGCGCCCGTTTCGATTTTCCGATACACCGCGCTTATTATGATTTGACGGAGGCGGAAAAGGATCTTTTGTGGCGTGGCGCCAAGGGATTGCATGGGATTGATGATTTTTTTGCCTTTGTAGAAGAAAATCAGTATAAGATTCAATTCCGTGTGATGAAGGCGCGTTACCGTGGGAAGACAGTCTGTCCGTCGTGTAAGGGAGGACGACTGAAAAAGGGGGCGCAGTATGTGATGGTTGGCGGACGGACGGTCGCTGAGTTGGCGACGATGCCCGTTACCGAATTGGAACAGTTTTTTTGCCAACTGACACTGAACGATACAGACGCAGCCATTGCCAAACGGTTGCTGACGGAGATAAACAACCGGTTGCAATACCTGCTCAATGTCGGGTTGGGTTATCTGACATTAGACCGTCTCTCGTCGACGCTTTCGGGGGGTGAAAGCCAACGTATCAATCTGGCTACTTCGTTAGGCAGCAGTTTGGTCGGCTCGCTTTATATCTTAGATGAGCCGAGTATCGGATTACATTCACGAGACACAAAAATGTTGATAACGGTACTGCGTCAGCTTCAGGCGTTGGGTAATACGGTTGTTGTAGTCGAGCATGACGAAACAATTATCCGGATGGCCGATTATATCATTGATATCGGCCCCGATGCCGGGCGGTTAGGCGGCGAAGTCGTTTATCAGGGGCCTGTCAACCAATTACAGCCCAACAACAACAGCTATACCGTACGCTATCTGACAGGAAAGGAAGTCATTCAAGCGCCGGAATTTATCAGGGCATGGAATCAATACATCGAAATCCAAGGAGCACATCACAATAACCTGAAGAAGATTGATGTAAAATTTCCCTTGAATATCATAACAGTTGTAACGGGCGTCAGCGGCTCAGGTAAAAGTTCGCTTGTGCGTGATATTCTCTATGAAGGGGTGAAACGTCTATTAGATGATGCGCCGTTGGGTGTCGACTGTAAAGCGATCACGGGCGATGTAAAACGGATTCATTCAATCGAATATGTCGACCAGAATTCCATTGGCCGCAGTTCGCGCTCTAACCCTGTAACATATATCGGCGCTTACGATGAAATACGTAAACTATTTGCCGAAAGACCTTTGTCGAAACAAATGGGTTATACGCCGGCATTTTTTTCGTTCAACAAGGAAGGCGGTCGTTGCGAAGAATGCAAGGGAGACGGGAAAATTACGGTCGAGATGCAGTTTATGGCCGATATCACGCTTGAATGTGAAGCGTGTCACGGCAAACGTTTTCAGCCGGATTTGTTGGAGGTCGAATTTCATGGCGCAAACATTTACGATATGCTGGAGATGACCGTAAATCAGGCCATCGAATTTCTCAAAACACATCATGATTCGCAGACCCGGAAGATTGTTCGAAAGATAAAACCTTTGCAGGAAGTAGGATTGGGTTATATCAAGTTAGGACAAACCTCCTCGACACTTTCCGGCGGCGAAAACCAGCGGGTGAAATTAGCATACTATCTGGGACAGGAAAAACAGGAACCGGCTTTATTTATCTTCGACGAACCGACCACCGGACTCCATTTTCATGACATCAAAACCTTGTTAAACGCTTTCAGGGCGATGATAGCCAAGGGACATACGGTGGTGATCATTGAGCATCACTTAGACGTCATCAAATGCGCCGATTACATCATTGATTTAGGCCCCGAAGGAGGAAAGGACGGCGGATATTTGGTTTGCGCCGGTACGCCCCAAGAAGTAGCCGCCTGCGAAACATCGTATACAGGGCGGTATCTGAGGGAACGCATATGAATAACCGAATCACATTGTTTTATATTAGTGGCCTTGGTATATTTCTTTGTGATCGTTGTGGTTTAACTGAAAAATCACTACCTTTGCATTTTCACAGCTAATAATAAAACATCCAATGAAAAAAATAGTGTTTATATTCCTGGTTTGCCTTTTATTTGCGTCATGCAGGCAAAACAAAGTCTATTTTGAAGAGAGCGGAATCATATTTCGTACATTATATCAAATTAAATATCAATCAGATGAATTATTAACTGATAAGATCAACGCTGAACTGCAGGCATTCGATCTTTCGTTGAATCCGTTTAATTCTAATTCGATCTTAGCAAAAGTAAACCGGAACGAAGAAGTAGAAGTAGACACATGGTTTACGGAGGTATTTAACAAAGCAATGGAAGTGTCCGAACACTCGAACGGGATGTTTGATGTGACAGTTGCTCCATTGATTAATTTATGGGGATTTGGTTTTGAACAAATGGACAGTATTTCGCCGGAAGTGATTGATAGTCTGAAGGCTTTCGTGGGTTACCGGAAAGTGCGGTTAGAAGGCAGGCATCTCATCAAGGACGACCCTCGTATTATTCTCAATTTTTCAGCCATTGCCAAAGGATATGCCTGCGACGTGATGGCTGCATTACTTGAACGGGAAGGGGTCACAAATTATATGGTTAATATTGGTGGAGAAATTGCTGCCAGAGGGAAAAATGCACATGGGAATTGTTGGCAGTTAGGTATCAACGAACCTGAAGATGAGTTTACTTACTTACAAAACGAATACAAGGAAATCGTACAACTTTGCGACAGGAGCGGGTTAGCTACTTCGGGCAATTATCGCAATTTTTACATCAAAGACGGCAAGAAATATGGCCATACCATCGACCCGATCACAGGCTATCCGGCAGAACAAAATATCTTGAGCGCCACGATTGTAGCGCCCGATTGCATGACTGCTGACGCCTACGCTACGGCTTTTATGGCCATGGGCATTGAAGCAGGTTGCCGCATGGCCGAACAAATCCCTGAAATCGAATATTATCTGATATACTCAGGCGAGGACGGCACATTGCAAATCAAATATTCAAAGGGGATGTCGTCGAAATTAGTAACAGCCCCCCTCAATCCCCCCGAAGGGGGGAGGCAAGGATCCTGACCTATTAGAGGATGCTTGGGCTTTCTACCCAATTCTCCCCCAATTCATCTCCCTGCCAAAAAGCGTCTTGAGTCGTTCTTGCAAGAGGCGGTTCATATCTGATTCCAGGTCCGGGTCTTCTTCTAAGATATGTTCGGCCATGTTACGGGCATACTGTAAAATCTGTCCGTCGGCAGCCAGATTCGCAATTTTCAGATACAGTCCGGCGCCGCTCTGCTGCGTCCCCTCCAGATCACCTTGACCCCGTAACCGCAAGTCGGCTTCCGCAATTTCGAAACCGTCATTGCTATTCACCATGATTTCCAGTCGCTTGCGGGTGTCATTACTTAGTTTGTAAGAAGAGACTAAGATGCAATAAGACTGGTCGGTTCCTCTTCCAACCCGTCCTCTGAGTTGGTGTAGTTGCGACAGGCCGAAACGCTCGGCACTTTCAATGACCATTACCGAGGCTTTCGGCACATTTACTCCCACCTCTATCACAGTGGTGGCCACAAGTATCTGTGCCTCGCCCAACACAAAACGCTGCATGGCGGTTTCCTTCTCTTTCGGTTTCATCTTTCCGTGCACCATACAAACTAAGTATTCGGGAAAAACCTCGCTGAACACTTTGAATCCTTCTTCCAGATTTTTGTAATCAAGCGATTCACTTTCTTCAATCAAGGGATACACCACATATACCTGACATCCTTTCCGGATTTCCTGATGCAGGAAAGCATACAAATCCGCCCGTTTGTTATCGTAACGGTGTAAGGTCTTGACAGGTTTGCGTCCTGGGGGCAGTTCGTCGATGACCGAAACATCCAAGTCGCCATACAATGTCATGGCTAATGTACGCGGGATAGGAGTAGCTGTCATAATTAATATATGGGGTACTTTTTTGTTCTTTATCCATAACCGCGAACGCTGTTCGACTCCAAAACGATGTTGTTCGTCAATAATCGCCAATCCTAACGATGCAAAAACGACCGTATTTTCAATCAACGCATGGGTGCCTACGATAAACTGTATGGTTCCGTCGGCTATCCCCTGTAAAATCACTTTCCGGTCTTTCGATTTGGTTGAACCGGTCAGCAAGGCGACGCGTATATCCATGTCTTTGAGGTACTCTGTCAACGTGGCATAATGTTGTTGCGCCAAAATTTCGGTAGGCGCCATCAGGCAAGCCTGGTGATGATTATCAACCGCCAGCAGCATGGATAACAGGGCGACCAATGTTTTTCCACTCCCCACATCACCCTGCAAAAGGCGATTCATCTGCCTACCGTTTCCCATGTCCTTCCGGATTTCACGGACAACCCGTTTCTGGGCGCCCGTCAATTCGAACGGCAGACAATCCTTGTAAAACCTATGAAAGGCATCGCCGACCTTTTCAAAGACAATCCCTTCCAACTTCTGCCGTCGGGCGCGTGCTGTTCGAAGGATATTCAATTGGATAAAAAACAATTCATCAAATTTCAGGCGTAACTGCGCTTTCTTCAACAATTCGGCAGATTCGGGAAAATGAATATTCCGCAATGCTTGGGATAAAGATACCATGCGGGTTTTCTCCAGAATATAGGAAGGAAGTATCTCCGGCAGGCGCCAGTCTAAACCGGATAATAACCTGTATTGCAGGTTTTGGATAGCACGTGAATGAAGAAACGCCTTTTTCATCGGTTCGGTTGTCGGATAAAAAGGGACTAATCCGCTTGCTACCTGTTGTGTATCTTCAATCGAATCAATATCCGGATGTACGATATTATAATTGTTCCCAAATTCGGTCGGTTTGCCAAAAACGATATATTCCTGACCTGTTTTATATTTATCGGTAATATATTTTAATCCCTTAAACCAGACTAAATCAATCGTTCCTGTTTCGTCGGCGAATTTGGCGATTCGTCGTTTCGACTTCATTTCGCCCACCGTTTCAAAGGCAAGTATCTGTCCTTTTAGCTGGATGTAAGGCATCGTTCCGTTGACTTCCCGTACTTTATAAATCCGGCTGCGGTCGATATGTTTATACGGGAAATAATACAGCAAGTCTTCACAGGAGACAATGTTTGCCTCCTTTTTCAGTATCTCAGCTTTTCGGGGGCCTACACCCTGCAGATACATCACATCACTGTTTACATCCATTGGTTTGATTGTTTAAGGAATGAAAAGGAATGTACCCTTTTGCAATAAATATATGAAACCCGCTCGCGCCGATTTGCAATCGGTGTGTTGTTTGTAACGTAGTATGGAAGGCGCGGATTGCAAATCCGCGCCAGCAGGAGTATAATACTATTCATTACGACAGCCCTTTTTAAGTAACCATTCTGCAGTCAACAAATCTATCGGGGTGGTGATTTTGATGTTTTCAAGGTTGCCTTCAATCAGGCAGATGGATTTACCTGTGGTTTCAACGATGGATGCTTCTTCGGTAAACAAGGGTTGCCATGGTTGCTTGTACGCTTCAAACAACCAATTGCGCAAAAACACCTGAGGTGTCTGTACGATATAATAATTGCTCCTGTCGACTGCCCGGCTCTGCCCGCCCTCCTTAACGCGGAGCGATTCGCTATGGGGAACGACAGGAATGGCGGCGCCTTTTTCTTCGGCAGCCTGAAAACAGGACGCTATCACCTCAATGGCGACAAATGGTCGTACCCCGTCGTGTACGCCGATGATGTCACAATCGGCGACTTCAGATAAAGCGTTTTGCGTGGAATGGTATCGTGTTTCTCCGCCGTGCACTATCCGGTGAGGGATGTTGCAATTCAATTCACGGCAAAGCATCTCCCAATACGTTTGATAAACGTCCGGAAGAGCCAATACGATCCGCACCGATGCATCCCAGCGGTGAAAAACCTCTAAGGTATGCATCAAAACAGGTTTTCCCTGTAACGGGATAAATTGTTTGGGCAACTCGCCACCCATCCGCAACCCTTTACCTCCGGCAACGATGATAACGGCGCGTTTCACTGCAATTCCTCTAAGATTTTCTTCACTTCTTCATCTGCTTTAAACAGTTTTTCTTTACATAATTGAATCAACCGGCTTGCCTCTTTCACCTTGTGTGAAAGTTCGTCGACATCCAATTCACCCCGTTCAATATCTGCCACAATCGTACGAAGTTTTTCAATTGATTCGTTGTACGTTTCTTTTTCTTCCATATAAACTATATATTAAATAAACAACCGACTAAAATCATAAACCTTAAAGAAAAAATGTTTCTGGTTTCTTGAACTTTGAATCCTATTTCACAACTGACCGCTGTTCGCCATCGGCAAACCGCGTTGTAATTTCATCTCCTGTTTGTAAGGCGTAGGCATGTTTGACTGTTTTTCCTTCTTTGAGCGTCAATGTATATCCTTTTTTCAATATATAATCGGGTGACGCCATTTTTAGAAATTGCTCATGCAGATGCAATTCCTGATTTTTGCCGGACAACAGCGTAATCAACCGGTTCTGCATGTTTTGCCGTATGTTGGTCAAGGTCGAATGTTGCCTTTCCACAAATAAATGGGCTACAGAAAGGTTTTTTGCCAATGTAAGCAGTTGCATCCGTTTTCGTTCAATCATTGCGATCACCTTCGACGGCAACTGAGCCGCCACCCATTTCAACGTTATTTGCGCATCGGATAATATGCCGGATACTTTCGTGCAAATCCACTGTTGCAGCCCGTTCAACTCATCCGCCTGTTCATCCATGCGTCCGATTAAGAATGCGGCTACAGCCGTAGGCGTTTTCATCCGCGTATGCGCCACCATATCTACCGCCGAATCATCACGTTCATGTCCAATGCCGGTGATGACGGGCAAAGGAAACTGGGCGCAATGGGCTGCCAATATATACGAATCGAAACAATGTAAATCGGCTGCCGACCCTCCGCCACGTATAATCACAACCACATCGAAATATGCTGCATGAGTACACACTTTATCCAAGGCGTCAATCACCGATTCCTCCGCCTTTTCCCCCTGCATCAGAGTCGGAAATAATTTCAGGTAAAAAGGATAACCGGCTTTGTTGTGAAACAACTGATTGACAAAATCTTCATATCCGGCAGCTGTTGGCGAAGTGATCACCGCAATGCGCTGGGGGAGTAGCGGAAACGGCAAATCCCTGTTCAAATCGAAAACACCTTCTTCCTTGAGACGGCGCACAATCTCCATCCGTTTTTTTATCAAATCACCAATCGTATAGGAAGGGTCAATTTCGTGGACGGTCAGACTGTATCCGTATAATTTATGAAATTCGACCGAAACATTGACCAATACCTTTAAACCTGAGACAAATGCCTGTCCTGTCGTTTTTTCGAAATAAGCTTTTAATTGTTGGAATACGCGCATCCAAATCGTTCCGCGCGCTCTTGCCACAAGCTGGTTGGTCTGTTGGTCTTTTTCTACAAACTCTAAATAGCAATGACCCGAAGAAACATTGACCCGCACATCACTTGTCTCTGCCCTGAGCCAATACATTCCCGGAAACCGGTCGTTGATGGTTTCACTCACCCGTTCATTTAATTCCGACAACGAAAGAGACCCTGATGCGTATATATCATTGAACAGGTTCATTTAATTCTCTTATATAAGCCTTATAGATATCAGGGATTCCATATCCTTTTTCTACATCCGGCTGGTTTGCCTGTGAAGCGGTTTGCCGGATTAGTTCGATGATCTCCTTGTTTGTCAACCAGGGCAAAGACTGCCACAGGCAAACGCCCAACCCGGCCATGATCGGCGTAGCAAAAGAAGTCCCGTTCGCGTACTTTACATTCCCATCCGAACCAATCACGGTTACTCCCGAACCTAAGGCTACCACATCGGGTTTCACCCGGAAATCGGCTGTGAAACCCGTCGAACTGAAATTACTGCGTTCATTTTCTGATGTGACAGCTCCCACAGTCAATACATTGGGAGCATCCGAGGGAAAAGTGACTTTCTCCCATTCTTTTCTTCCTTCATTGCCTGCGCTGCAAAAAAGCAACATCCCTTTTTCCGCCGCCATTTCCGCCACCTGTGTAACAAATGCTGTGCGCCCGTCCAGATCGGAAAGCGTATAATTATTCGCCGGATCATCGAATTCATAATATCCTAATGATGATGTTATTATATCTACTCCTACACTATCCGCATATTCAAGCGCTGCAGCCCAGTAGTCTTCTTCAATCGGAAACTCTGTCCGTATATCTTCACTTTTGATTAACAGGTAGGATGCTTCCGGCGCCGTACCGATCATCCAGCCCGGCAGGTTGGCAGCCAGACAGGAAAGTACTTTAGTGCCATGATCGTCGCCACAAAACACACTCTTTCCCGGAAACACGAAATTGCGGGTGCCAATCAGTTGGAACGTTGAGAAAGCCTGAATCCTGTCTACATTCAAGAAACCGGCATCAATCACAGCAATCCGCATCCCTTGTCCGCGACGCCCCATTGTATGCAGACGAATGCCGTTTAACATCTCAATTTGTTGTTCGGCATACCCATAATCATTCGGCAGTTTGGCATTTGCCGGTTCCAGCAGGGTATTATCATCCTGGCATACATCTGTTTGCAACCTGTCTTTTCCGTACCATACACATTGAACGGAATCGACCACAGGCAATATTTTTATTTGCTCAACGAGTAAACTGTCTTCGCATTCGACGACGATGGTCGACATCCATTTGCTTTGCGTGACAAGCCGACATCCGGTTGATAGAATCGTTTCAATAGACGACAAATGAATTGGAACATCGGAAAGCGTAATCTCCACATTTCGTTTATTCCTTCGTTCGATTGTTTCCTGCGAAAGAAATGTTTCAGGCGATTCCACATCCTTTTCCGCAATACCTTTATTTTTCAGATAGACCCTGAAACAATAACTTTCGCTGGCATTCAACGAAATGATTGAAAGAAACAGGCTTATCCAAATTAAAAACGGATAAAAATAATAACGTTTATATTTATACACTTTCTTTAAAACCGGGGAATTTCCCTTCATTCCTTCGCCGGAGTTAATATCATGATTAGGTCGTAACCGCCGACAGACATCATACCTTTGAGGTTATCTCCATCCGGATTGAAGGTCATTGTCATGTAAAATTCACCTCCCGCATACTCACATACATACGCGTCGTCTTGTTTCGTGACTTCTATCGGATCTCCAAAATAATCGTTATGAAGTATCACCAATACCAACTTGTCATTCTGCATCTTGAACTCCACCTGTCCTTGTCCGAATTCCGGTGGTGCATCCGGCATGGTATAATTCCACTTCCCGACAGGGTTACTACTCGTCTGAGCCTGTATGATAAAACCCAAAAGCAACATACATGCCACAAAGATTCCTTTCATCATTTTCTTTTTCATAATTTGTAGTTATTTAGCAATTATCCGCCAAAGATAAGTAATATATTTAAGGAACAAAAAAATAATCGTAACTTTGCGAGAAAAAACATGAGCGTAAATAATACGTATATTCTCCGGTTGTCGGGGATTACGAAATATTATCAGGATGGCGAAAAGAGTCAAAACCATGTATTACGTGGAATAGGGATGTTTGTTGGGAAAGGTGAGTTTGTTGCGGTGAAAGGCGTTTCCGGTTCGGGGAAAACGACGCTTTTGTCGATTCTCGGTACGCTATTGATGCCCGATGCAGGCAGTTACCTGTTCGACGGGCAGGAAATGAACGCTCCGGGAGTCGACCATTCCGTTATCCGTAACCGGCATATCGGTTTTATGTTTCAGGATCACCGGTTGCTTCCGCAGTTGACTGCATTGGAAAATATCCTTTTACCCATCCTTGCCTACCGGCAAAAGGCAGGTGACGAAGAAACAGGTTATGCCCGCCGGTTGATGGAGTTGACGGGTGTTTCGGGATTAACGGGACAGTATCCAAAGACTTTATCGGGAGGCGAATCCGCCCGTATCGCCCTTTGCCGGGCCTTGATGATGCAGCCTTCATTGCTTTTGGCAGACGAACCCACCGGTCAGCTTGATGCCGGTAATGCGCAGAAAATCGCCCTGTTGTTATCGGAAATCAACAAGACCCTTCATACCACCATCGTGATGGTGACCCATTCGGACGAAATGGTTTCGGTAGCACATCGGATATTTACGCTTAAAAACGGGATATTAACGTGAATAGCAAAGAACTGATAAAAGGAAACCGGACTTACTTTACCCGTTATTACAAATTGGTAGCGTTTGCCGTGATCATCACGACTGCCGTGATAACCGGTAGTTTAGTGGTAGGCGATTCTGTACGCTCCACGTTGGTGAACAGGGTCTATGACCGGTTGGGAAGTACCGAAACGGTCGTCTTTTCCATGCAATCCTTTATGGATAGCGCATTCGTTCATCATCCTGTATTTGAAGGACATACACGGGCAATGCTCGTGTCCGAAGGTTTTGTTTCCCAAGCGGGACGGTTGATTCCGGTGATGGTGTGGGGGGTGAACGATATGTCTGTTTCGCGTGGTAAAGCCCGTATCAATACGAGTTTAGCCAAAGAATTGAATAACTCACCGGATGATATCGTACTGCGCCTGCCGGCTACGGGTATGGTGCCTTCCGGCTCATTGTTCGTCACCGATAACTATACGACTGCTTTGCGGCTTACATTCGACGGCATAGTTGATGTGAAACAACATGGAAACCTAAGCCTGAAGAATGAACAGGCCTTGCCGTTAAATATTTTTGTCAACCGCGACGAATTAGCCGAAGTGATTGAAACCGAAGGGAAAATCAATCTGCTGCTGAGCAACAGGATAATCTCATCCGAAGAATTGGATAAAGCATGGAATCCAGCTATTTCCGGATTAAAATCAACAATGAAAGACGGGTTTAAGGAAATCACTTCCGACAGGATATTTATTCAGGAAGAGGTTGTTCGGGCTATTAGTCTCAACCATCCACAACCAAACCGTCTGTTTTCCTATTTGGTTAATTCCATCGAACATACAGTTCCAAGTTCAACGTTCAACGTTCAACGTTCAATGTCCCAGGTTCAAAGTTCCGGATTCGCTGATCATACGATACCGTATTCTTTTGTGACGGCGATGGATCAATTCGGGGATTACACATTACATCCGGACGAAATCATCTTATCCGATTACACCGCCCGGCGTCTTGGGGTCAGGGAAAATGATACGCTGGCGCTGACCTTTTACACTTCACGTAATTTAAAAACGCTTTCTACGGATACCATTCAATTTTATGTAAGCAGGATTGTTCCCATTCAGGAACTTGCTGCCGATGCGGGATTAAGCGCCGATTATCCGGGGTTAGCCAATGCAGAACGATGTACGGACTGGAACGCCGACCTGCCCATTGATATGACATTGATTACCGACGAAGACGAAAGTTACTGGGAGACCTGGAAGGCTACCCCCAAAGCCATTATCCCGTATCTGTCGGTAGCTGAAAAATGGAGTAATTCGTTTGGGAGCGTTACGGCGGTAAGAATAAAAGCCCCCCCCAACCTCCCCGAAGGGGGGGGGATTGATCACAGTCCCGTAAACCTTGAACCAGCAACCTTGAACCAGCAACCAGCAACCCTGACAGAGTTCGAAGCCCTGTCAGGATCAGGATGGAGAGGTTTCGGCATCCAACTGACCCACCCCCGCGAAACAGCTTTTCAGGCAGCCCGGGGCGGCGTTGATTTCTCAAGTTTGTTTCTCTCGTTGGGATTCTTTATTATCCTGTCGGCTGTATTGCTGATGCTGGTTCCCCTGTCCGAAATGTTACAGCAACGAAAAGACGAAACCACGTTATTGTATTCGTTGGGATATACCTCCAAACGTATCATCAAATTATGCTGGTTGGAATCGGTTCCTGTCGTTTTCGTTTCGTCGGTTGCGGGGGTTGCTGCGGGTCTGCTTTATACCTGGTTCGTGTTATTTCTCTTGGGAACGGTCTGGAAAGGAGCTACCCATACCGAAGGATTTATGGTTTATCCGCATGCCGTGACGATACTGATTGGTTTACTGACCGGTATCCTGTTGTCTGTATATCTGCTGCGGATAATGCTGGTGCGTTCTTTAAAAAATACGGTACGGCACAGAAAACAGAAAAGACTCTCCCTACGGAGGAAACTTGTTTCGGTCGTTTTGCTTACGTTTATCGTTGTATTGGCTGTTTTTATCAATGCGGCCTACATCCAGTCTGCTGTTCTTTTCGTGCTGGTAGGCCTTTCTTTTCAGGGCGCTACCGGCTTGTGGGGCGACTATCTGATTTGTCGCAACGGAGCGTTTTTTGACAGACCCTTTACCGTAGCCACACCTGTCTGGGCGACCTTGTTTGCTGGTCGTAAACAGGCTATGTTATCGTTCTTCTCGCTTTCGATGGGCGTGTTTATTGTATTTGCAGTCGGCCTCAACCGGCAAGGATTTACCGACAGTGCGCAGCTTGCAACCGGGACAGGAGGCTTTTCGCTCTGGTGCGAAAGCAGCGTACCTGTCTATCATAACCTGTCTGTTTCGCTGGGACGCGAGAGACTTGCCCTGACCGAATTGCCTGCCGATGCCGAGGTATTACAGTTTCTCCGGTATGGAGCCGATGATGCGAGCTGCCTGAACCTGAATAAGGTAAGTACTCCTACTGTGCTCGGAGTCGATATGGAGCAACTGAGCCGGAGCTCTTTCGCAATCAATCGGATGATGGGGGAGGATGGGGGAAACAGGGGAAATGGGGAGCGTCGGTTTGAGGCGTTTCGCTATCGTACAGATTCTGTTTATCCTGTTTTGGTCGATGAAACCGTTTTGACGTGGGGATTAGGTTTACAGCTTGGTGATACGATTGTCTATGAAGGCAGCAAGGGGAAAAGCGCCGTACTGCGTTTGGCCGGTACGCTTCGTAATTCGATATTCCAAGGAAATATTCTGATAGACAGCCATTTGTTTTCGGAAATCTGGGATGAAATCACCGGTAGCGAAGTGATGTTAGTCAAGGTGAACGAAAACGAAACAGAGAATGTCAAAATGTTGATATCGCAAGCGTTGAATAATTACGGCGTCCATGTTACGACTACAAACGACCGGTTGAAAATGTTTAACAGTGTAACAGATACATACCTGACGATTTTCCTGATGCTTGGTAGCGTTGGTTTGATGCTCGGGATCATGAGTTTTATCATTGTGATACGCAAAAACTTAGTTTTAAGGCAGCAAGAGATTTATGTATACCGTTCGCTGGGTTTTCCGGATCGAAAGATTGCAGAATTCCTGTATAAAGAAAACAGCATCGTTCCCTTGTATGCGATTGGAACAGGTTTTGTTGGGGCTTTTCTTGCAGCAGGCGGAGGAATAGTGAATGTGAGTATATGGCTACTATTGACTTCTTTCGTCTTTGCGATGTTGTTTGTGGGGTGTATATTGGTGTTTATTAAGAAGGTGGTGGGTGAAGTTATATAAATAGGGGAATTTGAACTTTGAACATTGAAATATATGAAAATATTGTTTATCATTCCCGGATCTGGTGATTCGTTTTATTGTGGGAACTGTTTTCGTGATAGCCTTCAGGCTGCTGCTTTGCGTCAAGCCGGACATGAGGTTATTGTAATGCCGCTTTATCTGCCGCTGACCGACAAGGCGTTTCAGGCGGATACCCCCCTGTTTTTTCCGGCAACGACCACCTATGTGGCGCATAGTTTTTTCCGTAGATGGCCGATGCCCAAATGGATGAGACGATTGTTTGGTTCAAAATCCGCCCTTAAATTAGCGGTTTCTTTTGCGGGCAGCACTTCGGCCGAAGGGATGGAAGGAATGACGCTCTCAATGATTTATGGGAATGACAGTGTATTCCATGAGCAGGTTGGCAACCTGATTGATTGGATTGAAAAGCACGAACAGCCCGATATCATTCATTTTTCGAGTTCTTTATTGATAGGGATAGCGAAGGCCATCAAGCAACGAATCCGCATACCTGTTGTGTGTTCATTGCAGGATGAAGAAGTGTGGATTGACAGCTTGAAAGCAAAGTTTTCGGAGATTGCATGGAAAGGGATTCTTGACAATATCGGATATGTGGATAAATACATTACGACAAGCGATTTTTACAGGCAAGTAGCATTATCCAAAATCCCTCAGTTTCAGGACATAGAGGTGATATATCCGGGTGTTGTGATTGATCAATACGTTTCCGGAAGTTATCCGGAAGACCCTGTTATCGGATTCTTTTACCGGATGAATCGTTTAAACGGTTTAGATATCCTGGCGGATGCTTTTGTAAAACTAAAAAGCAGCCATACAATACCCAACCTGAAACTGAAAATCGGTGGCGGATATACTTCGCACGACAAGAAGTTTATCCGGTCTATCCGGAAAAAATTAGCGCCTTACGCCGGTGATGTGGAGATCAAAGAGGGATACCGGCTTGAAGACCATGCGCAGTTTTACAAAGAGGTATCCGTCATTTGCGTACCGATTACATTTGATGAAGGTGTCGGTTTATATCTTTGTGAGGCGTTTGCCGCCGGACGGCCTGCCGTCGAACCGGCTACCGGATCGTTTGCAGAAGTGGTCGCTGATGCGGGAGTGATTTACTCGCCAAACAACAGCAATGCCTTGGCCGAAGCCCTGGAGAAACTCCTGGCCGACCCGACCTTCTACCATACATGCTGTCAAAACGCACTGCAACTGTCAAAAAACCGTTACAACAGCCATGTTCTGGCAGAACAATTGGTGCGTTTGTATAAAGAGGTTCAAGGTTTCGGGTTCAAGGGTTAAGATTTTTTATTCAAACTAAAAATTATTTTTTCGCCGACTTGTTTGCAGATATGTCGGCAATGATTTTCCGGCATTCTTCCAATGTGAGATTGGCCGGAACGACATTTTTAGGTATCCGGTAGTTTGTGTCGTTGAAAGCAATATAAGCGCCATACTTGCCATTCAGGATTTCCAGACCCGGCTCTTCGGCAAATGTTTTGATATGCCGTTGCGATTCCTTCTTACGTTTCTCCTCAATCAACATGATCGCCTCTTCCGGTGTGATGGAAAGGGGGTTGAGTGTTTTTGGAATTGAGATAAACACACTGTTGTGACGGACAAACGGCCCGAACCTGCCAATACCTGCCACCATCTCTTTCCCTTCAAATTCGCCGATGGCACGTGGAAGGGCAAACAATTTCAATGCTTCTTCCAATGTAATCGTTTCGATGGATTGCCCTTTCATCAGGGAGGCAAAACGTGGTTTGGGCGCTTTCTTGTCATCCGGCTGTGCATGTCCGATTTGGGCGACAGGACCGTACCGTCCGATTTTGACATAGACAGGTTCGCCGCTTTGAGGGTCCAGTCCCAATGCACGTTCACCTACTTTCCGTTCTGTTTTTACAGCCGAAGTGGCTTCTACGATCGGATGGAAGAATTGATAGAATTTATCTAACGCCGTTGTCCAGATCAGTTGTCCTTCGGCGATGGCGTCGAAGTCTTTTTCGACATTGGCTGTAAAGTGATAGTCTAAGATATCGGGGAAAAACTCCATCAGGAAGTCATTGACGACCGTTCCGGTATCGGTAGGGAGCAGCTTGTTGCGTTCCATACCGACAAGTTCTGATTTTTGGCGGGAGGTGATTTGACCGTTTGCCAATGTCACCATCTGATACGATCGTTCTTCACCCTGTTTATCACCCCGAAACACATATTCGCGGTTTTGAATTGTCTGGATGGTTGGTGCATAGGTTGAAGGCCTGCCGATCCCGAGTTCCTCAAGTCGGCGAACAAGTCCGGCTTCCGTATAGCGCAGAGGGCGCTGGGTGAACCGTTCGGTCGCAACCATCTCTTTCATGCCCAGTTTTTCGTTCAGTTGAACGGATGGGAGCAGGCCATGATCCTGTTCTTTTTCATGGTCTTCGTCCTGGCTTTCCAAGTAGACATGGAGGAATCCGTCGAAGGTGATTACTTCGCCCGTAGCGAGAAACTTGTCATTTGGGTTGCCGAAGGCGATTGAGATGGTCGTTCTTTCCAATTCGGCGTCGGCCATCTGGCATGCAATCGTCCGTTTGTAGATCAGGTCGTATAATCGTTTTTCCTGTGTGGCGCCCGCGATTTCAGCTTTGTTCATATAGGTAGGGCGGATGGCCTCGTGGGCTTCCTGCGCTCCTTTGCTTTTCGTCTGATATTTGCGGAACCGGTAATATCTTTCTCCGTATGTACGGATGATTTCTTCTTTGGATGCGCCCAGGGCCAGGTCGCTCAGGTTGACCGAGTCGGTACGCATATAGGTGATATGTCCCGATTCGTAGAGACGTTGGGCGACCATCATCGTTTGTGTCACGGAAAACCCTAATTTGCGGGCTGCTTCCTGTTGCAGGGTGGATGTGGTGAACGGCGGGGCAGGGGATTTTTTGATTGGCTTGGGCGAGATGTGATCAAACACCAAATCCGCACTGACACATTATTTCAA
>Ga0099364_10005456_pt1 | contig 18837 bp, 8 predicted proteins | sample TergutTh196P3_FD_73070 | JGI IMG/M metagenome (GOLD analysis project Ga0099364, IMG submission 73070) | Microcerotermes parvus P3 segment gut microbial communities from Pointe-Noire, Republic of the Congo - Th196 P3 | ecosystem: Host-associated > Arthropoda: Insects > Digestive system > Gut ...
TCGTATTTATACGCAGACAAGAATGTCTGCGCCAACTTGCCTAATGCATCGTAGGTGAGAGACAAACCCCCGGCGGCGTTGCCGCCACCCCCTTTCCAAAGGGGGCTTCCCAGCCAATTGGTCAACGCACCGTTACCATCGTATTGGAATGTCTCTGTTATGTGCTCTGTAGAATCTGCGCCTTGACCATAACGCACATTTGCGGAGGTTAATTTATCAGCGGCATCAAAGGTGTTCAATGCCGTTCGTTGTAAAGTGGGTTTGGGTATAGCCCCAGCGGTAATATCATCCCTTATTCTACGGTTTGCGGCATCATAAGAAATTTCACGTCCGGCGAGAGTTCCGACATTCCAAGAAGATAACCTTCCTGCGTTATCGTAGGAGAAAAGGGACGTAGGGGACGCAGGAGACGGAGGGGACGAAAGGGAAAGCAGACGACCCGCTGGGTCTCTGGTGAAAACCCATTCATTCCCTAACCAGTCGGTGACAGAGGAAAGTAGTCCGTCTTCGTCGTGGGTGTAGGAAACATTCTTGCCAGTGGCGTAAGTGAGGTTGGTTACAAGCCCTCCCAAGTCGCGTTTCCATTGCGTAGGATAGCTGATGTTGTTTATCTTGGTGATGGCATTCGTGACACGGTTCATGACATCGTAGGTGAATGTGAGTTGAGCAGTTGCATTGCTGGCGGTGAGCATATTGCCCACAGCGTCGTAGGTGAAGGCGGAGATGCGCTGGGTATTGGCAGTACCATTAGTGAAGACGGCGGTGAGGCGGTCAAGGACATCGTAAGTGGAGCGGATGGAAATGCCATTTCCATCAATGCGGTTGGTGATGTTTCCGTTGAGGTCGTAGTAGGCGCGGAAGACTTGCTCCGCGATTTTTTCACACAGAGACACAGAGGCACAGAGATTTTCAGGACTATAGGACACATAGCAAAGCCCTGTCGTGTGTGTTAGGCACAAGAAAAGCGTAAAAATTTTTGTAATATGGTTTTTCATGCGGTTCATGTTATTATCCTAATGTTAGAATTTTCAGGAATGTGAATTAGTTTCTTGAAATTTGATTTTCTAACGGCAAGTTCGCATAGTTTACCGTTTTTATCAAGGTATAGTGAGGCAGTAACCTCAACGCCGTCTTGATCTAGAAATTTACATGCGCTAGAGTGTTTCTTAAAGCACCCGTCGGATGTGACGGAACCTTCGGGAAATAGTTTCAACCCCCTCATGCCACTATCATCCATGTCGGCAACCTTGATTTTTGCATCAAGATCATGAGGAATAATCAAGTTTCGCACGTTATGGATGAGCAAATGTATAAGACGCATTTCGTCAAAAGAAGGGTTACGTGTTCTTGGGTCGAATAAGTTAAATTGTCCAATTGACTTTGGCCATTTTTCATTATACACGTAACCTTCAAGCATTGAAATAAGACCTTGTCTTACAAATAAAACAAATCCTATACCATATTGTACTCCTTCCAATTCCCCAAGACATCCCAATTCAATATTTACGCTGTTAGGTAACGCAGACACGAGATTTGGCACACGAAAATTTGTAAAAAAACCACATCCTGTAAACTCTCTGGATACGACCGTTGCAACATCGTATTGTTTTGACAAAAGAATACTTTGTTCCGTTTGTTCACGCAAAACAAACTTCATGACACATTTTTCAAAGTCTTCAAATTGCATAATTCACCTCATTGTACAATGTATGCTGTTCCTAAATTAAATATTCCATTAATTACGCGACCACCAACACAAATCGTATGTTCGCCAATTTCAATTACAATCGGGTTTTTCATTGAATCAAAAATGCCTGTCAGGTTGTTTGCTGTCACTACGTTTTGAGATGCATTTACAATGGCATTATAGGCTTGAGTTTGATTGCCACCAAACGAATTTAAGAAGGAAGTTATGTTATGGCCAGCGTTATTGAAAACATGATTTAGCTTGTTCGGGTCAATTGCTTGCGTCGCTGTGTTCACGGTCGCCGCGGTAGCCCCGGCAACCCCAGCCGCCCCTGCACCCCAATTTACAAGTGCAGTCCCGGCTACCTCTGTCACGGCAATCCCTCCGGCTTGCACTAGCGCGAGCGTCCCGACCGCCGCCAAGCCGCGCGACACGTCGTACTCAAAGCCCTCGTGCCGTCCCGAATCCGTCCACCCGAGGGAATCCGTCATCCCCAAACTCAGTGTGTTGAAGTTTATCTCCCAGCCCGCTTTCCAACCCTCCCAAAAGCCGCTTGCTATTGCGGTGGTCATCTCCCACGCATATTCCCAACCGCTACTTTGTGAACACAACCCCAAGGGGTCAATATATGCCATAGGGTTGCCTTCACCATACGCATACAGATTGCCCCCTCCTGCCAGACCTATCGGGTCGGCAGAGAGGAAACGATTGAGTGTTGCGGAGTACACCCTATGTCTAGTTAAGTACAACCGTAGGGGGGTGTCGGTTTCAAGGTATTGTACCCCATACCCCCCTAGCCAAGCGAAGGGGGTGGGGTTGTAGCCTGTACTTCCCCAGTCTTCTCCATGGGAACCGTAGTTGGCAGTGTAGAGGGGGGTGCCAGAAAGGTCAGTGAGGGCTATCACAGAACCGAAATCATCACAGTGCGCTACGGTTAAAATACCACTTGAATCAATGAAGCCTAAAAGCCTGTTATCACCCCAAATGTAATAACGAAGGACGTTACCAGAAGTATCACATTCCATTAGGGGGCGTTTGAGGGAATCGGAGTGGTTGGGTATCCAAAGCGCATTGTTTACCTTAATTCGATTACCAAGGGCATCGTAGGAATAGGAGTTAGCGGCGAGGGAGGATACTTGCCCGAGGGCGTTATAGGTGAGAGACAAACCCCCTGCGGCGTTGCCGCCACCCCCTTTCCAAAGGGGGCTTCCGAGCCAATTGGTGAGGGCACCATTACCATCGTAGCTAAATAGTTCTTCAATGTGTTCCGTTGAATCTGCGCCTTGACCATAGCGCACAGAAGATGAAATTAGTTTATCAGCCGCATCAAAGGTATTCAATGCTGTACGCTGGAGGGTGGGTTTGGGAATTGCTCCAGCGGTAATATCATCCCTTATTCTACGGTTTGCGGCATCATAAGAAATTTCACGTCCAGCGAGAGTACCAACATTCCAAGAAGATAATCTTCCTACGGGATCGTAGGAGAAAAGGGACGTAGGGGACGCAGGAGACGAAGGGGACGAAAGGGAGAGCAGACGACCCGCTGGGTCGCGGACAAAAACCCACTCATTCCCTAACCAGTCGGTGACAGAGGAAAGTAGCCCGTCTTCATCGTGGACATACACTACGGACTTTCCTGTGGCGTAGGTGAGGTTGGTTACAAGTCCGCCTAAATCGCGTTGCCAGCGGGTGGTGATGCTCGGCGGCAGGGATGCCGCCGCCACTTTGGTGACGGCATTCGTGACCCTGTTCATCACATCGTAATTGAATGTGAGTTGAGCGGTGGCGTTAGAAGCGGTGAGCATATTCCCCACAGCATCGTAGGTGAATGCGGAGATGCGTTGGGTATTGGCAGTACCATTAGTGAAGACGGCGGTCAAGCGGTCAAGCGCGTCGTAGGTGGAACGGATGGAGATGCCTCTGCCATCAATCTTGTTGGTGATGTTTCCATTGTAATCATACCATGCTCTGAAGACTTGCTGGTTGAGGGCGTTGGTGGCGGCGGTCATTCTGCCGAACACGTCATACGCCATCGTGTAAACGTTGCCCTCGGAATTTGTGTAGGCGGTGTTCCATCCCATGGCATTGTAGGCAAAAGCGTCCGTCGCTCCAGAGGGGCGTATTGCGGCAGTACGGCGGTTCATCGCATCGTATTCCCATTGGCGGACTTTGCCGAGGGGGTCGGTGGCGGCGGTGAGGTTGCCGAGGGGGTCGTGGGAGAACGCAGACAGGAATGTCTGCGCCACCTTGGTTTCCACGACACGGTTGAGGGGGTCGTAGGTGTGGGCGTACGAATCAGTTTCTAGTTGCCAGTTTCTAGTTTCTAGAACTTGAGGACTGTGGGACACAAAGCAAAGCCCCGTCGTGTGCACTAGGCACACGGAAAGCGTAAAATTTTTTGTAATATGGTTTTTCATCGTCTGTCTATCGTTCTGTATTTCAACTGTTTGGCGATAATTCTAAATTCATTTTCATATGGTTTTTCTGCAAAAGAAACCATGACTTCATTTTGTTTAATTGTTCCACTCGGTATGAGGTCAAAACCGCATCGCATGTTGATGGTTTTCACATTTAAGAAGACGAGTTCCAAAGACCGTACTTTGGGTGACTGTGACTGTATTAATAACCGAGCGTTGTGTGGGGCAAGATCATTATGCCAAACACCATTCTCATCTATATAGGAGTCGGTAAACAATGACACTTCTTTGATAAAAGAATCGTGGAAATCATCAACCTCCAAGAAAAGTTTATCCAACATATTATCGTTCTCAACCACTGTAAAGTCGGATTCCATCATTCAACCCTTTCAAAAACCAATATGGGGGCCGCGAGGTCCATTACCAATACCACCTGTAGCACTATTATCATAAATGTGGTAACCTTGTCCGTGTCGAACATTTGGGGCTACCTCATACTGGAATGCTCTATTCCCAAAACCGTCATAAGTTGTATAACTTTTAATGGTTCCATTTGGTGCATAAGTGGGATGGATTGAATAAGGTGCCGCTTGCTGTGGAGCTTGTTTTGAAAGGCTTTGCCAATAACTCTCAGGGACAAAAGGCTGAGATGCCTTTATCATCGAATTCAACCCGGCATAACTTCCGTAAACAGAAAGGCTGCCACCGGCAATCTGACCTGCGCCCGCAAGGTAGTTGCCGTCAATGACATTACCAATACCATATCCGATTTGAGTTCCCCCCTGATAGGCACCAGCCAGCATGACACCCCCGTACCCGACCTGCGCCGCAGTGCTGCCCCCCGCCGCCAAAGACCCGAGCCCTGCGGTGCCAGCCCCTGCCAGAGCACCTCGTGCCACACTTGCAGAAAATCGCGACACGTCATATTCAAAGCCCTGATATTGCGTGGAGTCCGTCCACCCCCATTGGTCTGAATATCCGAACGTGAACGTGTTGGCAAGGATTGACCCACCTCCTTTCAACCCTTCTCCAAACCCTTCCCAGAAAGCACTCCAGACGCTCTGTTCCGCACACAACCCCAAGGGGTCAATATACGACATAGGATTTCCTTCACCATAGGCGTACAGGTTTGCGCCACCAGCCAGACCCATGGGGTCAGCGGAAAGGAAGCGGTTGAGGGTTGCGGAGTAAACACGGTGGCGTGTGAGATAAAGTTTTAGCGGTGTGTCAGTCTCTAGTGTCTGCACTCCGTACCCCCCTAGCCACGTGAAGGGGGTGGGGTTGTAGCCTATAGAGCCCCAGTCTTCACCATGGGCACCATAGTTGGCAGAATAGAGAAGGTTGCCACTGGTGTCAGTCAAAGCAATGACATTACCGAAGTCATCAGAGTGGGCGATGGTAAGATTATTGTTTGCGTCTATGAAGCCCAACAGCCTGTTATCACCCCAAATGTAATAACGAAGGACGTTACCAGAAGTATCACATTCCATCAACGGACGTTTCAAAGAATCGGAGTGATTAGGTATCCAGAGATTCCCGTCCATTGTTTTGATACGGTTGCCCAAGGCATCGTAGGCGCATGAGCCGTTGGCGAAACGTCCCAATGCGTCGTAGGTGAGAGACAAACCCCCGGCGGCGTTGCCGCCACCCCCTTTCCAAAGGGGGCTCCCCAACCAGTTCGTCAAAGCACCATTGCCATCATATTGGAATGTCTCTGTTATGTGCTCCGTGGAATCTGCGCCTTGACCATAGCGCACAGAAGATGATACCAATCTATCGGCAACATCAAACGTATTCAACGCCGTTCGTTGTAATGTAGGTTTTGGGATAGCGCCAGCCGTAATATCATCCCTTATTCTACGGTTGGCGGCATCGTAGGTTATCGTTCTTCCTGCGATACCGTCCACAGACCAAGAAGATAATCTTCCTGCGGTATCGTAGGAGAAAAGGGACGTAGGGGACATAGGGGACGAAGGGGACGTAAGGGAGAGCAAACGACCCGCTGGGTCTCTGGTGAAAACCCATTCGTTGCCGAGCCAGTCGGTAACGGAGGAAAGTAGCCCGTCTTCATCGTGGGTGTAGGAAACATTCTTGCCAACGGCGTAAGTGAGGTTAGTAACTAATCCACCTAAATCGCACTTCCATTGCGTGGGGTAGTTTATGTTGTTTATCTTGGTGACGGCATTCGTGACACGGTTCATCACATCGTAGGTGAATGTGAGTTGGGCGGTGGCGTTAGAAGCGGTGAGCATATTCCCCACAGCATCGTAGGTGAATGCGGAGATGCGCTGGGTATTGGCAGTACCATTAGTGAAGACGGCGGTCAAGCGGTCAAGGGCATCGTAGGTGGAACGGATGGAGATGCCTCTGCCGTCAATCTTGTTGGTGATGTTTCCGTTGTAATCGTACCATGCTCTGAAGACTTGCTGGTTGAGGGCGTTGGTGGCGGCAGTCATTCTGCCGAACACGTCATAGGCCATCGTGTAGACATGACCTTCCGCATTTGTGTAAGCCGTGTTCCATCCCATGGCATTGTAGGCAAAAGCGTCCGTCGCTCCAGAGGGGCGGATGGATTTCACCTGTCTTCCCAAAGCGTTGTATTCCCATTGACGGACTTTGTTTATGGCGTTGGTCGTGGCAACCAGATTCCCAACGCCATCATAAGCGTTTGCCATTGTGTTGTTCAAGGGGTCTGTGGTTTCCACGACGCGGTTGAGGGGGTCGTATTGCGAATACGATATGTTGCCGAGGGCATCGGTGAGCGATGTCACGTTTCCGTTGGCGTCGTAGGCGAAGGCGGCGCGGCTCACGGGGACGTTCGCCCTCCAGGCCCAGGTTTCGGTGACGTGCCCGGCAATGTCGTAGGCGTTGCTGGAGACGGTGCCGCGGGGGTCGCGCGTCCAGAGGGGGCGGTCGGCGAGGTCGTAGGCGTTGGTGGTGACCCCCCCGTTGGGGAGGAGGGTGGCGCGGGGGTTGCCGGAGGGGGTCCAGGCGTAGGAGGTGACGCGGTTGAGGGGGTCCTTGGTGGTGAGGGGGCGCCCGGCGGCGTCGTAGGTCAGGGTGGTGGTGTTGCCGAGGGGGTCTTTGACGGTGAGGGTCTGGCCGCGCTTGTTGTAGGTGTAGGTGGTGGTGTTGCCCTTGGCGTCCTTGACGGTGGAGGGGAGGTTGCGGGTGGCGGTGGTGTAGGCGCGGGTCTCGGTGACGATCCCGGCGGTGGGGAGGCCGGCGCCTTTGAGGGTCGTGGTGGAGGGGTACCCCCCGCGGTACCCGGACGTGGCGATGTAGGCGTAGGTGGCGGTCGTGCCGAGGGGGCCGGTGGCGGTGAGGGGGAGGCCTTTGTTGTTCCCGGAGGCGACGTAGGTGAACGTGCTGGTGTTGCCGAGGGGGTCGGTGGTGAGGGTGGGGCGGTGGGCGGCGTCGTAGGCGTAGGTGGTGGTGTTGCCGAGGGGGTCGGTGGCGGCGGTGAGGCGGTGCTGGGGGTCGTAGGCGTAGCGCCATTCGTTGCCGAGCGCGTCGGTGCGGTTGGTGAGGTTGTGGAACCTGTCGTAGTGCTGGACGGTCTCGTTGCCGAGGGGGTCGGTGGCGCGGGTGACGCGGTCTTGGCCGTCGCGGAGGAGGGCGGTGGTGTTGCCGAGGGGGTCTTCCCTTCCCGTCTCGCGGCGGCGGGCGTCGAAGCGGTAGGTGGTGGTTCCGCCGTCGGGGGCGGTCTCGAGGGTCTCGGCGCCGGTGTAGCGGAAGTCCCAGGCGTTGGTGTGGGCGTTCCACTGGAGCATGACGCGCCCGACGCTGTCGTACCGGTTGGAGGCGGTGACGGCGTTCGCGGGGTCGGTGATGGTGAGGAGGCGGCCGTCGGCGTCGTAGGCGTATTTCCAGACGCTGCCCTCGGGGTCGGTGTAGGTGGTGAGGTTGCCCTTGGCGTCGTAGGCGTAATAGGCGTTGCGGGCGGTGCCGTCGCCGGAGGTGTAGGCGCGTGTGATGCGGCGGGGGGAGGTGGTGCTGTAGGTGAAGTTGAGGGCGCGGCTGTAGTGCCCGGTGACCTTGGTGAGGTTGGTGAGGGAGTTGTAGGTGAAGGTCACGGTGTGGCCGTCCGCGTCGGTGATTTTGGCGAGGCGCTTGTTGGCGTTGAAGTCGCGTTTGGTGCCGAAGCGTTCGGTGAGGGTGTGGAGGTTGCCGGACTTGGTGAGCTGCGCGGTGACGCCGGGGGGCGGCTCGTAGCCGCCGCCGGGGCGGCGGACGTACACGAGGGACTGGTCGCCGAGGTGGACGGTGACGGCGTTGCGGGTGGCGTATTCGGTCGCCCAGTGGGTGGTGAGGGCGGCGCACATCCAGCGTTTGGCGTCGGCGGCGCCCCCCGTGTCGCTGAGCAGGTCGGGGAGGATGGCGGCGGCGACGAGCATGGGCACGGCGTCGCGTGGGGCGCGGAGGCCGAAGGCGGCCTTGTAGTCGGTGTAGTCGTCGAGGCGGATGTCGTAGGCGTGCGTCCAGCCTCGGCCGAGGGTGCCGTCGCGGTTGTTGGCGGCGCTGGTGTAGTGGCGGCCGAGGGTGAGCCCGCGGACGCCGGAGGTGCCGAGCGTGAGGTCGGTGCTGTCGAAGTAGAGGTCGCCCGTGGCGAGGTTGACGGGGTCGTAGCTCACGGTCTTGGGGACCGCCATCTCGTCGAAGAGGCTGTAGAAGGAGGTGTTCATGTAGAGGTAGTCGCGCCAGTCGGTGTAGTCGCCGGAGTAGCCGCCGTGCTGGGTGCCGTAGTCGCCGGAGATGATCATCTGGATGACGGTGCTGCTGCCGCTCCCGTGCCCGTAGCCGATGTAGCCGCGCCCGACCCACTGCCCGTTGGTGAGGGTGCCGTTCTCGGGGAGGATGGCGAGGCCCCCGTTGCCCATGAACGCGGCGAGCGCGTAGAGGTCGCTCGACGGGTACCCCTTCAGGAGCGCGGCGACGGCGGTGAAGTTGTTGTTGTCGGCATAGTGGACTTTCACGCCTTTGGCGTTGGCGAGCGTGAGCATCTTGACGGTGGAGGCGGCGGAGGCGCCGGCGCTCAGGGTCTGCTCGATGATGGAGTGCTCCATGGCGCTCTGGAGGAGCCCCCCGGCCTTGAACGCGGCGGAGGTATCCGACAGGAGCCCTGCGGCGGAGGCGGCGGAGCTGAACTGCGCCTTGACGTCCACGTAGCAGCCCTCCTCCTGCGCCGCGAGCCCGAAGCGGTGGTGCGTCACATCGCGCACGCCCGCCATGCGGTTGAGCAGCGCCTCCTGCATGGCGGTCTGCTCCATCCACCCCTGCCCCATGAGGTTGAGGGATTCGGTCTGCATCTCACGGGAGGTGAGGGAGAGCCCCTGCGCTTTGTAGGACTCGGCCCTGCGGCGGCGTTTGTCCAGCGGGAACCCGGTCTCGGAGCCGCCGAAGCCGTGGACGATGGCATACGTCGCGCCGCGTTTGAGGGGGTATTGGACGGTCTGGTCGGCGTAGGTCCCGCCCGTCGCCGCGTAGGGGTGGTCGATGGCGAGCGTCAGCGTGGCGGTGTTCGACAGGGGCGTCGCCGACTCGGTGGCGAGGATGTCGTCGTCGAGCCAGAGCGTGGCGAAGTTGACGGACAGCGTCTGTCCCTGCAGGAGGATCATGTCGCCGGGCGAGTACGTGATCCCGTCGTAGGTGAGGCCGAAGCGGACGTTGGTCGTGTGCGTGCCGACGGTCGTCGAGTCGTACCGCCAGGTGACCGTGCGGCTCCCCCCCGCAGGGACCGATCCGGCGGTGTGCCCCGAGATCAGCGAGAAGCGCGCCGGGGTCCCGCCGGAGAGCGTCATCGTCGTGAGGGTCAGCGGGAGCGTCCCGGTATTGTGGATCGTGAACGTGTTGGTCGAGTACGCCTGCTGGTGGTAGGTCGTCGCCACGGTGGTGCCAGAGACCGAGAGGCTCGGCGTGGCGGCGACGGTGCCGGAGAATGCGTAATCGTCGTCATACCACGTCGAGGTCCCCGAACGCCTGGCGGAAATCTTCAGCAGCGCGCTCTTCACCCCCGGGGACTGCCCCACGCCGGAGAAGACCACCGTGATGGGCATCCCCCCCGAATGGTTATAGACGATCCCCCCCCCCTGCGCCAAGGAGAAGGCCCCGCTCGAGTTGCTGTCCCACCTGATGTTGTAATCGAAGGCGAGCGGGTTACCATCGTTCCACGTCATCCCCACCTGGTAGGACAGCCAGCCGCTGACTTTCTCGGGGAACGTGTACGAGTAGAACGCCAGCGGCATGATGCCGCCGTACGGGTCGGCCGGGACCGGCAGGTCCACGTCCAACACGATGTTCGTGCATGCAAGCGCCAGCGCCTCCTCCTCCTGCATCATCGCCATCTGCGGGGACTGGGGGGTCTTCGAGTACGTGACGGAGAGCCGCCGTCCCGCGATGTCGCTGGTCCGGAGCAGGACGGGGTCAAGGCCGTCGTGCGTGACGGTGACGGTGTGATGGTCCGCTTCGGGAATCGCCGCCCACGTCCCCGCGCCCGACACGGGGAAACGCAATGACACGGGGAGTTCCGCCACGGGCTCCGGGAGAATTGCGGAGGCGCCCAGGATGTCGTCCATGGACGCGCCGTGGTACGTCGTCCCGAGGATTTCGAGCAGGTTTATCGCCAGCCCGTCAAGGTACGTGAAGAGCGCGGTCTGGTTCAGGTTTTGGATCGAGTTCACGCCGACGGTCCCCCCTGCGGCGGTCAGCAGGCTTGAACGGGAATAGCCCATCGTTGAACGGATGTCGAGGCCGCTGGTTTCGGCGTAGCATTTGAAGGCGGGGTCGAGCTTATAGACCGTCCCGCCGATGTCCACCTCGACCCACACGCGGTTGATGTGGAAACTGGACGAACTGTAGCTGTACGGGATGCCGCCGTTCGAGAGAAGCGACTCGATCGCGGGCGTGGAGACCGTCGTGCGGAGCCAGGCGGCGGCGTCATTGCGGGGGATGGTCATCACGCCGTAACCGAAGACGGGCGAGAATCCCGAAAGCTCCAGAAGGCGGAACAGCAGCGCCGCCTGGTCATAATCGTTGCCGCTCCGTTCAAGGAGGGTCTGCTGCGCGCCTTTGAGCAGCCCGAAGTAAGGTGTGTAACCGATGGTGTCGCGGACATGGTTGAAGATCCGCACGGGGTCATACAGAAGTCCTCGGGCGAGTTCGGCGAGCTCCGAGTCATCGGGGGGCACGGCGACGGCGGACACCATCGCCTTCATCGGCGGGACAAACAACGGGCCGCCCGTGACGGTGAAACTTCCCGGCTCGACACGTTCCGCCTGACCGTCGAACCAGCCGTCCTGGGCGTAGAGCGCAAGCGGCAGCGCCAGCGCCGCCACCGCAAGCCGCCGAAGGTTGCCGAAAGCCCCCGACGGCACTCGACGGCTATCGATGGCTGTCGACGGCCCTCGACACGCACCGATGGCTGTCGAAGGCCCTCGATGGCTGTCGACGGCCCTCGACGGCCTTCGAAAACTAAAAACTAAAAACTGAAAACTAAAAACTAAAAACTGGAAACTGGAAACTAAAAACTGGAAACTAAAAACTAAAAACTGAAAACTAAAAACTAAAAACTGAAAACTAAAAACTAAAAACTTCTTCACGGCGCATTCCTTTCCTGCTGGACATTGGGGTTCCCGACGGGGGAGAGGTTCCTGACGGCGGCGGCGCCGGAAGGGCCGGGGAACGTATGCGTGAGACGGTCGTCAACGTCATAGGTATAGAGGACTGCCGCGCCGGCGCCGCCGCCGGGCGGCGCGATGGGATTCAGCCCCAGCCCATATTTCTCACGGTTCGTGTTGCCGTCGCCATTGAAGTCAACGTCATCCTCCCACGAATCGAAAGGCGAGAAACCGTACAGGACCCTCCACCATGCGGGGGGGATGCCGCTGCCGAGCTCCCGGATGCCGAGACAGAAAAAGCCCGAAGGCTTCTGCGCCGGGAGGGAACAGTCGCAGGTGACATTGGTGTAGCTGACTGCGGAGTCTAATGGCGAAACCACAATGTTCGTCACCGGCAAACAATTCGGGTCATGCGCGGAAGGCGGCGGCGTGGACGGGGGGAGCGCCGCGCGCGGCACCTCGAAGAACGCCGTGCCGGGCCCGGCGGCGGCGACGGGCACCGTCTTCACGACCGACCAGTCCGGCGCGGACAGGTCCGTGGTGAAAAAGACATCCATCAGCGAGGCGGGGAAAAAGGCGGTCGTGTTCCATGCCGAGGCGAAGTGGAACGTGTCCGCGGCCGGGACGAACGCCGTGACGTTCAGCACAGGCACGTTGGCCGACGGCGGCGGCGTAGGCGGGGGCAGGTGGGCGAGCCATCCCGCATGGAAGGCAGGGATGTCCCCCTCCTCAACGAACACCCAGCGGGCCTCGACATGGGACGGTTTCAGCAACTCCGCCGTCTGCGACGGGACATTGCCGTGAAGCTGCAAGAGCCAGTTCGCATAATAAGAGCCGTCAGGCGTTTCCGTCCAGAACGGCACCTGATCGGCATTATAAAACGCGGTGACCCCGGTGTTGTCATCCACGCAGAGCGTGACGGGATAAACCGTCACCCCGAATTGCTGCATGCTGACGAGGCCATTGAGGAAACCCTGCGGAAAGCCCGCGGGGGCCGGCCCCGGCAAGGGCAGCACGCCGTGGTAACTGACGAACGGCATCTCCGGGTCCGGCATCAATATGCCGATACCCGATGCGAGATTGCGCTCCAAAACCATCGCCATCTCAAATGGCGTCTGCGGCTGTTGCGCCAGCGCAACAAACCCATGCACTGCAAAAAATAAAAAAGAAACGTGTAATTTTTTCATGCTTGGAATCATATCATTCCCTCGGTCCGGAAAGCAAGGACTTTTTTTGGTGACGAGTGGCGAGGGATACAGGGGAATTGTTTTGTGCCCCTCTGGAGTGCGGCGACTCGCCACCGCGTTCACGCTCGGGGGTTTCTTCCTGAGGGGGCGCATACAACTCCACGCATCGGCGGCCGGACGGGCACATACCCCCTACCCTACAACCGTCCCCGAACGGCGGCGAGCCCCCGCACGCCATAAAACATCCGCTCTCCCCGCGTAAGGGGAGACACCGGGTAGACACCTCCGTCCCCTAAGTCTCCTTCGTCCCTTTCCTATGAGGAACTCCTCGAGGATGCCAGCTCGCGGTGGCGAAAAAAATAGATGCCAAGCATCGCACATAGCGTAGGCGTTAACAGTACATTCCAGAGTAATGCGTTGTAAAGCGCTTCGGGCACGATGCGTTCGCCACGGGTGACGGATTCGAGCGGGTCGTTTTGCATGGCGTGTTGCGTGAGCGCGGTGACCCCCCGCGAGACCCAGATGCCGGGGCGGTTGGTCCATTCCTTTTCATCCTCCTGCGACGTGATCTCCACAACGGCGTTCCCAACCATCACCAGCGTCAACAGGACGGTCGCCGCGAACATCGCGACGGGCAGCGAGAACCCCGCACTGAGCATCAGCCCGAATGCGGCAAGCAATGCCAACACGCTCCACTGAAGCAGTGCGGAGCGGACAAGATTTGCCTCGAACATCCCCCCCGGCGTGAGCAACGCCACGTCCTGCCGGAAACGCAACATGAGCGCGGAGGATTTTTCCGGGTCGCCTGTGTGCCGGAAACGGAGGGTGAATGCCCTTGTCGTGTCATCGAATTGACGCGAAGCATTCGTTTTATTCGTTTCATTCGATGATTGCTCTCGAGCCGTTGCCGTCCCTGTCCCGAACGCCTCGCCCAGCACGGCAAACTCGATTTCGTTCAGGGAGAAGTCGTCCAGGGGGACCTCGACGGCGCGGCCGTTCGCCTCAAGCCGGAAGATGCCCTTCACTTCTGTGCGCGTACTGTATTCCGTGTCGAAGCGGATGCGCACGGTGACCGGATCGTCCGTGCGCAGCGGATGCCCAAGACGGAACCGCCATTGCGTCTGCTCGCCGGGGTTGATGATGTCGTACCGCTCATTTGCCCGCTCCTCAAGTGTGCGCAGGATGGCACGTTCGCTGAGGCCCTCGGGCAGGGCGTTGTTCTGTTTCAAATGCTCGTATGTCTCACGCGCCTCCTGCTGGGGGGTCGGGAGGATAGGGCGCATGACGTTCCGGCTGGCGAGCGTGACCTGCTCGTCCCAGCCGTTCTTGTGTATCTGCCAACGGAGCTGGACGTACCCCCCCCCATACACGACCGCGAGCAGGAACGCGTTCAGCGTCAACAGCGCAAGCCACTTGCCGAGCCAGAACTCCGAGGCGCGGACGGGCTTGACCGCCGAAAGCTGAATCCGCAGACTGTCAATCTCCGCCGCGAACAAGGCACATGCCGCCCACAACGTGGAGAGGCACAGGATGCCGAACGAAAACCCGATGGTGTACATCAACAAGATTTTGCACGACCCCTCCGCCGTGCCGTCGCTCTTGATGACGTTGGGTAGCAACAGCACACATACCGCCAGCAACACAAACAGCGCGACGACGGTCTTCGTCCTCAGCGACGCGCGTATCGCCAGCAGGGCGATGCCGAGGATTCTGCGCCATGATTTTTTCTCACACAAAGGTACAAAGGACACCAAGGCATTGCTTCGGGTTTTTGACAGGATTACAGGATCAATAGGATTGACAGGATTTTTTTCAATAAAATCCTTTGTGTCCTTTGTGCCTTTGTGTGAGAAAAATCTCATGTCATTGCTCCCTCAGGAATGGCGCGACATCAAACGCCTTCTGCGAGGCATCGCGGTTGACGACGTTGAGGAAGTACGCCTCGAGGCTCATCTCGGGATAGTCCTGCTGGACGGGGTACCCGACGTGCTTCTCGATGATGGTACGGACGGCGGTCGCGTCGTCGCCCGACAACCCCTGGACGGAGAAGCGGATGACATCCGGGTTGCGCAGGAGATCGCGGATCTGCCCGTGTGCGCACAGGGCTCCCTTGTCCATGATCGCGACACGGGCGCAGACGTCCTCCACGTCCGCGAGCAGATGGGAGGTCATCAACACGGTCACGCCGTTTTGGGTGAGCTGGAGGATGAGGTCCTTCACCTCGCGGCACCCGATGGGGTCGAGGCCGGAGGTCGGCTCGTCGAGGATTAACAGTTCAGGCGCATTGATGAGCGCCTGTGCGAGTCCCACGCGCCGTGCCATGCCTTTCGAGAACCGCCCGACCGCGCGGTCTGCGGCGTGGGTCAGCCCGACCATCTCCAGCAGTTCGTTTGTGCGCCGGACCGCCGCCTTGCGCGGCAGGCCGAAGAGCGAGGCGTAGTACATCAGCGTCTCGCGCGGGGTCAGAAATTCGTGCAGGTGCGAGACTTCCGGCAAATACCCGATGCGCGACTTGACCGTCACGTCCTGCGGATTTTTGCCAAAGACGCGGATGCTCCCCGATGTGGGGTGGAGCAGCCCGAGCAACATTTTCAGCGTCGTGCTTTTCCCCGAACCGTTCGGGCCCAGCAAGCCGAACACCTCGCCGTGATCCACGGAGAGGGTCAGGCGTTTCACCGCCTCGACGACCGGCCTGCGCCAGAAGTCGCGGAACGTTTTGCAAAGGTTTTGGGTTTCAATCATCATGACAAACTCCTTTTTTTCTCGCACAAAGGCATATTTTTCTCACACAAAGGCACAAAGGACACAAAGGCATTGCTTCGGGTTTTTGACAGGATTACAGGATGAATAGGATTGACAGGATTTTTTCGAATAAAACCCTTTGTGTCCTTTGTGCCTTTGTGTGAGAAAAATTTCATGTCATTGTTATCCGAGGTCTCGCATCCGGAACGCGAAGCATCCGGCGGTGAGGAACAATGCGCAGCACGTCAGCGCGTACACGGCGGCTTGCACGACATACGACCAGGCGATACGCCCGCCGTGCGCCAGCGCGTCGCACATCCAGAAATGCTGGATGTCCGGCACGAGTCCGGTCAGCAGACCGCGCCACGACGAGAGGCTTGCGTTCATGGTGAACGTGTCGCCCGCCAGCCCGATGATTAGCACCAATACGCAGATCGCCAGCACCGGGCCCGTCTGGAGACGCGTCGCCAAGGCGGTCGCCAGCGAAGCGAACAGCAGGAGCGCGAACAGCACCAGCAGTGCGGCGGACAGGATCCGCCAGTCGAGTCCCGTCGCGTATGCCGTCAATTGGAGAGACCCGAAACGGTTGTAAAAACCGCACAACCCAACGACGCACAACTGCGAGGCCGCGACCCCGGCAAATGCGCTCACCCCGAAACGCTTCCGTTCGAAATAGTGGCGCAGTGCGGCAACCAGCATCGCCACGCCGACACCGCCGAACCCGAGCCACAACGTCAGGGTGTCCGTGTAGTGTCCCGGCGAATCGCAATCGCAGTCCCCCGAAGCGTCATGCGCGTGTTCCGCGAGGTCCGGCATGACATAGTGCGACGACCCGCGCTCCGCCAGCAGTGTCGCGGCCGAGATGCCGAGCCAGAAGATGAGCAGGACACCGCAGATGCCGAGCCACTTCGACACGACGAACACCGTGCGCGACACGGGCTTACCGATAATCGCCGCCGCCGTCCCGCGCGTGATTTCCGCCGCGATTGCGCTTCCGGCCGTCGTGACCGCCAGCACCAGCCCGAAAATGAGCATGCACGAGAGCCCGCTGTCACGCGCCAACCGCCCGTCCTCGCCGAAACGGTGGAACTGGAAGACCGGCACCAGCAGCGTGGACAACACGCCCGACGTGAGAATCAGGAACGCAATCGGCTGCTGGATCGACTCAAGGATGGTCGCCTTTGCGATAGCAAAAATCTGCTGGAACGTGCGTTTCATTCGTAAATAGTATGGACGGAATCAGGCGCAAAAACAAGCGCAAAGAATAAGAAAGGTGCGGAACGGAGGGGGGGGGCGTGGCGAGGATTTCCATTAGACTATATTAGGCTGGTTTTTTCTCACACAAAGGCACAAAGGGCACAAAGGTTTTTATAAAAAAATTCTGTCATCCTGTCAAAAAATCATCCGTTTCATTGTGTCATCAAATGACACGAATGTTCGCGAATGTTTTTCTTATTCGTTTTATTCGCGTCATTCGATGACATGTTGATGGCTCTAATGTCTGTGTTTGCATCAAACGTGATAGGCCAAATTGGGACTTCAAGTTTTGGAACGTGCGTTTCATCATAACGGAGGAAACGGAAGCCAAAAAAAGTATTGGAAACTGTTAGAAATGAGCGACCCTATAAACCAAACCATTTGAAGACCACCAACCAGCAACCAAAGACCAACACTAGCGAGTGCTTTTTTCCAGCATTTATGGCACAACAGCCACACCCAACTGACCAGCCATCCCAACGATAAAATGAAAGAACCTACGACTGCCAGCCCGATGATAGGCAACAGACCTTCTGGACCGTAGTTATAATGAGGAGAGGAGATGAGCCGATACACCAAACAGTAAATGATAAAGCAGAAGATAAACGCGTGTGGCAACCACCATTTTGCTTTCTTGATACTGTGGTAACATCCAATGATACTGCCAATAATAGCGCCTATCACTCCTATTAGCGCAACGATCAATCCAGAGAACCCTGTCCAGTAATATTTTATTTTCGCAAAAACATCAACCCTTTCGTCAATCCCTTCGGATTCTAAAAATTTTGCAACCTCGGCATTCGCATTTTCCGATGCCGCATCAAGCAGGTTGAAACTGTTGTATTTCACATTCTTGTCTGCGCCTTGGGAAACAAGGTACTTGGCGACTTCAACATTTGGGTTGTAGCTAGCCGCCAGATAAAGTGGCGTCACATCGTCGTATCTTTTCGCATTCACATCCGCGCCGTTTGCCAGAAGGATTTTCAGGACTTCGACGTTCTCATTATGTGCCGCCGCAAAATGGAGTGGGGTGCCGCCTTTGTAAACAGCCGATCGCTCATTGACATCCGCCCCCTTCTCAATAAGAAATTCAATGATTTTGGCATTCTTATTCTGTTCCGCCGCAAAACGAATCGGGGATTCGCCATATTTGTTTTTCGCGTTGGGATCCGCCCCTTGGTCTACGAAAAATTTGAGAATGTCAAGATTCTCATTTTCACGCGCTGCATACAGAAGCGGGGTTTGGTCCCACTGGTCTTTCTTGTTGATATCCGCCCCTAAGGCAACGAGATACGTTAAGAGATCGACATTTTTTGTCCACTGCGCCACCTGATGAAGCGCGGTCTCCCCACCGATAAGCCCCCCACCGTCTAATGTCGCGCCTTGGGAGACATAGTAATTGACACACATCAGGATTTTAGCTTCATCGCCTTTGTCGGCGTGCCCTTGCGCGGGGTGGGGGAATGTGATATGTTGGCTTTATTAAATGGGAAATTGGAAAGGAAAAGGAAAAGGAAAGGAATGATGAGGAAACAGATGATGAGAAAATGCTGGATCTGGGCACTGGCGGCGGTCGCGGCGGTCCCGCTCTTCGTGACCGCACCGACGCCGCCCGTCGGCAGGGCCCCGACGCTTCATGACGCCATCAAGGGCGGCGTCAACAGCCAGGCCGAGTTGAAAGCTTGGACGGATGTCCTGGACCCCCTTGGCGCCTGGATGCTTTCCATCCTACATTTCTGGTGGGCCGATCCCGCCATCCTGGCCCTTGTCCACGGCCCCGGGGGCGGGGGGGCCCGGGGCGGCGGGGCGGTCGTCCGGGGGGGGGGCGGCCCGCAACGGCCTCTCGTCTGCATGCCCCCCCGCGTCAGGGGGGGGGGGGTGGGATTCGGGGGGTTCCGGGCCGCCACCTGTCCCCTCCCAGGGAGTAAGTG
>Ga0099364_10005457_pt1 | contig 18837 bp, 19 predicted proteins | sample TergutTh196P3_FD_73070 | JGI IMG/M metagenome (GOLD analysis project Ga0099364, IMG submission 73070) | Microcerotermes parvus P3 segment gut microbial communities from Pointe-Noire, Republic of the Congo - Th196 P3 | ecosystem: Host-associated > Arthropoda: Insects > Digestive system > Gut ...
TCATTTCTTTCACCAGGGCGGTGGCTTGGGAGCTTGCGAAGTATAACATACGAGTCAACTCCGTCAGTCCCGGATCGGTTGACACCCCAATGCTGCGAAGCGACATACAGCTCGAAGCCGGACGCACAGGGATGCCGTTCGATGAGGTAAAGAAATTGCGTGAGGCCGAGCAAGCCTTCAACCGATGGGCGGATCCCTCCGAAATTGCCGATGCCATATATTTCCTCGCAAGCGATTCCGCTTCCTTTATCACCGGTTCCGATCTGCTGGTAGATTGTGGGTGGGTCGCAAAATAAGGCTGTAAAGCCGGAAAGAGGAGGGAAAGCAATTGCCGAACCGATATTTTGTCACCGGCGCCAGCGGATGTATAGGCGGATGGGTTGTAAAGAATCTGATCGAGGCGGGGCATACCGTATTCGCTTTGGCGCCGCGCCCCGAAAAGCTGGAAAAACTCCGCCTGATAATGCGTTATTCGGACATTGAGAAGATAAAGGTCGTTCGCGGCGATCTTACAAACCCGGATCTGGTCTCAGCGGCGGTGTTGTTGAGCGGCGCGGAAAAGGTCATACATCTCGCGGCGTTGCAATTGCCTTTTTGTAAGGCGAATCCGACGATGGGGGCGCGCGTTAACGTGGAAGGCACGATTAATTTGTTCGAAGCCGTCAAGGCGGCTGGACTGCGCCGTATCGTGTATGCGAGCAGCACCGCGGTATATGGAAATATCGCCGATTATGAAAATGGGGTGTTCTCGCATGATTCCCCGTTGATTCCGCGTTCCCTTTACGGTGTATACAAGCAGGATAATGAATGGGCGTCGAAGGTATATTTCGCCGAAGACGGAATATCCAGCATTGGGATACGGCCGTTTGTGGTGTATGGCCCTTTGCGGGATCAGGGCATTACGTCCGCGCCTACGACCGCGATCAAAATGGCTGTGCGAGGGGAACCGTACGAGATTTCTTATGGAGGAACCGCTGAATTTCAGTATGCGGACGATACTGCGAAAGCGTTCATAGCGGCGGCTGATTCAGATTTCACAGGCGCGCGGGTATACAATCTCGGAGGCGGTTCAGTGAGCATGGAAGAGATCGTTGCGACGATCATAGACGTGATTCCGAAAGCCGGGGGGCTGATTACGTTTGCCAATCAACCCTTGCCTTTTCCCAAACACCATGATACGGGAGAGCTGGAAAGGGTTGTCGGCCCGGTTCCCCGGACGCCTCTTGAGGAGGGAATCCGCAGCAGCGCGGAGTATTTTTCGGCGGCTATGTCTGAAAAGACATAAAAATATGACCGGCCATTCACGCCGTAGAATGAGTCATCCAGGTAAAACGATTCGGAAATAAAAAGGAGGCGTAAAATGGTACAACATGAGCGGATGGGGATTTTTAGTCAATGATCGAAAATAAGAAGGAGGTACAAAAAGAGATGAGTATGTTTCGTAAAGGTCTTCTGTTAATGTTGGTATTGGGTTTGGCCTTCGCCGGAATCCCGGCGTCGGTTGAGGCGGCGGAAAGCCAGATTGTAATTGCCGCGTGTATGCAGGGAAATCAGAGCGGATTTGTCCGTTATATGACCAGCGGCATGTACGAATACCAAAAGGCAAATGCTCCGGACATTAGATTGGAAGTTGTTTTCGCCGACGATGATCCCGCGAGACAGCAGAGCCAGGTTGAAAACTTTGTGGCTCGTGGAGTCGACGCGATAATCTTAAATCCCGTCGACAAGGTGCAAAGCGTTCCCGCGGTTGACTTCGCCGCCGCGGCCGGAATCCCTGTTATTACGATCAACACTACATCGGACAGCCCTAACGTAACGGCGCATGTGGGATCGGATGACTTCGAGGCAGGAACGCTGCAGATGGAACGTCTGCTTTCAGTGGCTCCTGAAGATGCGAAGGTAGCTTACATTGACGCGGTGCTTGGGCATTCAGCCCAGGTTTTCCGCTCACAGGGCTATAACGCGGTTTTGAGCGAGCATCCCAATGTGGAGCTTGTTGTGAACGATACCGCCAACTGGTCAGGGGAAGAAGCTCTGCGTCTTGTTGAAAACTGGCTGCAGGCTTATCCCAGGATCGACCTGATCGCCGCGCAGGCGGACTGTATCCTGGTAGGAGCAATTACGGCCGTTGAAAACGCCGGGATGGCGGGGAAGATTCTGCTTGGCGGGATGGACTGCGATATGCCCGTTCTTGAGAAGATCAAGGAAGGGGTCGTTGACAATTCTATCTGGCAGGATGGCCTTGGCCAAGGGGAGAACTCGCTGCGGCTCGCGATTGACGCCGCAAATGGCATTGCGGTTTCCGATTTTATCATCCCCTACGAGGTTTGCACGGCTGAAAACGTCGACAAGTACATCGAGATGGCCGACGCGCGCAACGAGCTGGCCAACCAGTATTTCTAATTAACATTTCCACTGAGGCGCGGTTTCCCGGGAGATATTTTCCTCCCGGGAAATTGCGGCGCGAAAGAAGGGTTGCGTGTGAATAACGAGGCGATTCTGGAAATGAAACATATCGACAAGCGCTTTGGCGGCGTTCACGCGCTTGACGATGTAAGTCTTACGCTGTATCGAGGCGAGGTACATGCGCTGGTGGGTGAAAACGGCGCCGGAAAATCCACGCTGATGAAGGTTCTTATTGGGCTGTATGCGCCGGACGGCGGAGAGATCATCTATAAGGGAAAAAAGATACAATACGCTTCAATCCGGGAAATGCAAGAAATGGGCGTCAGCATGATTTTCCAGGAATTCAATCAGGTAAATTCCATGTCGGTGATGGAGAATATCTATCTCGGCAGGGAGCCAAGAACCAAAACCGGCTGTGTTGATTACAAAACAATGTACAGCGATTCCAAAAAGCTGCTTGCGGAACTGGGCGTGGATCTCGACCCGAAAACCATCGTCTGGGATTTGACGGTGGCAAAGCATCAGTTGGTGGAAATTGTCAAGGCAATTTCCTGGAATGCGGAAATCATCATTATGGATGAGCCGACCTCGGCCCTGAGCCAAACCGAGATCGATTATTTGCTGAATATGGTTCGCGCGCTGCGCGATAAAGGTAAGGCCATCGTATTCATCTCTCACAAAATGGAAGAAATCTATGGTATTTGCAGCAGAGTGACGGTGTTGCGCGACGGACTTTTCATTCACACGGGGCATGTGGAAGAGATACCGGAAAAAGAACTTATCCGCATGATGGTGGATCGCGAGGTCAGCGAGCTTTTCCCGAAACAGGAAAGCAAAATCGGAGATGTTCTGCTGGAGGTAAAAAATCTTACGTTGAAAGGGCTGTTTGAGAACATCAGCTTTGAACTGCATGAAGGAGAGATATTGGGCGTTTCGGGCTTAATGGGCGCGGGGCGAACCGAGTTGATGGAGACGATAGTGGGCGCGCGCAGGCCGGACAGTGGCGAAGTGTGGCTCCGAGGTAAGAAGATCGTAAATCGGATCCCCGGCGACGCAATCCGCAGAGGGATAGCGATGGTGCCCGAGGATCGCAAAAGGCATGGAGTATTCCTGAAACTCAGCGTTCGGGATAATATCCTGATATCATCGTTACAAAAATGCCTGCGAGGGATCAAACTCGATAAAAAGCTCCAAAACAAGTTTTGCGGCGAATATGAAAAAAAATTGGAAATTAAATGCAGCAGTAATACTCAAATCTGCCGGGATCTTTCGGGCGGCAACCAACAGAAAGTGGCGGTATCGCGAGTATTAAACGCGAACCCCGACATTATCATCTTAGATGAACCGACCAGAGGCATCGACGTAAAAACGAAAGCGGAGATCCATCGCCTGATGTCGGAACTCGCGGCTACAGGGAAAGCTGTGTTGATGGTTTCTTCGGAACTTCCGGAGATTTTAGGCATGAGCGACTCTATTCTGGTATTGCATGAAGGCGTCATGACCGGCAAATTGAGCCGCGAAGAAGCTAACGCGAGCCGGGTTATGGAACTGGCTGTAAAAACTAAAATGAGGGCGTGAGGTCATGGCGGAGAATAAAAAGGCAAATACGGACAGCCTACGGAATATATTAATAAAGAAGCTTCTGGGTAGTCACGGGATTTTGATAGGCTTCATTATCATTGTGATTTTGCTGACGGTCTCAACGCCGTATTTCCTGACGGTACCCAATATTATCAATGTTCTGCGGCAGATATCGTGTATCGGCATGGCAACGATCGGAGTCGGCATGTTGATTATCATGGGGCAGAATGACTTGTCGATCGGGTCGACTTTCGCTCTTACAGGCATTTTGGCCGGCCTGACGGTCTCCAGCGGGGCTGGAGGGTATAATCTTCCGCCTGTCATGGGTTATATCGCGGGGGTTGGCACGGGAGTCATAGTTGGCGCGTTTAATGGTTTAATAGTGGCAAAAGCAAGAATCCCCGCATTCATCGTGACTATGGGTACCATGTCGATCTGTCGCGGTCTGGCGCTTATTTTCGCGCGTGGGATGCCGGTCGGAAATTTCCCCGAAGGATTCAATTACCTCGGCTCCGCTTCGTTGGGTCCGATCCCCTGGCCGGTCGTTATTTTCGCTTTGGTCATTGCCCTGTCCTATTTCATAATGGAAAAGCGCCCGCTTGGCCGCTATATTTACGCCGTCGGTAGCAACGAGGAAGCCGGTCGCGCGGCGGGTATCAATGTGGATCGCGTCAAGATATACGCCTATTTGTATCACGGCGCGTTGGTCGGCCTGGCCGGTACGGTGCTTGCCGGTCGAATGAAATCGGCGGCTCCGGCGTTGGGCGTCGGCTACGAATTGGACGCCATTGCCGGAGCGATTATCGGCGGCGTGAGTTTTACCGGCGGCATTGGAAGGATCGGCGATATGGTTCTGGGCGCGCTGCTTATCGGCGTGATTAATAACGGTATGGATCTTCTCGGCGTCCCGGCTTTTTATAAGCAGGTCGTTAAAGGCGGCATTATTATTCTGGCGGTTCTCGCCGATCGCAAGCGTTCAGGGAGAGGATAAGAACAAATGTCGGATAAAAAGTACGTCGCCGCCATTGACCAGGGAACGACCAGTTCACGCTGTGTGGTATGGGATATAAACGGATCGCCCGTTTGTTTCGACCAGATGGAGCACGCGCAGATATTTCCCCAGCCCGGATGGATGGAGCACGACGCGATGGAAATATGGTTCCGCGTCCAGGATGTGACTAAAGGCGCGCTCAACAATGGCGAAATTTCCCCCGGCGAAATAGCGGCAATTGGGATAACCAACCAACGGGAAACAGTGGTGATCTGGGAGCGTGAAACGGGTAAACCCATATACAACGCAATCGTATGGCAGGATATGAGGACACAGGATTTCTGCGACGAATGGATGGCAACTCCGGGTTGGGAACAGGACGAACTGGGACGCGGCCGGGCCAAAAATATAACGGGGCTTTTGATAAACCCCTATTTCTCCGGAACAAAGATAAAATGGATACTCGACCACATTCCCGGTTCGCGCGAGAGGGCTCGCCGGGGCGAACTGTTGTTCGGCAACATTGATGCCTGGCTGATATGGAATCTAACCGGAGGCGTGAACGGAGGCATCCACGTCACCGACGTATCCAACGCGTCCCGTACTTTGCTGATGAACATCAAAACACTGCGATGGGACGAAGAGATGACGAATTTTCTCGATATACCGGTCGAGATGTTGCCGCAAATCAGGCCGTCAAGCGCGGTTTACGGCGATACCGCAGCAGCGGGGTTGTTCGGGAACGCCATCCCGGTCGCCGGTAATCTTGGCGACCAGCAGGCCGCTCTGTTCGGCCAGGCCTGCTTCGGCCCCGGCGACGTTAAAAACACTTACGGTACCGGATGTTTTATGCTTATGAATGTCGGCGAAAAGCCCGTTTTCTCGAACAACGGGCTTCTCACAACGGCGGGATACAGCCTCGCGGACGGGAAGTGCGTCTACGCGCTCGAAGGGTCGATCGCGATAGCGGGCGCCGCCGTCCAGTGGCTTCGCGACAACCTGAAAATAGTCGACGATTCTCAGGACAGCGAATACATGGCTAACAAAGTCGACGACGCGGGCGGCATCTATTTTGTACCGGCCTTCTCCGGCCTCTACGCGCCTTACTGGGATATGTCCGCGCGCGGAGCGATAGTGGGGCTAACGAGATTCATACGCAAGGAGCATATCATTCGCGCCACGCTTGAGAGCATCTGCTACCAGACCCGGGACATAGTCGAAGCCATGAACAGAGACTCCGGCGTTCCGCTCGCGGAATTGAAGGTTGACGGCGGAGCTGTGAAAAACAGCCTGCTCATGCAACTCCAAAGCGATATACTCGGCACAAGGGTGACCCGTCCCATAATAAACGAAACCACGGCGCTCGGCGCCGCATTTGCCGCCGGACTCGCCGTCGGTTTCTGGAAGGATATCGACGAACTGCGCTCCAAGTGCGGGACGGACGTCACATTCTTCCCGGGCGTCTCCGAGGACTGGAGAAACGAAGGATACGAGGGCTGGAAGAAAGCGGTGGATAAGTCGCGCGGCTGGGTAACGGCGAAAATCTGAAATTCCGGACGCGGGCTGTCGGCGTTCAATAGCAGTTTAATTCAATAATGTCATATGCGTTTTTGGATTGAACGCGACGCCAAAATATTTACCCCAAGACCGCAAATATTCTCAACCACAACATCCCCGCAACGTATGGGAGCTGTTATCGTCATGCCATAGAGCAGGGCAAGGCACTCTTCCATACACCGCTTCGGTATCTCGGAATCACTGATTACCGGAAGCCTGCGCCGCGTACTTCCTTCGGTTTTCACTGTAGTCGTTATCATTCTGTGAGGATCCGTGTATTCGCTTTCGGCGTGCTTTTCGCCGCGCTTACATGAATGACCGCTTACCGACAGTTTATTGCCGCCTTCATCTGTCACCGTAATCCGGCAACTCACAGGGCAGACGATACAGGTAAATATTTTTTTATCCTTTTCCGTCATCAAGCTCTCTCTACTTTCAAAACAACATTTCGTCCATCTGATATCTTTCCGCAGTATTCGATCATTTCCGGCGGCGTGACGAAATTTATCTTCTTTTCCCCTGTAATCCCGCCACCGGACTCGCATGTCAGAACGGCGTTAAGTTGCGGTTCTCTCACCCTCATGAAGAACTTGATATCTCCGTTTGGATTATTCGTTATCTTCCGGGGAACGACAAAATTGATATTTCCTTCCGTGCGTACATTACTGAGAGGTCTGTCCGGGGCTATTTCACCGCGAAGATATTTCACAGCGCCCCTGGCGGCAATTTCGGCGGAATCGGAAACGTAATCGACCAGATCAAACACCGCGGCAACGTTTCCCGCCGCGAAAACACCCGGTACGCTTGTCATGAAATCGCTGTCCAATACCGGACCTTTCGTGAGGGTATCCATCTCCACGCCAATTTTGAGGGATAACTCGTTTTCGGGAATTAAACCCACGGCAAGCGCCAGTAAATCACAAGCCACATAACGCTCCGAATCCGGAATTATTTTTCTTTCGCCGTCCAAATCAGCGACGGTAACGCCTTCGAGTACGTTTTTTCCATGCACTCTCGTAACGGTGGAAGAAAGGTGTAAGGGAATGCCGTAATCTTCGAGACATTGCACTATATTTCTCGTAAGCCCGCCGGGTATTTTCATAACCTCATAGACACCTTCCACTTCCATTTTTTCGAGTATCATACGACGGGCCATGATAAGGCCTATATCCCCAGATCCGAGCACAACCGCCCGCTTGCCGGGCAGGTAACCCTCCATGTTTATATATCGCTGAAGACTTCCGGCCGTCATAACGCCGGCCGGGCGATGTCCAAACAAAAGTATTTGCCCCGCTGTTCTTTCTCTGCATCCCATCGCCAATATTATTGTTCGGGCTGATATTCGTATTATCCCATCCACTTTATTGCAAGCGAAAATTTCTTTGTTTTTCGTAATATCAATTACCATTGTATCCAGCATAACGTTCACGCCGGATTTTTCGAGATCATCAATAAAATATTGCGCATACTGGGTTCCGGACATACGCTTTTTAAAGCGATGCAGGCCGAATCCATCATGAATGCACTGCTGTAACACTCCTCCAAGCTCATAATCGCGCTCCAGCAATATGACATTTTCGACGCCGGCCCTTTCAGCTTCAGCGGCAGCAGCCATACCCGCCGGCCCGCCGCCGATCACCGCAATGTCAGCTTTCAACTCTTTCAATGCGATACGTCCTCTCCGTCAATTTTCTATTTCTATCTGTTCACTGTCTTGAGTATATTGGTTCCTTCACCCCTGAGAGTGATTTCAGTCCATTCCTTCCCCAATTCGCGAGCCAGTATTTCCAGGACACGCGGCTGGCAAAATCCGCCCTGGCATCTCCCCATACCGGCCCTCGTCCTGCGCTTGATTGCGTCAATCGAGGTTGGAACTATTGGGGAATGGATTGCGTCCAGTATTTCACCCTCAGTGATTGTTTCGCATCTGCATATAACCTTCCCGTATTCCGGCCTTTTTGAAATCAACTCGGCTTGCTCTTCATGACTGAGCGTTGAAAAGCTGATCGGTTTTTCCAAAATAGGATTGAAATCCGGTTTGGTCTCCAGCTTTTTTCCCCGCGCTTCCATATCTTCTTTAATTATTTTCTCAATAAGCTCCGCGATAGCCGGCGACGAACCTATGCCTGGAGATTGGATCGCTCCGGCTATAATTAAACCGTCGACCAATTCGGACATCTCGACGATGAAATCCTCTTTAAAATCTGCGGGCCGGGCTCCCGCAAAGATCCTTATCACGTCAGCGCTCGAAACATTCGGATTATTGTTGCCGCTCATTACGAATTCGAAATCCGCCGGTGTAACTTCGGTATCTTCCTTATCAGGCGCTTCGGTCGCCGATGGTCCTATAAGAATATTCTTCGACGGCGTTAAATCGGTTTTGACGCCCTTGGTTTCCTTATTTCTCTGCGCCTCGGTGGCCACGTCGTGCTTTAAAATCAGGTGTTCCGAGGCTGGTTCCTTATGCTTGTCGATTACTGCTATAACTCCTTTTCTATTGTGCAGCGTAAAAAATCTGTCTCCGGCCATCTCCGCTATATCATCAGCATAAATGCCGGCGGCGTTCACGAGGTATCTCGTCTTAATAATTCCTTTATTTGTGACAACGGCGGAAATTGCTCCATTATCCGTAAGCACGCCGCCAACCTCGCAGTTCAATATTATCTTCACTCCATTATTGACGGCATTTTCGGCGAGCGCCACACATACCTTATACGGATGCAAATGCGCCTGCGAAGGCAGCCAGGCCGCGGCCACCGGATCCGCGCCCAGTTTGGTTTTTATTTCCGGCGCGATCTCAAGGGTTTGTTCGCCATCCAAAAGCGCGGGGCGCTTGTCTTTATTTTTAACAGCGGTAACGAAAATATCCTTCAAACGTTCTATGCAGTTTATATCTTCCGTAAATGACATTTGCCCGATCCGCACGAACTCAAAACCCAACTCTTCCGCCCATTTTTCGTACAGCTCATTGCCGCGCACGCTCAACTTGGCTTTCAGTGAACCCGGTTTAACCATGCCCGCCATGTGAACTCCGCCGTTATTGGCTTTTGATACGCCCGCGGAAACATCGTCCCCCATATCGACCGCTATGATTTTCAAATCATATTTGGACAGTTCGCGTATTATGCCGCAACCCGTTATGCCGAGACCAACGACGACCACATCCGCTTCATCTGTAACGCCGATGGAATTCCCTTTTCTTACGATCTCCGAATAATCCCTTTTGGGTATTTCAAGACCCTTAACCGTCATATCACTGACGACATTTTTCACGCCGTCCAATTTCGCCATTGCATGGCCGATCTCAATCACGCGTTGCCACGTGTCCACTTCTCCAGCGACCGTCAGTACATTTCTGGAATCTATGCTTACATTTATCTCGAATTGTGGAAATTTCTCACTCAAAAATGCCTTTGCTTTTTCGTTAATTTGCAGCGTCATTTCGATATCACCCAACATAAGCAAAGTATGGACATATTCAACTTAAATCCCAAGAGAATTATACACGGGTCAAAAAGTCAAATCAAACAGTTTAATGATCAAATAGTTTGGTGATTTTGTCTTGAAAAGCGGCATGCGTTGAGATCAAGTTCTTACGTCGCCCATCCGTTTTTACCACGCCGAAAAATAGCTTTATCAGATTTTTTCTTAAACTAATACAAAAGTGTAATATTTGCAATTGTTATGCCCCTCAAAGAATTTCAAAAACATTAAATTTATACTATTATCACAAAAACTATTGCAAATTATTTGTTGTATTCGTATGATTATTAAAAGAATAAGGCGTTTAAATTATTTCATACTGTAATGAAGATAATGCAATTTTCCCAAAATAGAAATCTTGTATTGCAAAAATAATGAAAAAAAGGAAGGAGGCTTTAACCGTTGAGTAGTCAATTGTATGGAGTTACGGGAAAAATCCTTGTTGTGAATCTGACGACGGGGAAAATTGAAGAGCAGGAAGTAGCGGAACAGGTTTATAAAACCGTATCTTCTGGGCTTGGATTGGGCGCCTGGTATCTTTATAACAATATACCAGCCGATTGTGAACCATTAAGTCCAGACAATATTTTGGGCTTTACAAGCGGGATTCTTACCGGCACAGGTCCATTTTACACAGGACGTTTTATGGTTGTATGTAAATCTCCCGCGTCAAATGGGTGGGGAGACTCCAATTGCGGAGGGGTATTCGCGCCCATGATCAAAATGTGTGGGTACGACGCTATCTTTGTCCATGGAGCGTCGGAAAAACCTGTGTATCTGTATGTGGGAAAGGCCGGTCCCGAAATCAGGGATGCCTCCAAGTATTGGGGCATGGACGCATTCGAAGCGGAAAATGCAATTGAAGCGGATATTTGGAAGCCTGGCATGAGAAAGCCGAGAACTGCCCTAATAGGAACTGCCGGGGAAAAGCTGTCGCTAATTGCCGGGGTTTGTCATGATCGCGGCAGGTTAGCAGCCAGAGGAGGAAGCGGAGCCGTAATGGGTTTCAAGAAGTTAAAGGCGATCGTCCTCCAGGGTTCGAAACAAGTCAAGGTTCATGACCGCAACGCAATTAAAGAAATCTGTAAGGAATATGCGGAAAAAATCAGAATTGCAAATTTCCCTCCACATCTTACCAATGCCATGCTTTATATGGGCGCAAAGCAGGGAGCTGAAGCGTTAAGAAACGGCACTGCCGTGCAGCAGCTTTCTGATGGAATGGCAGGGTTGCCCATGGTTTTCAAAAAATGGGGTACTTGTGCCACAACTACCGCCCAAATTCCGGATGGAGATTCCCCTTCCCACAACTGGTTGGGAGCTCCGGAAGACATTATTGATGCCGACGCCCTGAAACTGGACGCGGACACTATGCTTGAAAATGAAGTGAAAAAGTACCATTGCTATGGTTGCGCCCTTGGCTGCGGCGGGGTCTTGGATTCAAAAAAGAACCGCTACGGTAAATTTGAGGAAGCCCATAAACCTGAATACGAGAGTATGGGAACATTCGGAACACTTTGTGACAACTGGGATTTGGATTCCGTCATTCATTGCACCGAAGTCGTTAATCGGGCAGGAATGGATTCCATCTCGGCAGGGGCTACCGTTGCCTGGGTGATCGAGATGTATGAGAGGGGCATAATCACCCAAAACGATCTGGGTTTCGAAATAAAGTGGGGTGACAGCGACAGCATAGTGAGGCTGACTGAAATGATCGTCGCACGTGAAGGGTTTGGCGATGTTCTGGCTGATGGAGTTGGTCCCGCCGTGAAAAGGATAGGCGGCGAAGCATCAAAATATGAGTTGACCATTGGCGGAATTGAGCCCGGCATGCATGACGGCCGTAAAGGACCAGGGGCTTGGGGCGCCTTTTACCCAATGGACGCGACGCCGGGAAAACACACAACGGCAGGAATAAGTACCCTCTATCTGTATCAGCCCTTCCATTGGGTTGATTCCCTGACAGAAGAGGACTTCCCTCAATACGCCGTTACTGAGGATTATGTAGCCTCCGGAAAGACAGGAAAATTGATGGCTTACAGTTACATTGCCAGATATATATTGGATGGGTGGGGTTGTTGTTTTCTGGGAATTTTAACCGGTTATCAGCACTGGAAAGCTTTGGATTTTATCAATGCTGCGACAGGTTGGAATATGACAGGGGATGAACTTTGGAACACAGGAAAGAACATCATCATGTTGCGTCAAATGTTCAACGCAAAACATGGGTACGCCCTGGATAAAATCAACGTGCATCCAAGATTCAACGGGGGTCTTACAAAAGGCCCATTGGCTTACAGACATGTTCCGTGGGAAGGGCATCGTTACTATACGATGCAGGCTCTGGGATGGGATGAAAACACCGGCGCGCCAAGCAATGAGGCCGTAGCTGCCACCGGCCTTGACAAGATAGTTGAGTATGACCAACAAACGACTAAGGTAATGCTTGAGCGTGTAAACAAGGAGGTGTAGTCGGTGGCTAAAGAAAAAACTTTTCCAAAAGTTGATTATGAACAGTGTATGGCCTGCGTAATGTGTATTCTAGCATGCCCTTTCAGCTGCATGGAGGCGGAATACATACCTCCTGACGACGAATACAAAAAGCCAAGGCCGAAAATGATCTATCCCGAGTATTGCATTAGTTGCGGCATCTGTGTCACAGCCTGCCCTATAGATGTGATCGAAATGGTAAAGGCCGAGGGTCTCGAAGAAATTCTTGCTCAGGAACACGAAGCAAGAAAAGTTTCCGCAATCGAGAAAGAAAAACAGAGAAAAGAGGCTGTCGAGGCTTTTTTTAAGACTATGGCGGAGCAGGCTGCACAAAATGAGCCGTAAATTCACCGGAAAATCTCGTTAAGGTGATAACATGACAAACGAATCAGGAAAAAGAAGAGGTATTCGTACTATTGTGGGCACATGGATAGGAGTGGTGGCAACAATCGGGCCATACACTTTACTGTCCATTTTTCTGGCTCCTATCTCAGCAAGATATGGGATCAATTTGGGTCAAGCATCATTGATTTACACGTTCGCCGGAGTGGGAAGCCTCGTCGCAAATGTATTTGTCGGCGGCTTTATGGATAAGTACAATCCAAAATTTTCTTATCTAATTGCAGCCGTCGCCACATTACTTTTCTATCTCACGCTCTCCTTCTCAACAAATTTAACTCTGCTATACATCATGGCCGTCTTCTTTGGAGTGGGTTCCATATTAGGCGGTTATACGGCGGGACAAGTATTGATCACGAAATGGGTAAGTAACGGCAGGGGTACAATGATGTCATTGGCGACAGTTGTAATGGGCGCTTTTATCATCGTCATGTCACCGTTGGTCACTAATTTGATTAGCAGGCTGGGGGTTTCGGCTACAGCGCTTTTGATCGGCGTTTTATGTTTCGGGCTCTGTGTGTTTTCGGCTTTGTTTCTTATCAGCCGGGCGCCTGAGTACTATGGCGAGACACCCTTTAGTATCGGCAAGGAAAAACCATCCGCGGTTAAAAAAACAAGCGACGTCGATATTGCGCTCCCCTTAAATCGAATTTTGATGACCCCCACTTTTTACGTAACCGTTGTGTGCTCTTTTTTTATCACTTGCGCGATGATGCTTTACACAAGTAATGCAATTCCCCTTAACCTGACATTAGGTTTAAGCGAGATGGACGCGGCGTTTGTGTTTTCCATCTTTAATCTTCTCCAGATCGTTTTAGTGATGCTGTTCGGGATTTTGGTGGATAAGATTGGTCCGTCCGCATCCATCATCATTTGGTGCGGCGCGGGAGGATTTTTGTTCTTGATCAATGGATATGTCAGTGGATTGACTGGCGCAATTTTGGTTTCCATTGCCGCATCCACAGGAAATATTGCGGGTATGCACGGGGCTGTTTTATTTCCGAAGTTATACGGCCTGAAAAACAGCAGCAACCTGATTGGTTATGCTCACGTGCTTTGCAGTTTAGGCGCAATGACAGGACCGCCGCTTGCCGGTTTTATTTATACCGGAACCGGTTCCTACTGGATGGCACTGATGATAGCCGGCGCGTTTATGACGCTTTCCCTGGTTTTCACCTCCATCGCCAACGGAAAACGTTCAAGGGAAGCCATAAAAACAGCAAATGAAAAATACCGTTCAAAAAAGGTTTGCTCATCGACCAAAAATAGTGAGGAGGGTATTTTATGAAAGATTATTTCGGATTAAAGGGTAAAGTTTGCGTGATTACAGGTTCTGCGTCCGGTATGGCAAAAGCCGCGACGGAGATGCTTGTTGATCTGGGAGCAAAGGTATATGCGCTGGACTGGACAGAGGTAACAGTGCCGGGCATTGAAAAATATGTGTCGGTTAACCTTGGAGAGAAAAATTCCATTGACAAGGCTTTCTTGGAAATTCCCGATAAGATTGACGTTTTTTTGGGCGTGGCGGGTGTTTCCGGTCAGAAGCATGATTTCATCACCACATTCGCCATTGACTTCATTTCAAACAAGTACATCGTTGAGAAATACCTGGAAGAGAGGATAGTTCCAGGAGGGACGATCGGTTTTGTCACATCGGAAGCGGGATTAAGATGGGAAACTGCGGAAGCAAAAGAGGAATACATGATGGCAATTGACGCAAAGAGCTGGGACGAGGCAATTGACGCCATACGGATATATAAAGATGTTCCCGGCCCGGCGGGTTACAGTTTGGCAAAACGAGCCATGCATTACTATATTGCGTCCATTTTAGAAAAATTTGGGCCTAAAAAGATCCGGGTAAACGCTGTGCTTTCGGGAGCGACAGATACCGGACTTACGGATGAGTTTGCCGTTTCAACGGGAGGCAGGGAGAATCTTGAAAAATACACGGGATTTGCGCAAAGGCTGGCTCAGGCCCGAGAGATGGCGGAACCCCTTGTATTCCTTTGCAGCAACATGGCTTCCTACGTATCCGGCACGCTTATGACAGTGGACTTCGGCCTGGATCTGCCTATGGTTGCGGGAATCACTCAGGATTGGTATGGAGGTTTAAAGATACCAAAATAAGAAAAAATTAAAAAATGGAGGGTGGCTTTATGCGGTTTTTAGTTCGTTGCATAGGCCTTGGAACGCCAAAAGAACTGGACGATATTATCCTGGATTTGGGCGAAGGAGTTACGCGGTCAAATGTTGTGCAAAGGATTTTGGAAACGCAGGAATTTGCACCCTACGCCAACACTCTGCAAAACGGCGTACCTCTGGTAAAACCTAAGGATGATATAACAGACGAAACTCTTTGCGAAGGGGACTATATTGTCGTTATGCACCGTATATTGGGCATCGAGGGCGGTTAATCCGTGAAGCGAACTCGTATATACAATGTCGCGGCATTTGGGCGTTCCTTGCTACCCTTTGGGGAGGCGAAGCGTAACTTTGACTTTGCTTCGTCTCCTATATATAATGTCGGACATCAGTAGGATTGAGGCGCTGGGGTTGCCATGGGACGATATGAACGTCAAATTTTAATCCCTGAATTTGGAGAAGAAGGCCAGGAAAAACTTTCCAATGCGAAGGTACTTGTATTGGGAGCAGGTGGTTTAGGTTCGCCGGTGCTTTTTTATCTCAGCGCCGCCGGCGTAGGTACCATTGGAATATCTGATTTTGACGCTGTAAGCATATCAAATCTTAACCGGCAAATTTTGTACAATGAGCAGGAAATAGGTCGCAGCAAGGCTAATTCGGCTTTGCACAAGATATTAAACTTTAATCGAACAATTCATGTAATTCCTCATAATATCAGAATCACAGAAAACAATGCGGATGATATTTTTGGCCAATATGACGTGATTGTGGACTGCGTGGATAACCTTCTCACGCGGCACCTTGTTAACAAGCACGGCGTTAAGCTCGGAAAGCATATCATCGAAGCAGGACTGGAAGGCTTTACGGGTTTTGTAATGACCGTCAAAAAAGGAGAAGCCTGTTACGGCTGTATGCATACGCCATTAACATCGTCGAAGAGAAAGATACCAGTACTGGGCGCTACTGCCGGTGTCTTGGCGTGCCTGCAAGCTAGTGAATGCATTAAGGTTTTGACAAATATTGGAGAACCACTTTACTCCCAAGCGCTTATAGTGGATTTGCGGACGATGAACTTTAATAAAGCGCCGATCCGGCGCTCACAACAATGCCCTGATTGCTCATTTACAGATTAACAGGCGCTTGATCTGCAGGGAGCGCCTATGATGGCTGATTACGAAGTAGAGGGGAATAAACGTGAGCACCACTATTGCAAACCAAAGGCCGCAGGCGTTACGGTCAAAGAAGTTGATATGTGCCGCTATGATCGACCTTTTAAGCGAGAAACCTTTTGAAGATATCACTATTAACGAAATCGTTTCCAAAGCGCAACTCTCACGAACCGCTTACTATAACCATTTTGTCTCAAAAGAAGACATTCTGTGTTCTTATGTAACGGAGATAGCTAATCATTATTTACGGATTCCTCCCTCCGATTATCCCAATTACTTGATCTCCGATGAATTTTACAAGAGCTTGATATTTATGTTTAATGACAATGACACATTTTTTACCCTGATTAAAAAGCGTAATATCTGGTATGTCATTGAGAAAGAAATGTACAATATTTTTTATGCGAGAATAGGCGATATGGATCACTACATCAATTATTACGGGTTCAAACGAGAAAATATCCGGTACTATGTTCACTGTCTGATGAATGCCATTATCGGCCTGCTTTTTCACTGGATCAAGTATACGGAACGGGAAACGCCTGAGGAGTTTTTAAATATTTTTAAAATCATTCGGCGTACTAGTATTTGAATGGCTGCTAGAACATTATCGCTATTTTGTAAACGTTTTGCAGCTAAAAATATCTTTTTTTCAGTTTTATAATATTTTCAGGAAAAGTATTGAACTTTTATGAAATACGCATATAGTTGATAAAAGAAAATGGCGTTCAAATGAACTCATCCGACAAAGGAGTGAAAGCGTTTCTTACATATGATTCATCGTCGGATAAAATGGAGGTGATTACGGCGGAAATAATCTAAATTCGCAAACCGAGAAAAATATGTTCTCCGAGCCAGTTCGCCTAAGGGATATTCCTATGGGGACGGGCCGATGGGTGTAGTTGGAAACGACTGCGCCTCCCGTTTGGAAAGGAGCTTCAAAGAGCGTGTGGCACTGTGGCCGCCTCCTTTAACGGGGTGGTCTTTTTTTAATATTACGAGGAGGTAAAACAATGAAGAAAAGTATGATAATTGCAACGTTCACGTTTTTCGCGTTTATTTTGTGCACTTCGGCATTTGCAGCTGACGTGGTGAAACTCTCCAGCACAATCGGCCCCATTGATGCCGGAATCATCCCGCTGCTCGCAAAGACATACGAGGAAAGCACCGGCACGAAGATTGAATACGAGGGCGCGGGTACCGGGGCAACGCTTGAGAAGGCGAAAGATGGAAGCTTCGACATGGTAATTGTACACGCTCGTCAGCTTGAGGAAGAATTTATCGCCGACGGATTCGGTATCGATCGCAGGGATATTATGTATAACGATTTTGTTATCCTTGGCCCCGAGGATGATCCGGCGGGCATTAAGGGAATGAGTGACGCTGCCGCCGCGTTTACGAAAATCGCTGAATCGAAAGCTCTTTTCGTGACGCGAGGCGACATTTCTGGCACACACGTCAAAGAGATGGAAGTTTGGGATAAGGCGGACATACACCCAAACTCGGCGAATGATGAATGGTACGTCACTTTTTCGATGGGCAATCTCGGCAACACACAGACAACATTGTTCGCAAACAGGCGCGGCGCTTATACTCTGATGGATCGAGCCACGTATCTCATCCAGAGGAACAATATCAAAATCGTCCCATTGGTTGAGAAGGATACAATACTGCTCAACTACATCGCCTCTATCCAAGTTAACCCGGAAAGATTCCCCAACGTCAACGCTAATGGAGCAAAAGCGTTCATCGATTGGCTCTGTGGCGATGAGGCCCAAACCATTATCCGGGATTTTGAAGTGCAAAGGTACAATGAGCCGCTTTTCTTCCCAAATTCCAACGAATGGAATGAGAAGAATAAATAACGCCGAGTAATAGAATCCGGCGTTAAAGTAAAAACAAGCAGTTGAACTACATATCGGAGGGATTTTTCGAGGCGCGACGCTAAATCAAGGTCAGCGTCGCGCAAGTTTTCCGTTTTCGCGCGGGTTAGTCTACACCAATCATTACCGAAGTGGACTTTATAATCGCACATGCCTCTTTGCCAACCTGAAGGCCAAGTTCTTTAATCGCATTCATGGAAATGGTAGCGCTTATCACGTTTCCGCCGCCGACGTCTATCGTGACAATACCGTTTTTCGGCGGCATGATTTTGCGCTATCTCTTGACTACTGCGGGTTTTTTCTATGTTAGAATGGTTATGTTCTGAGAAATATAAAATATCGGCATATTGTAACGCACATTAAATAGGAGATGAGCATATTGGCTAAATCGGCAATCTCGTGTATGCAGTCGGCAAGCTTGACACGGAGAATGAAGTCAAGGTGTTGATAGGGGAGTCGCGCGGTGTTTAAAGGCAACGGCAGATTTATCAGCAGCGCGGCGGGAGTTATTACCGCCGCCGCGCTTATCTCGATATTCACCTATTCCTTTGTAATATCTCTCACGAATACAATCATCAACGAGATTGTCGGCGAATTTTCGCTTGCGGGGGCAAGCGAAGGGCTTATGAGCAGCATGGTGAGTCTTGGCTTCATGCTGTCGCTTTTTTTCATTCCTCTGGTCCAGGGGCGCGTGCAAAAAATCCCGGCTCTGATTACCGCATGTGTCATTCAGGCGGCA
>Ga0099364_10005458_pt1 | contig 18836 bp, 16 predicted proteins | sample TergutTh196P3_FD_73070 | JGI IMG/M metagenome (GOLD analysis project Ga0099364, IMG submission 73070) | Microcerotermes parvus P3 segment gut microbial communities from Pointe-Noire, Republic of the Congo - Th196 P3 | ecosystem: Host-associated > Arthropoda: Insects > Digestive system > Gut ...
AGAACTAGGCGATTACAACGGCGCTGCGGAAGATTATCAGGTTCTGATGCGGATCAGGCCGGAGTATTATTTTGCCGCCGAGGGGCTGGGCATTATCAGAATGAAAAACGGCCGGTTTACCGAAGCAAGAGAGGCTTTTCTGTCTGCCTACAGGCAGGCACCAAGAGAATTCCGTTATGCGATCCTTGCTGCGTATAACTGGATGAAGGCAGGAAGAACAAGCGACCCACGGCAGTTTCTTGCCCAGGTTCTCCGTACCGCCGCCCGTGATTCGGCCGAATGGTGGCTTCTGCGGCTGTACCACGATCTATCCGGCGACATTGATGTAATTGCCAGAGCAAACCAGGAACAAAATCTCGATACAAAATCCATGATGTTTTTATATATCGCTCTTTATTATGATGCTGTCGGGAGCAGGACCCTTGCCAACAATTTCTTTTTACAGGTAAAGGAATTGAACCGTATTCATACCATTGAGTGGAAAATCAACGAATTAATACTTGAGGAACGGGGATTAAATTTGCAATGAACAATAATAATGTGCATCTAAGTTTGGGCGGAAAGAACATCCGCCTGATTGGAACAGCTCATGTTTCCCAGGAAAGCATTGACGAAGTCACCAGTGCCATTCGCGAAAATAATCCGGGCATGGTTTGCGTAGAATTGGATAAAGGCCGTTACGACGCAATCACTCAGCCGGATAACTGGGAACGGCTGAATATTTCCAAAGTTCTTAAGGAAGGCAAAGGATTTCTCCTGCTTGCCAATATCGCCCTTACCAGTTTCCAGCGCCGGCTGGGAAACGAGCTTGGCGTAAAACCCGGACAGGAAATGCTTGCCGCCATATCCACCGCGAACGAGCTGAATATTCCGTTCAGCCTGTGCGATCGTGAAGTACAGCTTACTCTTCGCCGGGCATGGGCCCGCTGCGGTTTGTGGAGCAAGTGCAAGCTTCTTGCCGCCCTGCTTTCCAGCGCATTTGCCGCGGAAAAACTCAGCGCCGAAGAAATCAACGATTTGAAAAATTCCAATGAACTTGACGGCATGATGCAGGAAATGGCCAATTATCTTCCGGCGGTCAAGGAAGTCCTTATCGACGAACGTGACCGGTATCTTGCAGTAAAAATATGGCAAGCGGCTGCAAAAACAGACGGCATAACCATTGCCGTTATCGGTGCCGGGCATTTGCGGGGAATACAAACGTACCTGGAACAGTTTGCTGCAGACACGTCATCCGGAGGCGGTGATGCGGTAACCGATCTTACCGAAATTGAATCCATTCCTTCGCGCAGCTTTCTTTCCAGGACTGCCAAATGGATAATTCCTGTTATCCTCATTACTCTCCTTACCATAGGTTTCATCCGCGCAGACTTTTATGAGTCGCTGGAAATGCTGAAAACGTATGTATTGTTGAATGGCGGTTTTGCCGCGCTGGGAGCCATAATAGCTCTGGGGCATCCCCTTGCAATTCTGGTATCTTTCCTGGGAGCCCCTTTCACAACACTTATCCCTTTTATCGGCGTAGGTATACTCTCAGGGCTGGTGCAGGCAGTCTTCCGCAAACCACGTGTCTGTGACGCCGAGAATCTTTCATCCGATGTCGCAAGTCTGAAAGGTTTTTACCATAACCGGATAAGCAGGGTGTTGCTGGTGTTCTTTTTATCGAGTCTGGGCAGTTCCATCGCTACATTTGTTTCCGGCTCAGTACTGGTTGGTTTTATCAGCAGACTGTTCAGGTAGTGGTTTCGGTGATTACCTGTCTGCAATACCAGACCTGTGAGACTGAAAGGCTATCGGCAGATTTGCGGCGGACAGCAACTCGTTACGAGCCTCAAAAATTGCGTTAATAATTTCATCGCTTACGATGTTATCAATATTGATACAGCATAATCCGGTGAGGCGCAAATCACCTGACTGTTGTACCAAGCGAAAAATGGTTTTTTTGACTTCTTCAGCAGTACAATGGGTTAGTTCCACCGGGCTAAGCCGCAGATTGAGGAAGGCGCCGGGAAGATGAGAGCGAAGTTCTTTTACATCACCGCCGTAACCCACATCAAGGAAAGCAAGATTGGATATTTTGGCAAAGGCTTTGGCAAAACGATGCGGATCTTTTCCGCAATAATGGATACCGAAGGGAACGTTTTTACTGCTCCATTTGAGATCGTAGGGTAAAATATAGTCCTTGTACATGTCTTCCGATACCATCGTAAGGGAACATTCGGAATGAAGCATGATCGGCTGGGCAAAATGAAGTACTGTGCGGTTGACAGAAACCGATGTGGAATTGGTAGTGCTTTGCAAGCCGTTTGTGAACCGTTCTATCATGCCCGCAAGTTCTGAGAAAAAAGCGGTACTTTCTTCCGGATTTTCAGCCATATCAATAAACAAATCCTGACCGCGAATATCAAGAGCAAGATTGAGAATACCGCTCCAGTTTACATCCCCGGTTACATACCCATATTGTGTTTTTAGGGTTTCCTGCATTTGAAAAAAATCTTTAAAGGCGTCGCTTTCAAAGGCTTTTTTTACAGGATCGGTTTCAATACTGTCTGAATAAAGGCAACTGACACTCGGAGGGGCCTTTTCATGATAGTCAACTTGACAACCCAGCATTTGTGAGAGCAGGTAGCCTGAAGCGAGATGGACAGCGCCAATCTCCGGGCGGTTGACACCGTGATTTAGACCCAATCCGTAATGACCCCATTTCTCGTACAGATGTTGTTCCATCTTCCTCTCATCTTCCACTCTTCGTGCGGGATGAAAGAAAAAGTCTCTGTCAAAAGTTATACCTGTCTGTTTATTCCACCACGCGGGGGAGAACACCAGTTCCACCGGAAGTGGTGTTATTGCATATAATGGCATCGATTAAAAAAACCTTGGCAGCCATTGTCTGTTTGCATTTATAAGGTCTTCAACCAATTTAGGTATGTCTGCAAAATCTATCGCCGAACCTCCTTGTGGATCAAGCGACATGGCTTCCACCAGAAGGCGACGGTCACCGGTAAGCGCCGCCTTAACGGTCATTTCTTGTATATCCGCATGGAGTCTGCACAGCGATCCCACTGCGCCGGGGAGGCTGCCCGACATTTTTGGCTTTATACCGTTCCTGTCTATAGTAGATAAGGTTTCTACTATAACACCTTTAGGCATATTTTCTATCTGCCCCGTATTCGGTGCGTTTATAATTGCCGGCACAGAATTTCCTGTAATGATGGCGCGCATTATCTCAATCATTTCCTCACCCGAGCGGTTCCATCCAACAGTTTCCGCACCGCCGGCAATTCTTCGCGTACTTTCCAGACCATTAATGATGGCAAGACGCCTGGCTTCAACGGTGGTTTTCACAACACCGTGTTTCATGCCGAAACCGTTACTCAAATTACACAGACTCGGGTAAAATTCTATCAGATGCCTGTCTCCGGGTATAGGCAAGTAGCCGAACTGCCTGCATAAAAGGATTTTTACCTGTTGTCCTACGGACTTAAATGAATCGTTTTTTTCACAAAACGCTCTGATTTCCGGCAATACATCCTTCCCGTTCAAATTAGCTTTTGTTAACCAGATAAAATGATTAAGTCCGGCAACGGTACAATCAAACCCCTGTTCGGGGAGCCAACGGTATAAATAATCCAATATGTTCATACCGTCAGGCCGTTTTAAACCTAATATCGGACCGATATAAGTCTCAAAACCATGAAATTCATGACACATTCCCGCAATCTTAACCGTTTTTGCCGCTTTATTCATGGCTGATGTAACACAACTCATCGGGTTTGTAACATTAAGCATCCATGCACCCGGGCATCGTTGTTCCATTTCCTCAACAATTTGATATGCTACGGGGACAGTGCGTATGGCTGCCGATATGCCTGATATACCGACAGTCATGGATACCGGTAAGCGGATACCATATTTTATGGGAATTTCAAGATCGTTCCAAAAAGCGTCCATTGAACCGGGAGAAAAAGTGGTCATGACGAAGTCAGCCCCGTCAAGCGCTTCATCCCGTTTGTCCGCGGACACATTAATTTTATAGTCCTTGCCGCGAAGCTTGTTGTAGGTATGCAGCATGTCAGCAACAGCCTGAGCATGATCAACCTTTGGATCAATTAAGTGAATCTCACCACCTGAGATTTCATCCATAAGGTATACATCCCGCATGAGCGTTCTCATCCAGGTTACGCTTCCGCCGCCTATAACGGCAAGTTTTATTCTATCTGTTTTCATTTACCTTCTCCTGTAAATTTTTATTTTTTATCCAGGGTACAGACTTCTCCCCATTCCACCTGTGCCCGCCGCTAAAAACATAATGTACTATATTATTTTCGTTACCACAAATTTTAGCCGCCTGTTTTACAATTTCTACTTGCGGATATACATTGCCAAGACCGTCAGCGCCATTTAAGGGATCGGTATCTCCGGTCTCAATAAAGACACCGCGGTTCGCAATAAGTGCGGCAATGTCGCACATATCGGCATTTTCCCATAACCCCGGAATATAATTACAGGAACAGTTGTACATTTCCAGTAATGATTGCCTGTAACCGTAAAAATAACCGCTGATGATCGCATTGTTAATTCTTTCGTCTATTGCCGCCAGCCAGAGTGTTTGAAGACCGCCGCCTGACAATCCGGCGCTGTTTATTTTTTCATGATCAAAATCGTTCCTTGTTAATGCATAGTCCAAAAGGCGCATTAAATCCCATGTCCACATACCTGTCACGTTCATACCAAGCGGATTGGCCATATCGTTAAGTATATAACATGAACTATCCAGCAGGCTTTCATCGTTTTGCTTTGTTTTTTCAGCTCTTTCTCCAAAGCCCCTCGCATCCGGGCATAAAACCATAAAACCCTGTTTTACAAGCTGAACGCCATATGCGTAGTTTAACAACCGGATAGCATCTGCCAGTCTCTGGTCTCCTTTGTCAATACCGCATACCGCGCTTTTCCCGTTGCTGCCGTGTCCGTGCAATGCTAAAATCAAAGGCGGTTTTTCAGCGTTTTCCGGCTTAAGGATGTAAAACGGCATCTGAATTCCGGGCTCCGTGTCAATAACCATTTTTTCGCGTATGTACCCATCCATTTTTTCTGTACTGATTAACTGCGGGTTGGGAACACAACGGATCATTTTGTCAAAACCCAATAATCCAGCCAGAATGATTCTAAAATCTTTTTTCCAATATTTATATTCTTCCGGTGACCTGGCTCTGAAAGCATATGGTTTATATGCATTGTCAAATTTGTTTTTAAAATATGCTTCTGTAGTATAATACATAAACACGCCTCTAATATAAAATTACTTTAGTAATTCCAAGTCAAGTTGATGGTTGATTTTTATCACATAAACGAATTTAAAAAAATACACTTTTATTAATAAAACATGGACTTTTAATGGTTTGACACCGATCACCATTACTCCACTCTGAAAACCATGCCGCTTAAAACTTTGGCAAAACCGGCGATGTCAGCTCTGGACAATGAAGGCAGGTGGATAATGCGGCGCAGGGGCGGCCTCTCGCCTTCGGTGTCGGTAAGCTCGCACGAAACAGCATAGCCGCCGGCAAGATGCGCGGTTATGGTCATGTCAATCGTGAAACGTGCGCCGGTAGTGTGCGTAAAACCGGATCGTGCAAGAGAGCGGCGCAACGCATTTTCTCTCCGGCGGAAATTCGCATCGGCATTGTAATGCAGGCGGATATCCGCAGGCAGGCTGATTCCTGCCTGAAGCAGTGCGCCGCGATTCAGCGAGAAAAGTTCAGCCGCCGCCGCCTGCCTTGTTTCCCTGGAGCCGCGGAGGGCAAACTCACGGTAACATTGGGCAGTCAAATCTTTTTCCCACACTGGGTCAAGCTGGTTTAAGGCCCGTGCTATCAAGTATCTGTCTTTTAAAAGAATCCCTTCATCAAGGTTATACGAAGCTTCTGCCTCGGGAATTATTGCCGTTTCAAAAGCCCGCGCTCTGTTCAGCCAGGAAAGCGCACGGCGGGGGTATGATTCAAAAGCGTTAAAATACTGGATGTTCCGGTCAAGCGGCGGCGCTTGATCCGCCTGCGGGGCAACCGGGGACCCGCGTGATGTAATGCCGTATGCGTCACCGGCGGCAAGACTGTACTTTTGAAATAGTTTTCGATGGACTGCAGCATAAAATCTGTAAGAGATCGATCTGAATACCGAACCGATTTTTTCACCGGCTGTTTGCGGTGGAATAAACCGTTCCGCACGAAGCAGTCCTGAATAAACCTCTGAAAGAATTTCATGGATATCACGCTTGTAGCGGACAGGGTCTATTCCATAATATGCCATCCAGGAATTGTTATTGTCTTGCAGGCAATCAAGAGCATATACAAGGGCTTCCTGTAATCTTCCGGAAATTTGAAAAGATTTAGCGAGATTTAACTTTGCCAGCGGTAAAGAATCTATTTCCCGTGCGGCATTATAATCAGCCTGAGCGCCCTCCAGATCCAGCCTCCGCAGCAGCAGTTCACCGCGCGATATAAGACCCGATGCGCGGTACTGGGAATCGAGTGAGGCATTTGCCGCTTCCATTGAAAGGCTGTATTGGTAAAACCGGTATTCCAAAATCGAAAGATTGTAATACGCTATGGAAACAAAACCCCTTGCCGGTCCGGCCAGAGTTATGGCTTTTTCATACCAATGTTTACCTTCTTCATAACGGTACATATCCGAATAAATAGTTGCTAAAGTCATGGAAAGACTGGCATCATCGCCATAATAATCAAGCGCTTCGGTTAATAAACGTTCGCCGTCCTCAAGCCGGTGGACTTTATAATACATCCACCCAAGATCACTTATCGCGTCCTTGTTATCGGGATCGATAGCAAGCAGTTTCTCAAGATAGGTTACCGAAATCCTGTCGAAGTTAAGGTAGCTTGCGGTACTGGCAAGCTGATGCAGTATGAATATATCATGGGGTATTATTTGTTCCGCCGCAAGATATTCATCCCAGGCAAGGCTGTACAATGACCGGTTGTAAAAAAGGTTTCCCAAAGCAATGGGAAAACGGGGATCACGCGGATACCTTGTCCTGCCTTCCCGGTAAAGATTGATTGCCCGTTCCCAAAACCCAGCATATTCAGCATCAAGAGCGCTGTTATACAACTCATCCGCACTTTCAATGTGAGTGTTTGCCGTACTGCGATTCTCCTCAGGCTCGTGAATAATGTCTTCACTGCCGTTTTGCGCCTGTCCGTCCATGGTAAAAAGTAACACCAGCAATAATACCATTGTTAACCGTGTAGCACGCATGTTCTGCCCTATGAGCGCTAACGGCGGTACTATCCATGCAATCAGCCGCCTCCAGGGAGAAACGGCTTTTCGGTATGATTCGGAAAAAAGCCGGTAGGTTTTGCACATTGAATCAAAATCGTTGTATTCCGGTGCGAACCGGGCGGCTGCAAATCCCAGGTACATGGCATACGTTCCTTTAACTACCGCATCTGTACGCAAAGCCCATTCGGATTCTGGCAATGCTGCCGTGCCGCTTTTGGTAAAAGGCGTTCCCAATCCCGCCAATTTAAGCCGGCGTTTGGCATGTTTCCAGAGAAACACGGCTTTTTTCCGTCTGTTGTGACGTATAACACTCTGGAATAAATAACCGCAGCGGATGTATACAAATACTGTTATGAGAAGCGCCAGTAACAGCAGCGGTAATATATTTTTTAATACCATTGCTGACAGCCGGGCAAACGAACGGATATTACCGAATGGATTTTCTACATCCTGTCCCGTCTTTGGCCGCAGCCGTGAACGGTTTTCCAAAATCTCCCGCATCAGCCGTTCGAGTAAATTGGGATCAACTCCGGAAGAAAAACGAAATTCCTCGCCTTCGGCAAGGTATTCGGTTGTTGGATCGAATTCTATCCAGCCGTAATCGGGGAATAGAACTTCAACCCAGGCATGTGCCATGTCGGCACGAACCGGGTAATAGTCAAAGGTAGCGGTTCCGGGATCGATGAAAAAACCGGCGGTGACCCGCGCCGGAATTCCCAGAGAGCGCAGGAGCAGGGCCATGGCAAAGGCGTAGTACGTACAATAACCTTTTTTTGATTCAAACAAAAACCACGCAAGCTGATCACCGTCAGGCGCTATTCCCGGCCGCAGGCTGTAGCGGTAATCGCCGTATTTAAGATATGCATAGATCGTCCAAACCTTCAGAGTGTAATCGTCATCATCTTTGGTAATTTCCATTGCAAAATTACGAAGACGATCGTCGTCACCGTAGGCAGTATATTGGGCGAATTCCCTTTCAGATAATCCAAGATCCTCCGGTTCCGGCCAATAAAATTCCCCGTCTTTGACAACAGGCTGCAATAAATCCGTATATAAGGCATCGCTTACCAGGCTTTCCACCGCATACGCCGACCTGAACGAAGATGCATCCCATGTTTCATAGGGTATAATTTCCACCGGTTCTTTCATGCCGACAAAGGCTGAGGCATCAAAATTTACCAAAAAGTATTCCTGGCTTACCTTCTGCGAATCCTTAAACTCTGCTACAGAAAGCTCTGTCGGACGGGAAGGCAGACGCAGCGGATGAGTTTTCTCGTCAATTTCTTCGATGCGGAAAAACCCCTGCCTTTTGTTATAACCGGACATTACCGAACGGCGCAGCAGAATATTGTGGTCATACGGATCTTTTTTGACAATGAGAATGAGATCATCGCTCATGCTGATTTCCGACTCCAGTCTGAGGAACTGCGAAAAATCAAAACTAAAAAGCCTGGGCTCCAAAAGACCGCCGCCTCTTTGAGCAGCGCGTTCCTGCGCCGGCTTGAGAAAAATTAACCCGCCGAAAAAGACCAGCGCTAAAAGTACCATAATCGCGGCGGTTTTTTCTTTCTTTCCAAGCCTTGTTTCCGGCGGCAGTGAAAATAAAAGCGCCAGGGTCTGCGTAAAAACAATGCCGGTCAGGAGGATCAGCGTCACTATAGGCCAGCGGTACATGGCAATGCCGGAAATGCGGGCAATGCCAAAAATCGTCACCAGTACAACCGCATCGGCAATGACAGCACCGCGTAAAAACAAACGGCTGCGGATGGAAAAAAATGTTGTCGCGGCTGCCCAGTAAAACGGCAGCAAGGAAACAAAGTTATTACGATCAAAGTTCAGCAGAAGGGAATCGAGGGCAAGTTCAACAGCTTCCGTTGATGCCGCACTGCCGACTGGAATTAACAACCGGGGCAGGGCAATAAAAACTCTTACGACCCAGGGAACAAGAGCTATGACGAGAACCGCCGCCATCGGCCCAATTTTTTTTCCGGCTGAAGTTTCTTTGGCAGGCGATTTGAACAAGGCAAGAAAAACTGCCGTTCCAAAAGCGGCAAACAGCGCCGCGGCAAAAACCGCAGTGTCGGCAAGATCATCTGCTATCAGCCGCAGCTGGAACAGGATGAAGAAGAGTGCAATGGATCGGAAGATTAGAGAATAGGGAAGAGGTAGGAGGTAGGAGGCAGGAGGTAGGAAGCGATCTGCTCTCTGTTCTCTATTAACTGTTCTCTGTTCTCTATTCCTCATTCCTAATTCCTAACTCCTAACTTCCCACTACTCTCGCTCTTACACCAGCACGCCTGTTGTACATTGCGGCACAGGTTTCGGCGGCGGAAAGGTGTCCGGCATTATCGTCACATACAAAAAAAACATCAACCGTCCGGGTTAATGAATTTCCGGCAAAACGGCTTGCCATTTCTTTCAGGAAACGGTCTAAAGCAGATGTTTCAGCGCTAATGCGCGGCAGAGCCAGAATGAGGATGCCCCGATCGGCAGGAACGGGTGGAAAATTATTGTCTAAAGACAACGGACAGGCGGCAGGCAATGCCATCGCTGAGGCAAGATCCTTCGCAAGACTGGCACCGGCAACGTTTCCTGCAAGTTGTTCACCGTTTATGCTGCCTATCAATACATTCATTTCCGATTCGGTACAGGCCAATGCGGCGGCAAGAGCGTTTTCGCATAACACATCAATTCCATGCCGGGCTGTTGTTACATCGTATAGCATGGGATCATACTCGTTATCAACAAGGATAACAATATTTGAGTGCGGCGGCGGTTCGCGTTCGCCTTCACGGACAAACAGCCCGCTGCCGTGACCGAATAATTTCCAGTTGATCCGCCGTGGATCGTCGCCGGGCACATACGGCCGGTTGTCAATCAGATTGTCAGTGCGCTGAAAAGAAATCTCCGGCGTAAATTGCGAGTCTCCGGCACGGGCGTTTACAGCCGGAGATTCATCCGCCGGATGGGGGCTTACCAGTAGTCTGACCTTTTCGTTTTGCAATGGCTGTGCCGCTTTTGAAGCGGTCAGGCGGTACGCAAACCGGAATAAACCCAATATATCAAAAATGGCAAATTCATCACGAACAGAAAAATATGCACCGCGCTTTTTTGCCTCAAAAAAATGCGGTGACGGATCGGCGGGATTAAAATCATAGCGGATATATCTTCCGTCTCTGGTGGCAAGTACCATGCGGCAGCGGACCAGGATACCCGGCAGTTGTATGATTGTGCCTACGGATGCGGCGGTTTCTCCTTCGGAATAAAAAACTTCAGCCAATTCGCCGGCTGTTACTTCACGGGGGCTTATGCGGATAAAAACCCGGCGGGCGCGGCGGCTATGCAGCAGTGCAAGTAATAATGTCATTATTAAACAATATGTCCATGGCAGGAGGAATGCCGCTCCGGCCAGGGCCAGGGCAAGTTCCTGCCGCATTATGCCGGCCGTAAATGCAAGAATGATGATAACAAAAATAAAAATCCCCGTCACCTGAGGAACAAATACCACTTTCTGTGCTGTTACGCGCAATTTACCCAAGGTTATACCCCTTCGGTTTTTATACCATGAATCCGCGCAAGGCAAATATCCCGAATTAATTTTTCCGCCTGGGCTGCAAACCGAAAGTTCGATGGATCGCGAAGCCTTACGCGATGGGCCAGCACCGGAACGGCAAGGATCGCTAAATCTTCATCGATAATATAATTGCGCCCCTTTACCAAGGCAAGCGCTTTTGCCGCTTTCAGATAATGCAGACCGGCACGGGGGCTTGCTCCCAGGGTAAAGGCCCGGTGGATTCGGGTATCACGGATAATGTCGGCAATCGCTTCCTTGAGCGCTTGATGGCAGAAGACATTGTCAGTTGCTTTTTTTGCTGCAAGAAAATCCGCCAGCTTAATAACCGGCTCAAGCTTCGCAAGACCTTCTTCGGCAGGGTTTTCATCAAGGATCGTCAGTTCTGATTCACGGTCGGGGTAACCCATTGAAAGTTTCATCATAAAACGATCAAGCTGAGCGGCAGGCAGGGGAAAAGTCCCCTCGCTTTCAATGGGGTTTTCCGTAGCTATAACCAGAAACGGTTCAGGGGGGCGGTGGGTAGCCTGCCCGATGGTGACCTGCCGCTCCGCCATTACTTCAAGGAGGGCGGATTGCACTTTGGGCGTGGCGCGGTTTATTTCGTCGGCAAGCACAATATTAGCCAGCACCGGACCGGGAATAAAACGGAATTTGAGGGTTTTAGGATCAAAAATATCAACTCCGGTAATATCGTATGGCAGCAGATCCGGTGTAAACTGAATTCGCTTGAAAACTACGGTCTTTTTACCTTCGATGAGTATTGCCAGTGTTTTTGCCACCGTTGTTTTTCCCAGTCCCGGATTATCTTCGATAAGAACATGACCGCCGGCCAGGACTGTCGCTATGAGCAATTCAAGAAATTCCCGCTTGCCTTTGATAATCTGCTGCATACCTTCCAGTAAGGCTGATACAGTGATTTGAGGTTTCATGGTGAAAGCATACCATAAAGAGATAGTTTTTACAGAGGCTTACGCAGTTTTTTTCGGCACATTTATACGAAAAATTTTATATGCCAAAAGCAGCATTTTATAATACATAAAAGGGAAAAACCGCAGGAACTTGAAAGGGTTTTGAAAACAATAACCAACCCATTCAAGACCAAGGGCAAAAACGCCCTTTGACGGGTGTTTTTTACGTTCGGCGAAAACATCAAACAAATCGCTGCACCAGAGCCGCAGACCGTTTCCCAGCCGGTTTGAGTTTCTGGCAATCCAGTGTTCCCCGCCCCGTATGCCTTTACCAACCAGAAGCAGTGACGGTGAAGCTTTACGAATTGCCTCAAGAATAACCGGTTCCTCCTGCCGCCTGAACGAACCTGAAAAACGCCCTACAACGCGAAGCCCGGAAAATGTTTCGCGGATGTTTTTTTCCGCTTTGGATAAAATGGGTTTCTTGCCGCCTAAAAGGTAGCAGGATAATTCCTGTCTTTCCAACATAGATAAAAGGCTTATAACAAATTCAAAGGGCATATAACGAATAGCCTGTTTTCCATACAAAAACCGTATGCCTTTAACAATGCTTTTTGAAATAGGAATGACCAGAGCAGCTTGCTGTATATAAGAGCGGTACTCGGCATTTTGTCTTGCACGAAGAAGATCCCATACCGATAGCAGGACTACATTCTTTTCTTTTTCCTCGGCAAGTAATTGATGTACCAAAAGAGCCAGATTTTCCGGTTCAACAATGTCTATGGGAACTTTAAGAAAGTTTACCCGTTCTCTGCATTCATCTTTACTTACGGTAAATGACAGGGTTTTTCCGGAATCCCGGGCTACTTTATTTCCCACGACTTTCTCTCCCATAAAAGTATTCTAACAACAGCCTGAGCATACAAAGCGGCTGTTTCGGTACGCAGGATAGTATCACCAAGGATGAATGACTTGAAACCGGCTGCTAAAAAACGCTCTGCTTCATCCGGAGAAAATCCCCCTTCAGGCCCAATCGCTATAACAACTGCTGTATCTGACTGGCAAGATTCACCATTATGAATCTGTATTTTACCAAGATACCCATGAAGGCTTTCATTTTCAAGGGGTATATGATGAAACAAAAGACCGACTGTGCCGGGCTTCTGTACTGTAAGATGATTCCAGTATTCAAAAAGCCCATCCAGGGAAACCGGCTGCCGGATCGTTGTTGCCACTGTTGACCCGCTCTGCTGCCGCGCTTCCTTGATTATCCGCTCCCAGCGTGAGATCTTGTGTCCGCTGTTGGAAATTTTTATCATGGAATATTCTGCAGTAAAGGGTACGATCTCGGTAAGGGCGCTTTCGGCAGCCTGTCTGACAATAAGATCCATTTTTTCATTTTTTGGCAATGCCTGAAACAGAATAATCGGCGGCAGCGCGGGCAATGTACCGCCGGTTTCGCCCCGAAAAATCCTGCCAACAAGCACACCTCTGTCAACTGATTGTACCTGTACGTTAACTACAGTCCCGCCGGGAAGCACAGCAGGAAAATATTCCCCGGCAGCCAGACGGCGTACATGCACGAGATATTTATAATCGTTGCCTTCCAGACGAACCTTATCATCCGCAGGATCGCTGTTTAAAATAAATTGCTTCATGCGCGGTAAAAAACAAGTTTATGAAAACTGTACAAGTTCTTCTTCAGCTTCCTCTTCCTGTAAAACCTTGAGAGTCTTGGTATTTTGCATCAGTTCGGCAAAATTGCCGCTGTTGATAATATTAACCGCTTCCTGTAGCTGCACATCGTATTCAAGATCGAACACCGGCGCAATGGTCGTCCGGTTGCGTTCATTGCGGATAAGCCGCCGGAGCAGGGTAATGTCAAGACCGTATTCACCCGCCAGTGATCTGGCAAAAGTTTCAATCTGATCCGTGTTTGCCTGCGGGTTATCCCTGACAAAAGAAGGTATTCTGTTGTCATTGATGAGGCTGTTTAGTTTTTCCGCATCGGCATCGGTGAATTCGGGAAACCTGACTACTCTGTCCGGGGGTATGCCGACATTGTCAATGTTTGCATCGCTGGGAGTAAAGTATCGGGCAGTTGTGAGTTTGAAACCAACTGTATCCAGCGGGTACACCTGTTGCACAGAGCCTTTGCCGAATGTTTTTTCGCCGACAAGGTACGCTCTGCTCCGATCTTTAAGTGCCCCGGCGACAATCTCTGATGCAGAAGCGGAACCCCTGTTTATCAGCACCACAACCGGAATATTTGCAGGAACAATGGACGGGCGGCGGGTGTTGAACACCTGGTTTTCCGCCGGGATCCGCGACCTGGTTCTGACGACGACTCCGCTGTCCAGGAACAGGCTGGCAATATCAATGGCAGAATGTAACAGCCCCCCGTAATTATTCCGTACATCAAGAACAATGCCCTGGTAATTATTTTCCCTGAAATAATTTATTGCATCGACCGTGCGGTTTACCGTCATGGGCGTAAAGGTGAGGAGGTTAAGATACCCAATGTTGCCGCCAATCATCGCATGCCTGACAGTGGGAACCTCAATTATCGCCCTGGTCAACGTAACGGGGAATTCAATCCTGTCCCCGCGGCGGATTACCAGATGAACATCGGTACCGGGAACACCGCGTAACCGCGATACCGCTTCATCCTGGGTCAGTACATCAGTCGATTCATCGTTGATCCTGATGATTTGATCTCCCGGATTAATGCCGGCTCTCCAGCCCGGCGTATTTTCAATGGGCGCAGCTACTTCCAGGAAGGGCGGCCGCCCGTCGGCACGCGCTGCGCTTGGTTTGGTAATATACAGACCAACCCCGCCGAAAGACCCCTGGGTTGTATCGGCAAGATCATTCATTTCCGATTCAGGCATAAAAACAGAATAGGGATCGTCCAGAGAATTAAAAATCCCATTCATTGCCCCTTCAAACATGACTTTCGAGTCAACTTCCTCGATATAGTACCGCTGGATAAAATTAAAAACCTGCTGTATGGTATCAGCATACCTGCGGATTCTTCGTGCGTTATCCGGCTGTTCTGTTTGGACAGAATCCCGTACTTGTGCAAGTACTCCCGGAACCGAAGCGCAGGCAAATACAATACAGAGCAATACAGTGGATACTATCCATATCCAGGAAAATGGGATTTTTCTTTTGGGGGGTTTTTCAACCGGTAAATCCATATCGTTCATAGGTACTCCTGTAGTAATTATCGGCTAAAAAGGGATATTGTGCTAGGGTAACCAGCAATGTATGTGCTGGCTAAAACAGAGTCACCTTTTTTATCGGGAAAAAACTCTTTCAGATAAATAGAACTGGTCCAATCTGTTATCCAGGTCTTCTTTCATTGCATTTCGCAATTTTATTAGCCGGTTATAAAGCAAAACTTCAGGATCATTTTTATTTTCTTCATCAAGCGGCATGAAAAGTTGAAATATGGCGACATTGAGGGCTTGTGCAAGGTTCTCCAAGGTTTTATCGCTAACCCATGTACGACAGCCTTCTATATCGCTGATTGATTGAGCTGATAAACCGGCTGCTTCCGCTAACTTTTCTTGCGAGAACCCCTGTTTCTTTCGTAATATTTTGATATTCAATGCCAAAAGCGATTTGACATGTGCGATTGATTCAGCCAATTACTCTCCCCTATATCAGAATAAGATATTGGTTATAGATTGCCACTTGACAATAGTGGAATATTATATAACTATTAGTTTTAGTACAGAAAATTCTATAAATATTAGAGGTATAACATGAAAAAAGGAATGTTGGCCGTATTTGGAATCACTTTGCTCTTTGGCATAGGCAACTCCATTTTCGCGCAATCGGCTGTTTCGCTTGATGAGGCAATTCGCAGTGGAGCTAATGAAATCACAGACAGGTTACCGCAGGGCACCAATGTGGTTGTGCTGAATTTCCAATCACCGTCACAGCGGTTATCAGATCATGTGCTGGATGGAATGATGATGGAACTGCTCAGAAGCGGAAAAATTACTGTCGTAGACCGGGCAAATCTGGATCTTATCCAGCAGGAAATGCGGTTCCAATTATCCGGTGACGTCAGCGATGAATCGGCCCAATCCATTGGCCGGATACTGGGCGCTCAATCAATTGTATCCGGTCGAATTGAAGATATTGGAGCAAATTACCGGGTAATTTTTCGGACAATAGTGGTGGAAACTGCGGCATTGCAGGTGCTTTCATCAGTAAATGTCAGAAAGGATTCCCAGATCGTTGCTTTGATGGGCGAAGAAAGCAGTGCCAGCAGAAACATAAACTCATTTGGTTATGGCGCAATGAATATTGCGTTTGGGCTTGGTTCTTATCTACAAGGTGATATTACAGGGGGTATTATGATTACAAGCATTTATGCAGTATCAATAGGTCTTATTATCTGGGAAGTGGCAGGTCTTAAATACGAAGATACATTAGCAGGCGTCCCCGGCACAATTGGGCTTGGCCTTGCAGGGGCGAATCTGGTTTTTGGTTTTATAAAACCATTTTTGTATGCCAAAAACCCGAGGCTAACATTCATTGCTGATGGAATTGATTTAAGATTGGTTTCCGATGACCGTCGGGATAATACTTGGCAATTAACCTATACATACAGGTTTTAGGAAAGGAGGAATTAAATGAAAGATAAATTCAAAGGTATAACACTCTTATGCGTACTGGTGCTGTTACTTGCATCTAGCTGTGAGGAAATCAAATTATTCTGGCATCCTGAGGGGCCGGCAGAAGAGCCTAATCCATTCCTTGGGAGTTGGAAAAAAGATGACGATAGTTTTACAACAATAGTTTTTACTGAAACGTCATGGTCATTAAATGGTAATATGGTTGAAAATGGGTCTTATACCTATTCAGGAAATTCTGCTACATTAATTTCTCAGAATCTAGTGGAAGGCGGTGCACAAGTGGTACAAGGTAAATTGGCACTTTCTTGGTTTATAATGAGCGGCACATATGTAAGATAGTAAAGCTGCGGACGCCGGCGAGTGCAATTTTCAACAGGCTAAAGTCGCGGTAGCGACAAAGCGGTGGTCACGCTCCGGCGTCAAGTGGCAGTTACTATCATTACTTTTTCTCGCACCATGTCGCCTACTACTTGAGAGGGGGTTTTATGCTCGCGTTCGGATATTGTTAGTATGTAATTGGCGCTTACATCATCAAGAAGGTTCAGCAGATCACGGCGTCTGGTCAAGGGGCCGGTACCTTCCAGAAGCTCTGGCGGATTTTCCGTCCACATTTTTTGGAGTGCCCATGTTTCTTCGTCAGTCGGTCTTTTTGCCATATTTTCTTCTCCCTTCATCTGCCGCAACGAGCCATTTTTGACGGCACGGCATGGCATGAAATACGAATAATGAGCCGTCATCTAATTCACGATAGGCGATTTCAAGCGGATTACCGGCTTGATTGAAACCGATGGCGAGATAACTCCCATCAGCAGCAGGTCTTTCAAAAAATTGTGTCTTAAGAGCCCACTCAATGTCAGTTTCTGCTATCTTGTGAGCAAATGCTGCTTCGTGATACTCAATAACCATACCTCGGCTCCCAATAACCTTAGTTTACCACAAAATACTCAGTTGAGCAACAGCACGCAGCAGTGTCACCAAATTTGCTTGGTGTTGTTAGGCGAAATCGCTCGTCACAACGGCCGTCGGTAGTAAGTGCACCGCACAAGCCTAGAGCATACATTGCTGTTTTTATACAGTCAGGCTGTACAAATGGAGGTTTGAGACTCTCCTTACTGTAAAGTCCAGGCCCTGCTGCTGGCATCGGGGCGGGTATACGTGCCTGCACTTCTGCGGTTGCTGGTATAAGCAGTCTCAAAACCGTCACCAAAAGTACCAAGTGTTACATTTGCCCCAATTGCTATGCTTATCAGTTGGTTGTTGAAAAATGCTCCGCTGCCAATAGATATAACATTGCCTGGTATTGTAACATTAGACAATTTATTTTCCCTAAACGCCGATACCCCAATGGATGTAACGCTATTGGGCATGGTGATACTGGTCAGTTGATTTTCCCTAAACGACCAATCCCCGATAGAAGTAACGCTGCTGGGGATGTTTATGCTGGTCAGTCTATTTCTGAAAAACACCCCTTCCCCAATGGAAGTAACGCTGCTGGGGATGGTAATACTGGACAATTGATTTTCCCTAAAAGCCCAATTCCCAATGGAAGTTACGCTATTGGGGATGATAACTCTGGTCAGCCGGTTTAACAAAAAAGCTCCTTCTCCAATGGAAGTAACGCTGCTGGGGATGGCAACGCTGGTTAGCTCATTGGCAGAAAACGCTCTGTTTCCAATCGAAGTAACACTGCCGGGGATGGATATACTGGTCAGCTCATTTCGGGAAAATGCTCTATTACCAATCGAAGTAACGGTGTTAGGGATGGTAACGCTGGTTAGTTTAGTGTCTGCAAACGCTTCATTCCCAATAATGGTAACAGGTACTCTGTTGATCTCTGAAGGTATCGTTACCGCCCTGCCGGTTCCGTGGTACCGGGTAATGGTAATCCTGTTTCCAAGCATTTCCCATGCAAAATCACCGTGTCTGCCGCTTTGCTGCAATTCAACAGAACTACCGCCTGAAATGCTGGTTGTAAAAAAAGCAAAAAATATTATTATTGGGAAAAACGCACAATATTTCCTCATGGAAGCTCCTTTCAGGAAAAAAATCATCTATTTTCATTATCGGTCATTTAGGATCTGCTGCAATAAAAAAACTGGACTGAGTATAGAAAAACAAAATGCATATAGGCCAAACTCGGAAGTAAAACCTTGCCAAACTCGGAAGTAAAACCTTGCCAAACTCGGAAGTAAAAACCTGCCAAACTCGGAAGTAAAAACCTGCCAAACTCGGAAGTAAAACCTTGCCAAACTCGGAAGTATGGTTTATACTGTCAATATAATGATGGATCAGCCTTATTTAAGTCGAATTTCGGACAAAGTTCTCGACAAAGCTCTGGAAGCTTCCGGCGCTGTATTGATCGAAGGGCCTAAATGGTGCGGCAAAACCAGAACTGCTGAGGAAAAAGCG
>Ga0099364_10005459_pt1 | contig 18835 bp, 12 predicted proteins | sample TergutTh196P3_FD_73070 | JGI IMG/M metagenome (GOLD analysis project Ga0099364, IMG submission 73070) | Microcerotermes parvus P3 segment gut microbial communities from Pointe-Noire, Republic of the Congo - Th196 P3 | ecosystem: Host-associated > Arthropoda: Insects > Digestive system > Gut ...
ACAACCCCAGCAGAGTGCGAAATCGCCGGAGTGGAAACCCGTGAATGTGCAAATAATCCGGCACACACGGAAACCAGAGCGATTGCAGCCCTTGGTCACGCTTGGGGCGATTGGGCGATCACAACCCCGGCGGAGTGCGAAATCGACGGAGTGGAAACTCGCGTGTGCGCCAATGATTCTTCGCATACAGAAACCAGAACGATTGCCGCCCTCGGGCACGCTTGGGGCGATTGGGCGATCACAACCCCAGCAGAGTGCGAAATCGCCGGAGTGGAAACCCGTGAATGTGCAAATAATCCGGCACACACGGAAACCAGAGCGATTGCAGCCCTCGGGCACGCTTGGGGTGAGGGTTCAGTAACGATAGCGCCAACCGAAACAAAATACGGCGAAAGGAGTTTTACTTGCGAGAATTGCGGCGAAACGAGAACGGAGCCAATCCCGCCCACCGGCATAATCATTGAATATGCCGATCTGAGCGCTCTGATTGCGGCTCTTGAAAGAGCGGACGCCTATCTCGCTGACTACAAGAAATATACAAAAGCAAGCAACGACGCTTTGAATGCGGCTGTTGAAAGAGCCATTACGTTGTTGGAAGCCAATGATATCGAAGCGATGACCATAGACATGCAGGGAGCAGTAGATGCAGCTTCAACCGCAATCAATGATGCTATCCAGAATATGAAAAAGGCGTCCCTGCTTGAACAGATACTAAACGCAATCGTCAGTAGAATACAGAACAACAGGGATAGGATAAGCAGCATCGTCAGCGCTTACTGGGCAAGAATCAATGGATACATGACCCGCACAGTCACTTTCAACGCAGACGGAGCAATCACTACCGCCAGTGTTTACTGGGGCAGGACGATAGCGAAACCTGCTGACCCGGTGAAGGACGGCTATCATTTCGACGGCTGGCGTTGGGGAAGTGAGAGCGGCGACGTGTTCAACTTCAACACAAGAATCATGGGCAACACCATGCTTTATGCCTCGTGGATAGCTAACCCAGCGACGCCGGATAAAACCGATACAGAATTCTTGCAGGATATCGCAGCAGACGTGCTACGAAACGGGCTTGATCAAAGCAATCTGATTCTCAGCGGAAAGACCTTAACCCTTTCTATCGATGGCAGAGAGTTCGTACTCAGCGAAAATGCGAACAACCGCAACATCAGCGGTGAGATTGCCCTCGGCGACGGGTATTACCTCGTATTCGATATTAAGGGCAATGGATCAAACATGAAAGAGTTTCGTATTATTCAGAGATAACGGTATAGTTCTAAACTGATAATCGTCAAAAGCAAAAGCAAAGCAAAGCGGCGGGATAACCTCATCACCTCAATATGAAGTGGCAAGGCTATCCCGCTGTAGTGTTGGGATAATTTGTGTTTTATGGTATAGTATCTATGGCTTTTGCGTGATGGTATTGCATATTCTAGGATGTAATGGCAGCATAGAGAAAAACGACGTCAACTTATAATAAAGGAGTAGATGGAACAGCATGAGAGTAAAGTGGCAAGGAACAGCTTGCATAATGCTTGAGAGTGATGGAACGCAGCTGCTCTTTGACCCGTTCCTGTCGCTAAGCGATATAGGCTATCAGCCGCCGCTGGACGAACTATCGTCGGCAATGAGCATATTTGCCACGCATGGGCATTTTGACCATATCGTCGATATACCCACTGTATGGAAACATGGCGGAAGCAAAGCGGATATCTACTGCACAGCGACTCCGCGCAAGGTTCTCATCTCAAAGGGCGTTGAGAGCGAAAACATCCGTGAAATCAAGCCAAGCGATGAGCTGACCATTGGCACGCTCACCGTTCGCGTCCTCAAAGGGAAGCATATAGAGTTCGACAGGCGGATTGTATTGAAGACATTTCTCAGACCGCAGATTGTCCGTTACCGGAAGAACCTGACGTATATGCTCAAAGAAAACAGGATTTACGCCGAAGCCGGGGAAACCGTTGTATACAACATTCGGGCAAATGGCAAACAAGTCCTGTTGTTGGGAAGTCTGAATCTGGATGCGGCCACGGAGTACCCAAGAGGCGTAGATTTGCTCATACTGCCGTTTCAAGGGCGGTCAGATATTGCAGATTACGCTCTTCCACTTGTTGACCGGCTCATGCCGAAGAAGATTCTACTCGACCATTTTGACGACGCTTTCCCGCCTATATCCTCTGACGTGGATATTGAACCATTCGTAACGAGCATGACGAAAAGGTATCCGCACATTCCTGTGATTGCCCTTAAGCCAGGATCGGAATGGATAGATATTGGTGTTTAGGCCTTGCATACGGGGAGTAACCATAATTCGCATTGCCTGCACAAACTCGTTATATGCACAAACTCGTTATATTGACAAGGAACGGTCAAGCAAATAGAATGAACCATACCTAGTGGATCTCGGCTGGCAAAGAATAGGAACAGCGCTTGCCGGGAAATAGGTGCTTATACTATTGATAGTGGAAAGGAAACTGTATTTATGCCCTCGCTTTTTATAGAATATACTATACTGGGATATCTTTTTGTTTTTGTAGCTCGAATTTGCGACGTGACGATGCAGACGCTGCGGATGATGATGGTGGTGCGGGGAGAAAAACTGAAAGGCGCCATTATTGGCTTTTTTGAGGTTATTCTTTATGTGGTTGTGCTGAATGCGATATTTTCAAGCTTAGATAATATTGGAAATTTAATCGCCTATGCACTCGGTTATGCCACAGGCTGCTATGTGGGGCTTTCGATTGAAGAGAGGCTTGCCATAGGCATACAATATGTGCAGGTTATTACTATGAAAGAACCCTTGCGGCTGGCGGAGATCCTGCGGGACAACGGACATGGCGTCACGGTGCTGGAAGGCGCCGGGCGTTCCGGCCCCCATTTCATCCTTCAAGTGCTGCTTGAACGAAAGCAGGTGGAGCGTTTCTCAGAAACCGTATCCGCTTGGGATGAGGATGTGTTTATGATCGTCAGCGACGCGAAGAAGTTCCGCGGCGGCGTGATGCGGCATAGCAAAACCACCGGCGCTGCTTTTGCGGAAAAATGGAAATAAGAGATCGATCATGCGGATAGCGGACGGAGGTTGAATAAGGGTGGATAAACAGCGGCCGATCGGTATCTTTGACTCAGGCGTAGGGGGGCTGTCGGTATTACGGATCCTGGAAAAAAAGCTGCCCGAAGAAGACTATATCTATTTTGGCGACACAGCCAGGGCGCCTTACGGGAATCGCAGCCAATCCGAGATTCGTCGCTTTAATCTGGAAATCGGAAGATGGCTGCTCAGTTGCGACTGCAAGATGCTGCTTGTCGCCTGCCACACCTCCACCGTCTTGGGGATGGACGCCATCCAGGAGGAAACCGAAGTACCGGTGATCGGCATGATGGAAGCTGTCCTGACCGGTGCTTTTGCTACAGATGGGGAGGATGACAGCCCGATAGGCTTTATCGCAACCAGCAGCACGGTGCAAAGCGGCGCCTACCAGAAGGCCTTCGCGGAGAAAGCACCCGGAAGGGCCTTCTTTGCACAGGACTGCCCTGATTTTGTCCCGCTGGTGGAGCAGGGGATTACGGAAGGACCCGCAGTGGAGCGGTCGGTTGAAGCTTATCTGGCGCCCTTGCGTGACGCGGGCGTCCGCACATTGATCCTTGGTTGTACCCATTATCCCTTCCTGCATTCCGCCATAACCTCCTTTCTCAAGCCGGGCGTGAGGATGGTGGATCCCGCCGAATCGCTGGCGGATATGGTGGACGCCTATTTGCACGCTGAACCCTTACGGAAAGAGGCTGCCGGAAGCGAGAGGGGAAGCCGGCGCTTCTACTGCAGTGGGGAACCGGATCGTTTTCAAGCCGTCGGCAGCCTTATGCTGGGGCGTCCGATAGAAGAAGTCGGGAGGCGAAAGTTTTGAGCAGAACAGACGGAAGAGAGAAGCGGCAGTTGCGGCCGGTACATTTGACAAAGGGCTATACCCGATGGGCGGAAGGCTCCCTCCTGATCGAGATGGGGGATACGGCGGTATTATGCAACGCCACGGTAGAAGATAGGGTTCCCGCGTTTCTCAAGGCTTCAGGCAGGGGTTGGGTCACTGCCGAATATGCGATGCTCCCGCGGGCGACCCAGACGCGAAGCGCAAGAGAAGTCAATGCCGGCAAACCTTCCGGGCGCACCAATGAAATACAGCGGCTGATCGGGCGATCCTTGCGCTCTGTGGTGGACTTGAGCAAGCTGGGGGAACGTACGGTCACTTTGGACTGCGATGTGCTTCAGGCGGATGGCGGCACGAGAACCGCTGCTGTGACGGGCGCCTTTGTCGCCCTCGCCCTTGCTTTCCGAAAGATGCAGCGTGAAGGGATGCTGGATACGATGCCGCTGCGGGACTGGCTGGCAGCCGTCAGTGTAGGCAAGGTTGAAGGCGTGGGAAACTGTCTGGATCTGTCCTATGAGGAAGACAGCCGCGCCATTGTGGACATGAATGTGGTCATGACCGGTAGCGGCGCTTTCGCGGAAATTCAGGGTACCGCCGAGGGGACGCCTTTCAGCCGAGAGGAGCTGCTGGACTTTTGCGATCTGGCAAAAGAAGGGATCGATCAACTGATTCTTTATCAAAAAGAACTGTTGGGAGCGGATTTTCTATGAGGCTGTTGGTTGCGTCAAGCAATCCGGGAAAGATAAGGGAAATCAGGCGCTTGTTGAAGGGCGGTCCGTGGGAGATCCTGTCTCTCGGGGATCTGGCTGCGTTATGGCGCTGTGAAGAGCTGGGAGGGCTGCCTCCCGCCGCCGGCGACGAGGCGGAAGTGGAAAAAATAATCAGCGGGCGTTATGCCAAACTGCATGAGCTGATGGAGGAGACAGGCGCTACCTTCGAAGAAAACGCAGTGATCAAAGCCAGAGGCGCCGCCGGGTACACAGGCATCCTGTCGCTGGCCGATGATTCCGGGCTGGAAGTGGACTGGCTGGACGGGGCGCCGGGCGTGTATTCTGCCCGTTACGCCGGACCGGAAGGCGACGAGCAGGCCTGCAATGCCTTGCTCCTGGAGCGAATGCGCAATGCGCCGGCCGGAAGCCGGTCAGCCCGTTATGTGGCGGTCATCGTGCTGGCGTCCCCGGAGATAGTGCTGCATACTGCCTATGGGATTTGTGAAGGGCAGATCGGCTTTGCACCAAAGGGCAGCGGCGGATTCGGCTATGATCCTTTATTTCTCTTGCCCGCTAGCGATCTGAGTATGGCGGAGCTGTCGATGGAAGATAAGAACAACATAAGCCACCGGGGAAAGGCATTGGCGCAAACAGCGCTTTTCCTTGCTGATTTTCCGGCTGATTAAGGGACGGCAGGGACAGAAAGGGATTCGAAAATGAAAGTCTTCAGTTTATGCGGCTATTCCGACAGCGGTAAAACCACAACGATCGAACTGGTAATCGGAGAACTGATCAGGCGAGGGTATAAGGTGGGTTCTGTCAAAGAGATACACAACGAGGACTTCGCCATCGACCGGGAGCAAGGGAGCAATACCCGGCGCCACCGCGCGGCGGGAGCGGAACCGGTTACAGCAAGGGGGTTGAAGGAAACCGACGTATTATATCCTGTAAAATTGGATATGCGAAAAATCCTTTCCTTCTATGACGACTGTGATTATGTAGTATGTGAAGGCGTCCGGGACTATGCGATACCGATGATCATGACAGGAAGCAAGGTTGAGGATCTGGAAGAAAAATGGAGTGAGCTTGTATTTTGCGTGTCCGGACGGGTCGCCGATGAAATCAAGGCGTATAAAGATCGGCCCGCCATTTCGGCTGTCGCCGATATCGTCGCGTTTACGGATTTAGTCGAAGAAAAAGTCTTTGACCTGCTGCCGAATGCGGAACCGGGACACTGCGGCTCCTGTGGCGGCGACTGTTGGACGATGGCCGCGAAAATCCTCCGGGGCGAAGCGAAGCGGAGCGACTGTGCAGGCAATCGCGGTACAGAGCTTGTCATCAACGGGAAGCGAATCGATATGCAGCCTTTCATGGAGAAAATACTGCACAACACGGTACTCGGTCTCCTCAGCGGGTTTAAAGGCTTTGTGGACGATGCGGAAATCAGCATCAGGATCAAATAAGACAGGACAAGACAGGACAAGATAGGATAGGACAAAGGAGAGTGGCGTATGGGCGTGATCTTTCAAGCCTTTTACTGGGATTGTCCCTTAGCGGAAAATCGCGAAAACCAATGGTGGACCTACATCAAGTCAAAGCTTCCGGCGATAGCGAAAGCGGGCTTTACGGCCTTGTGGCTTCCGCCTGCTAATAAAGCGGCCGACTGGAAATCGATGGGCTACGATCCCTACGATTATTATGACCTCGGTGAGTTCGATCAGAAAGGCGGGGCGCCGACATGGTTCGGTTCAAAAGATGAATTGCTCGATCTCATCCGGTCTGCGCATGCCCTGGGTTTACAAGTGTATGCCGACCTGGTGTTCAATCATAATAGCGGCGCGGATGCAATGGAAAAGAATCCCACAGACGACCAGATGCGCTGGACAAAGTTCTCTCCAAAAAGCGGGAAATTTCCGCGTGACTGGATGTGTTTTCACCCGAACCCATATGAAACCTGGGATAATGAGATTTTTGAAGGCATGCCGGACATGTGCCATCGTACGCCCTTCGTTTATACGGAAGTGATCAACTATGCGCGCTGGCTGCTGGAGGAAATCGGTTTCGACGGATTTCGCTATGACATGGTGAAAGGGTACGGCGGATGGATGGTCCGCTCGATTCAAGAGCTCCGCATACTGCGCGAGGGCAAAAGCTTCAAACCTTACGCGGTGGGCGAATGCTGGGATAGCAATCGCACAATCAAGGAATGGCTCGATGAAACCAACGCCTGGTCGGATAACCCGGTTGGCGCCTTTGATTTTCCGTTGCGCTGGCGTTTGCGCGAGTTGTGCGATAACTATGGCTTCCGTTTGCGAACGCTGTCCGAACACGGCGTATTAATGTGGGACCGGCCTGAGCGAGCCGTAACGTTCGTCGAGAACCATGACGTGATCCGGGATACGCCAATTCTTCACGATAAATTACTGGCCTACGCGTTTATCCTTACCCACGAAGGCTACCCCTGCGTGTTTTGGCAGGATTATTTCAACGGGGACCTGGCGCAGCCGAGTAACCGGAATGGGATAGACGCGCTGATCAAGGTACATGAACGAAATGCCGCAGGCGACGCGCAAGTCCTGTTGGCGGATGATGATCTCTACATCATGCAGCGTTCGGGCGTAGGGGATCAATCCGGCCTGGTATTCGTACTGAATAACCGCGGAAGCTGGAATGGCAGCCGGATTCAGACGCGATGGAGCAATAAACGTTTCATTCCCGTAGCTTGGTACGGGCGAGATTTAGGCAAGCCGCAGGAAAAATGGACGGACGGCTCGGGCTGTGCGGATTTCTGGGCCGCGCCACGCGGCTATGCGGTGTATGTACCTGTTTGATACACAATATTTCTTGGCTTATACTAAATCCAAATTTCAAGGTAGTTTGAATAATAGGACAGCGCTTTGCTGTTCACAATACCGTAGTCCGCAGTCCTTGACAAAACGCGGGAAACGTTGGTAAAATAGAGTTCGTGTCAGCGGCTTTTTTAGACGTGTCACGATGTGCTCATAGCTCAGCTGGATAGAGCAACGGCCTTCTAAGCCGTCGGTCCGGGGTTCGAATCCCTGTGAGCACGTTTGCGGTGGTTGTGGCGAAGTGGTTAACGCACCGGATTGTGGCTCCGGCACTCGGGGGTTCAAGTCCCCTCAATCACCCTTAGCCCAGGTCTTGGTCCACAAAAGCATTGACAGATTTGGGGTGTAGCCAAGTGGTAAGGCACGGGACTTTGACTCCCGCATGCGAAGGTTCAATCCCTTCCACCCCAGCTTTTTGTTGCCGGTGTTTTGCGGGCGTGGCGGAATTGGCAGACGCGCTGGACTTAGGATCCAGTGGATCTATCCATGCAGGTTCAAGTCCTGTCGCCCGCATTGAATAGTAAAACCTGACAACATATACGATTGTTGGGTTTTCTATATAGAGGATGCAACGCGTCTTGAAGAGAATCGCACAGGAAAGCAACGCTTAGGAGAGATCTACGCATGAAAATGGGCAATTTTAGAAGTTTATTTTCCAGCAAGAGTACGGTTTCGCGTTTCGAACTACAGACCTATACCGAGGATAGCCCCCATGCCGAAATCTACATCCCGGAACAGTTTGAAAGCACAGTCTTAAAGCATATCATATGTAATAATACAGCGAGAACCGTATCCAATTTTCAGTACCCGCTATTATTGGGGATCCAAGGACCCTATGGCTATGGCAAGACATTTATGGTCAAGCAGATTTGCAGAAAAAACCATATTTTGTTATCCACATTATCTTCTTCCGAACTAAGCGGCGGATATGAAGGGGATTCCAAAAAACATCTCAAGAGCGAATATGAAAAAATCTGCTTTGCGGTCGCAAACAGTAATTCCTGCGGCGCCATGCTGATCGACGATTTTCACTTGACGATCGCCACGGAAGAGAACGTGGGAAAAACCGTGAATTCCAATTTGCTGGCCTCGTATTTAATGAATCTGTGTGATAACCCGGAAGTCGACAATATCCGGGTCCCGATTATCATGACGGGCAACAATTACAGACGTGTGTATCCGGCTTTGCTGAGAGACGGCAGAATGGACATCCTCACCTGGAGCCCGACCATCGAAGATATTACCCCGATTATTCAGCAAATCTTTCATGCTAAATTTAAGGGCATCGACGACGCCGTGATCCTGAGCATGATACGACAATATGCAGACATGAACCTGGCTTTTTTTGAACAAGTATCGCAAGACCTGATGAATAGTACCATCGTGCAGACAATTGGGGAATTCAAAGATAATAAAGGGGCTATGACCATAGAGGAACTAAGTGATTCGGTTAAAAAGTCCCTGCCTTCTATTGAATTAACCGAAGAGCGTTTACTGGACGTCTGCCGAATCAGGAAAGAGGCCATACTGATTGATTTTGAAAGTCAAGCGAAAATCAGAATATAGACAGGTTTTTTTACGAAGAAGTATGGTATACTAAAGAAAAAACATAACAAAACGTACGCGTTTTAAGGATAGTGAAACATGTGCGAAAAGGCTGGTAGTGATTCGTACGCGAACGACAGTCGGCGCAGCCGTGAATATAAGGAACTGATAGAAGAAAAACTCAATCTAGTGGTACAGGCTTCCCAAATCGGGTTGTGGGATATGGATATAGTTAAGGATGCGCAGTTTGGTGTGTCCTATATTGTTACGTGGTCGGACGAGTATAGACAAATACTGGGATATGAAGACCGGAACGATTTCCCTGACGCCTTAGCCAGTTGGCGCGACAGGCTGCATCCCGATGATAAAGACAAGGTCATGCAGGCTTTGGATTCGTATTTGCTTGATCAGACAGGCATGGTCCGCTATGACGTCGAGTACCGGTTTCTCAAGAAAAATGGCGAATATGCGTATTATCATGACTTCTGCAAAAGAATGCCGGATAAGAGCGGCGGCAGCGCCCACATCGTAGGCGCCTTAACGGAAACCACCGGGCAACGGCGTCAGGGACAGCTTCTGCAAGCGCTCAATAACGCGGTCGCTTCGCTGCTCACCACAGACGACGAGGCGCTCTTCGAAACCGTACTCATGCAATGTATGGCGGCAATCGGGGATTGTCTTGCCGCGGACCGCGTTCAGTTATGGCGAAACGAAATGCAGGACATGGTCTTTTGCTTTGTCCATCAGTATGAGTGGCTTTCCGAATACGGCCAGCTGTTTGGACCTTGCGCCGTTGGTCTGAACTTCCCCTATACGACGATACCGGAATGGGAAACTACGCTTTCGCGCAACGATTGTATAAACGGTCCCGTATCCAAGCTTTCGCAAGCGAACCAGATATTTTTAGCCCCCTATGGCATGAAATCGATCGTCGTGATCCCTCTTTTCTTTCACGAGAACTTCTGGGGCTTCTTCAGTATAGACGATTGTAGAATTGAACGCTCTTTTTCCGAGCAGGAGATCGATATCCTGCGTTCCGCGGGCCTGATGATGGTCAGCGCTTTTGATCGCGTCAAGCAAACAGCCGTGATTAACGAAATTCATCAGCGTACACGGATTATGCTGGATGCGACGCCGCTGTGTTGCACCCTGTTTGATACGGATATTCACTGTATAGACTGTAATGATGAAGCGGTCAAGCTGTTCCAGCTTAAAGACAAACAAGAGTATCTGGAGCGTTTCTTCGATCTCTTTCCCGAATATCAGCACGATGGGCAGCGATCCAAGGAGAAAGCCCGGGCGGCGATCAAGGATGTCTTCCAGACCGGCAGGTTCTTCAGCGAATGGATGCACAGGTTGCCGGATGGCACGCCCGTACCTGTCGAAGTCACCCTTGTCCGGGTGCGCGACGGCGACAGCTATGTCGTCGCGGGATTCACCCGTGACTTGCGGGAACACAACCGGATGATGAAAGATATCGAGCAGCGCGACGTCTTGTTCAGCGCGGTCAATAACGCGACGACTTACCTGCTTCAAGCGGAAGTCGACGAGTTTGAAAGCGCCCTGTGGAGCAGCATGGGTATGATGGCCTATGCCGTAGACGCCGACCGCGTGCGCCTTTGGAGAAACCATGAAGAAAACGGGGAACTGTATTGCACGCAGATGTATGAATGGTCGGAGGGCGCCGAACCGACGCAGAATACCTCGGTTTCTTTGGAGGTGTCTTATCGCCAGGATCTGCCCGGCTGGGAAGAGAGCCTTTCCCGCGGGCAATGTATCAATGAAATCGTCAGCAAAATGCCTTCGGAGGAAGGAAGCCGTTTTGCCGAACAGGGGATTTTGTCCCTGCTAATCGTGCCGGTGTTTCTGCGGGATACGTTCTGGGGCTTTGTCGGCTTTAATGATTGCCATCAGGAAAGGCTGTTCACGAAAAATGAGGAATCCATTCTGTGGAACGGCAGTTTATTGATCACCAATGCACTGTTGCGCAATGAGATGACCCAGGAGCTTGCTTCGGCTTTGGAAAAGGCGCGAGCGGCCAGCGAAGCGAAAGGCTCCTTCCTTTCCAACATGAGTCATGAGATCAGAACGCCACTTAACGCGATCGTGGGAATGACCATGATCGGCAAATCCGCTTCCAACACGGAAAGAAAGGATTATGCTTTTGAGAAGATCGAAGAGGCTTCCTCCCATCTTCTCGGCGTCATCAACGATATCCTCGATATGTCAAAAATTGAGGCAAATAAACTGGAGCTATCCTTTGCGGAATTCAACTTTGAAAAAATGCTGCAGAATGTGGTCAACATTATCGGCTTTCGCATAAACGAAAAATCACAAAAGCTCACGGTGAATCTCGATCCCAACATACCGGAAAGGTTCTTGGGGGATGATCAGCGACTGTCACAGGTGCTGACCAACCTGCTATCCAACGCGATAAAGTTTACGCCTGAGTCCGGCGCCATTACGATGAATCTTCACCTGAAAGGCGAGGAAAACGGACTCTGCCTCCTGGAGATCACGGTTGTCGATACCGGTATCGGGATAAGCCCGGATCAGCAGCAGCGCCTGTTCAGCTCATTCGAGCAGGCGGAGAGCAGCACCTCTCGCAAGTATGGAGGCACAGGGCTGGGTCTCGCCATCTCCAAGCGCATTGTCGAACTGATGCAGGGAGACTTGTGGGTGAACTCCGAGTTGGGCAAAGGCTCGACCTTTGGCTTTACTGTCAAGCTGAACCGCGTCTCGAACAGCGACTCGGCCTTGACCGCCGATTCCCGCTTACAGAATATCCGTATGCTGGTGGTGGACGCCGATACGGAGGAATTGGACTATTTCAAAAGCCTCACGCAGAAAATGAGTTTATCCTGTGACACTGCTTTGACGGGAGAGGAGGCTCTCGCCTTGCTGCGCGAAGAGGAACCCTACGACATTTACTTTGTGGATTGGCAAATGGCGGACATGGACGCCATCGAGCTGGCCGCCGCTATACGAGCGCGCGGGGTAAACGAACCTGTGCTTGCCATGATTTCCGCTTATGAATGGATTGCGGTGGAGCAGGCTGCCATAGCAGCCGGTATTGACGGCTATCTGGCCAAACCCATTTTTCCTTCCAGTGTAATGGAGTGCCTGGTCAACCATATCAGCGCAAAGATCCTGTCCTCCTCCGTCATGCCGGAGGCCGAGCAAACCGAAACCTATGACGGTTTTCGTATTCTGCTGGCAGACGATGTAGAAATCAATCGGGAAATCGTTCAGGCGCTGCTTGAACCGACACACATTCAAATTGAATATGCGGCTAACGGCGTGGAAGTATTGCAGCTTTATCGTCTCTCTCCCACGAGCTACGATATGATTTTTATGGATATTCAAATGCCGGAAATGGATGGCTATGAAGCGACGCAGCTCATCCGGGCTTCCGGTTTGCCGAATGCCGCCGATATTCCCATCGTCGCTATGACAGCCAATGTTTTCAAAGAAGACATTGAACGATGCCTTGCTTCCGGGATGAACGACCATATCGGAAAACCGATCGACTATGTTGAACTGATGAAGAAATTGAAACGTTACCTGAAGGGTTAGCCATCGGTTAGCATAAGACTTGATTCAACGGCGGGGACAGCTAAGGCTGTGTCCGTTTTTTCATTTTAAATCCCTGTTATGTGGAAATATTAGCCAGCATTAATCGCAAAATACACCTATTTTTCAAATTTTTAATAAAATATGATTAAAGCTTGACAAATGAACGCACGTTAGTTAGTATATTAACAAACGGTCGTTTGGATGCAGCATGTAAATTATGGAAACCTTGTTGTCTGCTCCCTGTTTCGTCTAGATTGTATGGATTTGAATAGCTCGTTGAAAGGAGGCGTATGGAATATGAATCGTATAATCAGCATGGATGAGTATATTTGTAATCAAAACAGCGCCTACCTGGAACGCCCGCGTATTCAAAAACTCCTGGAAGAGGCGATGCAGTACAAGATGGTCGCGGTCTACGCCGGAGCCGGTTACGGCAAAACGCGTGAGGTGTATTCATACCTGCAGGAACACGACGCCGACACCACATGGATACAGCTTACAGAGCGGGACAATGTAGAATCGAGTTTCTGGGAAAAGTATACCCATATGATCTCCCTTACCTGGCCGGATGTGGGCGAGCAGCTCATGAAGATCGGCTTCCCGGATTCGGAGGCTGCCTTTGCCAAATATGATGCGTTACGAAGCAGCACATTGAATATCAAGGATAAGTTTTTTCTCGTCTATGACGACTTTCATTTGCTTCATAACCCCGCGGTGCTTCGATTCTTCGAGAGATCTACCACGCGCATGCCTTATAGCGGGACAGTGATCCTGATCTCCCGCACGATGCCGGAGATTAACCTGATTAGCCTGCTCATGAGCGAACGCAGTTACACCATTCATGAAGATGTATTATGCTTTACCGAAGATGAAATCGCCCAATATTTCAGCCAACTCGCCGTTCCTGTCAACAGGCAGGATATTCGGGATATTTACGAGGACACCCATGGCTGGGCCTTCGCGATTAATTTGATCAGACGCTCGTTGGGCAAAGACGGAAAATATGAGAGATATGCTCTCGAAGCGATGAAAGACAATATCTTTAAGCTTGTCGAATCGGAGGTATCCCAGTCTGTATCAGAACCGCTGTGGCGCTTTCTGCTTCGCCTTTCGCTGGTGGATAACTATGCGGCCAGTATGGTCAGGGCCCTGTCGGACGACGAAAGGCTCATCCAGGAAATAGGGAGCCTCAACGCCTATATCCGTTACGACTATTATCAGGGCGCCTATATGATTCATCATCTCTTTTTGGAGTACCTGAGGCAGCATCAGGACCAACTGTCAGAAGAAGAGAAACGCGACACCTATAACAAGGCGGCGGAATGGTGTCAGACCAACAACTACCAGACAGACGCGCTTTCGTACTATGAGAAGGCAAAGAATTGGGATGCGATTATGACAATCGTATATTCGATGAACTTCCCCGTGCCCGAGGATACTGCGAACTACATACAGGATATACTCGATCATGCCAAGGATAGCGTAATCGTACAAAACTTCATGTATCCCACGGTTATGCTGAAATTGAAAATGAGCTTGGGTTTGCTGGATGAAGCGTCTGCACTGGCGGAACACTTTACAGGCGTCTATGGGGCGATGCCCGAGTCCCGGAAGAAAAATGACGCCCTCTCTAAAATGTACGGCACATGGGCAGTGTTGCAGATGATTAAGAGCACGTATACCGACGTCTACGATTTTGACGCGTATTTTCAAAAGCAGCGGGAATTCTTCGACAAAGGTTCGCAAGATACCGCCGGTCCGATAACCAATCTGATGATCACCTCTTACGCCTTGCTGGTAGGAACAAATCGCGCCGGCGCGCCGGAGGAGTATATCGAGGCGATATCCCGGTCGATCCCCCATACGGCGTACATGCAAAACAACAGCTTTTATGGCTTTGATGATCTGGCGCGGGGAGAATTGTTCTTTTTCAAGCGTGAGCTAAACAGCGCGGAACAGTACCTAAAGCAGGCTTTAGACAAAGCGCGTTCAAAAAACCAATACGAAGTACAGAACCGTTCGATGTTGTATCTGATGATGGTCGCCTTTTCCCGCGGAGACATTCAGGCGGCGACCGGCTTGCTGCAACAGATCGAAAGCCTGCTGGACGTGAAAGACTATTCTGCCCGTTATGAAGCTGCGGATATCGCGCGAGGTCACTACTATCTGGCCCTTGGCCAACCTGAGGAAGCGCCCGACTGGCTGAAGTCCGATTTCTCGCCCTATACCCATCCCGCTTTTTTGGAGAATTACGCAAACCGCCTCAAGGCGCAGTATCGCTATGTAACACGACAGTATAACGAGTTGCTTGCTTTTTTAACAAATGTCCAGGAGAAACAATCGCTTTTGATCGGCAGGATTGGCTTCAAAGTACTGGAAGCACTTTCCTTGTATCAGCTTAAGCGGCGGGAGCAGGCAATCGCGACGCTTACGGAAGCCTATGATATGGCGGCCCCGAACGGGATTATCGTCCCCTTTACACAGCATTCGAAAGATATGCGCACACTTTCCGCAGCCGCCATGAAGGAGGAAACTTGCCCTATACCAAGAGCGTGGCTGGAAAATATCAACCGTAAGTCTTCGGCCTACGCGAAACGGCAAGCGAATATGAATGCGGAAAGCAAGAACGCTGCCCACAGAAATGATGAAATATCCCTGACAAAACGGGAAATGGATGTGATTAACGACCTGTCTCAAGGATTGACCCGTTCAGAGATAGCAGCAAGTCTCAATATTTCGGTAAACACAGTCAAAATGATGACCAACTCCATTTATGAAAAACTGAATGTAGCCAGCTTGCCCGAAGCCATACGCGTGGCTGTAGCGCGTAAGATCGTCTGACGCTGTAGTATCGGCAAATCCCGAGGCTGATTCATTTGGCCTCTTTACATAAATGCTCTTCTTATCGGATAGCAAGCGCTTTGCTTCATTCCTTAAGAAGAGCATTATTTTTATTAAAAAGGTGGTTATATGCTTGAAAATATGGCTAAGAACAATCTACTAACAGACGAAGACCTGTTGAAGGAAAACATGAGCTTGCAATGGCAGTTGCTCAATCTGGAATCCGCGCTCCAGCGCAGTATGGCGATGCTGGCTGCCAGAGCGTCGGCCAACGCCATGCTGGAGTACGAGCAGAAAAAAATGGAACGGTACATGCGTCTGCTGCTGGAAAACAGCGCCGACATGATCCTGCTGTTTGACCAGTACGGCCGGTTTACTTATGTGGGGAAAGCCTTACTAAAAGCGTCAGGGATCAGCGATCCTGACCAGGTCAGCGGCAGGCGGTTCAGTGATGTGTTCAGGCGATTGGCGTCCCCGGCCTGGGTCGAGTTTATGCAGGCGAATTACGATCTTGCTTTGGAAAAGGGAAAGACGGTAAGCGTTACTTCGTCCGTTGACCTTTCCGGCGGGGACGAGCCTAAGGAGTATGATATCCAGATCACGCCGATGATGGACGAGGACGGATGCCTGGAAGCGTCAATGATGCTCTTTCACGATATGACCGACATTATCAGGGCGAAGGAACAGGCAGAGAGCGCCAATCTGGCAAAGAGCCAGTTTCTGGCGATGATGAGCCATGAAATGCGTACGCCGATGAACGCGGTCCTTGGTATGACTTCCCTCGGAAAAGCGGTGACGGACAGGGAGCGAATGCTGTATTGCTTCGCTAAAATTGAAGACGCATCCCGGCATTTGCTTGGCGTGATCAACGATATCCTGGATATCTCGATCCTCGAAGCGAAAAGATTCGAACTCATTCCTGTAGAATTTGATTTTAAAAACATGCTGCAAAGAGCCGTAAACCTTGCCCATTTTCTTGTAGAGGAAAAGCAACAAAAGCTTTCCACGTATATCGACAACGCGATCCCAGCCATGTTGATCGGCGACAAGCAACGACTGACGCAGGTGATTACCCATTTATTGGGAAATGCTGTAAAGTTCACGCCGGATAAAGGAACGATCTGCCTTATGGCGCGGATGCGGAACAAGGAAAAGGACGTCTGTACACTGGAAATCATTGTCGCTGATTCGGGGATCGGCATCAGCACGGAGCAGCAGGCGCAGTTATTCCGTTCCTTTCACCAGGCGGAGAGCAATACAGTGCGTAAATACGGTGGTACAGGCCTGGGCTTGTCCATATCCAGAAGCATCGTAGAAATGATGGGGGGTTCCATTCGGGTCAGTTCCGCCCTTGGAAAGGGTTCCTCCTTTTCCTTTACCGTACAAATGCGGTTTCATGAAGAACCAAAACGGGAGCAGGCTCTGCGAAGCCATAGCCGGGAGCCTGTACAAAGCCTTATAGCGGATGACGGCGCCGATTACTTTGGCGGGCAGCGGATCCTGTTGGCGGAGGATGTAGCGATCAATCGGGAGATCGTTCTGGCGCTGTTGGAGCCGACAGGCTTGCAGATCGATTGCGCGGAAAACGGCAGCGAAGCCATACGCATGTTCAGCGAAGCGCCCGAGCAATACGAGATGATCTTTATGGACGTGCAAATGCCGGAAATAGACGGCTACCAAGCGACGCGCAGCATCCGGGCACTAAATCTGCCCAAGGCAAAAAGCATTCCCATCATCGCCATGACCGCCAACGCCTATCGGGAAGATGTGGAAAAGTGCCTGGAAGCCGGTATGAACGGCCATATCGGCAAACCTTTGGATTTCGAGGAAGTGCTCCGCCAAGTCAAGCTGTATCTGCTGCCATCGAAATAGAATTGGATGATTTCCTTTATATCCTCTGTGTTCATGCTCTTCCTCCCTTAAGAATTCTTCATTATCACGCTGTCAAACAATTCCGAGACGTCTTCGCAGTAGTCGCAGCAGTCTTCCAGCGAAGCAATGATCCGCGTCCATACCACAACTTGCCTTTCCGAGAAATCCGACGTAAATATTTTTCGGATGGCTTCATTATACAGCTTGTCGCCCTCGCTTTCGAGCCTGTTGGTGAGGATGATGCTGTCCCGGATCGTGGAGGATTTCCGGAAATTGTGGAACTCTATGGCGATGCGCCGGACGCTATCGCAGCACAGGACGATATGCTGGGAGAAACCCAGGCATTCGGGCAGCAAGGCCTGCACATTGTAGAGATAGAAATGGTGTAAGATTTCGTCAATACTATCGACGATATCATCGATCTTTGAAGTGAGTTCAATGATATCCTCCCTTTCGATAGGGGGCAGGAATTCTTTCGCCAGATAGGTCATAATCTCATGGCGCTTTTCATCCGCCGTGTGTTCGAGACGGCGCATGATTTCAATCTTCTCCAGCAGCGTAGCCGGGTCAAAGGTCTGAATTGCCTCGACCAGATACTTCGAGGCTTCGCAGGCGAATTCCGTCATCTGCACCAGGGCGTCGAAATAGTTATATTTGTGACTTGCCATAAGGCGATCCTCCTGTTTTTTCGTGATAGGATAAATAGATTATAGAAACAGCATAATAAACAGTTTTGCCATGCCGAATCCGATAATTCCGCAGCCGGGGAAGGTCAGCAACCAGGCCATAACAATTTCCCGAACCTGACCCCAATTGACGGCGGATAGCCTTTTCGAAGCGCCGACGCCAATGATGGCCATCGCTTTCATATGGGAAGTGCTGACGGGGATACCGAATAAAGAGGTGATAAACAGGCTGATGGAGGAGGCGAAATCAGCGGAAAATCCTTGATATTTCTCCAGCTTCACCATATTCATACCGATGGTTTTGATAATTTTATAGCCGCCGATAGAAGTGCCAAGGGCCATCACGGCGGAGCAGGAAAGCATCATCCAGATAGGGATCTGAAAGGATTCTACATTCGCTTCCCCCATGGAAAGAAACATGCCGAGCATAAAAACGCCCATAAATTTCTGACCATCCTGGGCGCCATGCATAAACGCCGTGCCGGCTGCCCCTGCAATTTGCGCGTAACGAAAGAAAGTATTGGTTTTCCTGCGGTTTTTGTTCGCGCTGAGTAGGACGACGATTTTGTTCGTCAGCCAGCCCGAGCCGGCGCCGAAAAAGGTCGACATCACTAAGCCGTAAATCACCTTGATCCATTCCCCGCCGTTGATCCCGCTGAGTCCGCCTTGCAGCGCGATCGCCGCACCGGACAAACCGGCGATAAGGGCATGGCTTTCGCTTGTGTTAATGCCGAAGAACCATGCAGCGACAGCCCAGACGACAATGGACACAAGGGCGGCAAGTAAAGCGATCAGCGCCGACTGGGGATCGCCGCCGAAGTTCACCATAT
>Ga0099364_10005460_pt1 | contig 18833 bp, 13 predicted proteins | sample TergutTh196P3_FD_73070 | JGI IMG/M metagenome (GOLD analysis project Ga0099364, IMG submission 73070) | Microcerotermes parvus P3 segment gut microbial communities from Pointe-Noire, Republic of the Congo - Th196 P3 | ecosystem: Host-associated > Arthropoda: Insects > Digestive system > Gut ...
TATGCCACGCTCCCTCTGTGCCTCTGTGCCTCTGTGTGAAAAAATCTTTTTGACAAATAATGAACGTAGGTAAAGCGTATAACTTCCATTCTTTAGTTGAAAGATTTTTTTCACACAGAGGCACAGAGGCACAGAGGGAGCGAGGCACAGCAGAAGCACGAGCCAATCCGCATAATCCGTGAAAATCCGTAAAATCCGCGTTTTATGCTTTTAAAATCCTATTGTTACGTACAGCTGTTATAAACCCTCGTTCCTCGGGATTGAGTTCGGCTAGTTTTTGGTTAAAATCCTCGTCAGAAATGTCAAAAGGATTTAACAATGTAATTTCATTTTTTCTTATTTTTTCACTAAGCGGGTGTCCTCTGCGTTTTAGCGTGCTAATATTATATTTTGCTTTCATATCGCCCCCACGCCCTTAATCCCAATCCCCAAACCCCCAACTCCCCCCCTCATCAAACAACTCCACACGCACTCGTCCCGAAAACGAGCCGACAAACTCGCGTTCCTCGCCTACCGCCAGTCCGCTTATATCATAGATAACGCCCATTGCCGAGGGCAACGTGGTTACAGCCCCCATTGCCGCAGGCGCGGTTCTTTCCTCAAAAACCACTATAGAGGTATCGCCTATAGGCTCGGCGGATATATTTTTCACCGTTATTGTCACGACATAGCCTAGTCCGCCTGTTGTTGCGGTAAAGGTAATTTCCAAGCCGCTGTCTGCCCCCTCGCACTCGCATGGGTCTTTTTCGCAAACATCACAAATAGAAGCCGCCCAAACCCACCGCTCGGCGGCATTGCGCGTATCGTTGGTACGCATATATTCCCACAGCTCGGCAGAGGTCAGTATTTCGGGCTTGCCCTCGGTAGTCCAGCCGCCGCCGTTTTCGGGGGAAACAGGGGGCAGGGCATACAAGGGATAATATTCGTAATCGCCAATAGTTATAAAGTCCTTGCCAAAGGTAATGCTCGACAATAAATCTGCGCCCTCAAACATAAACATAAATTCCACCTTGCGTGTGTCCCAGCTCGATAGGTCAAGCGAGGTTAGGCTACTCGCGCCGCGGAACATATTGCCCATGTCCGTAACCTTGCTTGTGTCCCAGCCCGACACGTCAAGCGAGGTTAGACCGCTCGCGCCGTCAAACATAAGATACATACTCGTGACATTGCTTGTATCAAAGCCCGATAGGTCAAGGTCGGTTAGGGCTTCCGCATAGTTAAACATAGCCCCCATAGTCGTAACCTTGCTTGTGTTCCACCCCGACAGGTCAAGGTCGGCGAGCTTGAACGTGCAGTTAAACATCGAGTTCATGGACGTAACACTGCTTGTGTCCCACGCCGATAGGTCAAGGGCGGTTAGACTTTCCGCAACGGAAAACATAGCGTACATATCAGTAACCTTGCTTGTGTCCCACGCCGAAAGGTCAAGCGCGGTTAGACTTTTCGCGCCCTCAAACATGCTATTCATTTTTGTTACATTGCTTGTGTCAAAAAGCTCCAAGCCCTCGATTTCCGTCACGTAGGCTAGACTACGGAAAAGACTAGCCAGTCTTTCCCCTGCGGTGATTGGGGCGGTGAAAATAATACGATGGACATCGAGAAGATGGGCTGTCCATGGGCTGCTGTTCGTGCCGTCGTCTGCTAGGTGAATATACCCACCGCCTACCACTAGGTCGCCGCAGTTGTACAACCGCCACTCCGCGCCTTTCATTCCGTCTAGGGAATCGTCAAATTTACCGCCGACCGAAAAAGCCGCTCCGCAGTAGGGGCATGGACACTCGCAGGGGTATTTTTCGCAAATGTCGCAACACTCGCATGGGAATTTTTCGCACTCGTCACAAAAATCATTCGCCCATACAAACTGCATGGCGGCTGTGCGTGTGTCGTTTGTGTGTAGGTATTGCCACAATTGCTCTGATGTTAGCGTGTTGGGGTTGTTCGCGGTACGCCAGCCGTTGCCGTTTTCGGGGGAAACAGAGGGCAGGGCGGTCACGCCAAGAGATACGTAAGCGACGACAGTTTTAAAGTTTTCGCCGAAAGTAATGCTTTTTAACGAGCTTGCGCCGTTAAACATACCAGTCATACCCGTAGCACTGCTTGTGTCCCAGCCCGATAAATCAAGCGTGGTTAAACCGCTCGCGTTTTCAAACATAGCTGCCATATTCGTAACGCTGCTTGTGTCCCAGCCCGATAAATCAAGCGCGGTTAAACCGCTCGCGTTGAACATACCCCTCATATACGTCACACTGCTTGTGTCCCAAGCCGATAAGTCAAGCGCGGTTAGGCTACTCGTGCCTCGAAACAGAGCTTCCATATCCTCAACACTGCTTGTGTCCCAGCCCGATAAATCAAGCGTGGTTAAATCGCTCGCGCCGTAAAACATACCCCTCATATCCGTAACATTGCTTGTGTCCCACCCCGATAAATCAAGCGTGGTTAAACCGATTGCGTTTTCAAACATAGATGACATATCCTCAACACTGCTTGTGTCCCAAGTAGATACATCAAGGGTGGTTAAGCTGAGAGTACCCCAAAACATACCATACATGGTTGTAACATTGCTTGTGTTGAACAATGCCAAGCCTTCGATTTCTGTCACTCTATACAATCCCGAGAATAGGGAGCTTAGGCGAGTTCCCGCAGTTATTGGGGCGGTGAAACGGATATGTGTGATATTGTCGCGGCGGCCGTTCCATGGGCTGTTATTCGTGGTATTATTGATATACCCACCGCCTACTACTAGCTTTCCGCAGTTGTACAGCCGCCACTCTGCGCCTTTCATGCCGTCTAGGGAATCGCCGAGCTTGCCGCCGACCGAAAAAGCCGCTCCGCAGTAGGGGCAACACTCGCAGGGGTATTTTTCGCAAATGTCGCAACACTCGCAGGGGAATTTTTCGCACTCGTCACAAAAATCATTCGCCCATACAAACTGCATGGGGGCTGTGCGTGTGTCGTTCGTGCGTAGGTATTCCCATAAATCCTCTGAGGTTAGCGTGTTGGGGCTACTTGCGGTACGCCAGCCGCCGCCGTTTTCGGGGGAAACAGGGGGGATAGCGTACGTGGAAGATTGTGCGTAATCGCCGATAGTTTTAAAATTTTCGCCAAAGGTAATGCTTTTTAATGAAGTCGCGCGGTGAAACAGTCTATTCATATCAAGGACATTGCTTGTGTCCCACCCCGATAAATCAAGAGTGGTTAAACCGCTTGCATTGATAAACATGAACGACATGTCCGTAACACTGCTTGTGTCCCAAGTCGATACATTAAGCGAGGTTAGCCCATTCGCACCTTCAAACATGCGCGACATATTCTCAACCTTGCTTGTGTCCCAAGCCGACAAATCAAGGGCGATTAGCCCATTCATATACCAAAACATGCTCTGCATAGTCGTAACATTGCTTGTGTCCCAGCCCGATAAGTCAAGGGCGGTTAATTTGCTGCTCGCATGTACAAACATACCAAACATACCCGACATATTCGTAACCTTGCTTGTATTCCAAGCTGATACGTCAATGGCGGTTAAGTTGCCCATGTCTATAAACATATTCGCCATATTCGTAACACTGCTTGTGTCCCAAGCTGATAAGTCAAGGGAGGTTAAGCTGTCTGCGAGGTGAAACATAGAGTGCATATTAGTAACCTTGCTTGTGTCCCAAGTCGATACATCAAGTGTGGTTAAAGCAGACGTGTAGGAAAACATCTCCGACATGTCCGTAACACTGCTTGTGTTGAAAAATGCCAAGCCCTCGATTTTCGTCACTCTATACAATCTCGAGAATAGGGAGGTTAGGTAAGTTCCCCCAGTTATTGGGGCGGTGAAAGCAATATGCGTGATGTTATCACGGTGGTCGTACCATGGGCTGTTCCACGGGTTATCAAGGTCATAGGGGTCATAGGGGGTATCGAGGTCATAGGGGTTATTGATATACCCACCGCCTACTACTAGCTCGCCGCAGTCGTACAGCCACCACTCCGCACCTTTCATGCCGTCTAGGGAATCGTCAAATTTCCCGTCAACCGACAGAGCCGCTCCGCAGTAGGGGCATGTACAGACACAGGGGAATTTTTCGCAATCGTCACAAAAATCATTCGCCCATACAAACTGCATGGGGGCTGTGCGTGTGTTCGTGCGTAGGTATTCCCACAAATCCTCTGAGGTTAGCGTGTCGAGGTTGCCTGCGGTACGCCAGCCGTTGCCGTTTTCGGGGGAAACAGTGGGCAGAGCGTGCGTGGAATACTGTACATAATCGCCAACACTTTTAAAATTTTCGCCAAAGGTAATGCTTTTTAATGAAGTCGTGCCGTGAAATAATCCAGTCATATCCATGACACTGCTTGTGTCCCACCCCGATAAATCAAGCGTGGTTAAGCCGCTTGCACCGCGAAACATGATTTCCATATACATGACATTGCTTGTGTCCCACCCCGACAAATCAAGTGCGGTTAAACCGTATGCACCGAAAAACATGCACAACATGTCCGTAACACTGCCTGTGTCCCAAGTCGATACATTAAGCGAGGTTAGCCCGTACGCATCTTCAAACATGCGCGACATGTCCGTAACCTTGCTTGTGTCAAAGCCCGACAAGTCAAGCTCGGTTAAAGCACTCGCGAAGTAAAACATACCAGACATATCCGTAACATTGCTTGTGTCAAAGCCCGACAAGTCAAGCACGGTTAAATTTCCCAAGTCGGCAAACATACCGGACATATACTCTACCTTGCTTGTGTTCCAGTTTGATACATTGAGGGTGGTTAGGGCGTTCATGTTGCGAAACATTTCTGACATGTTTGTAACATTGCTTGTGTCCCAAGACGATACATCAAGGGCGGTTAGGGCGTTCATGCCCCTAAACATCTCCTGCATATTCGTAACCTTGCTTGTGTCGAAAAACTCCAAGCCCTCGATTTCTGTCACATACAATAAAGACCAGAATAGGTAGCTTAGATTTTCTCCGCAGGTTATTGGGGCGGTAAAGCGAATACGTGCAGTATCGTTGATATTGTAACGCAACGGGCTGCTAGTTTCGGTATCTATATATCCACCGCCTACCACTAGCTCGCCGCATGTATATAATCTCCACTCCGCGCCCGCCATGCCCTCGGCGGAATCGTCAAAAGCTCCGCTATCCCAAGAACTCGTGCAGGGTACGTCACAGGAGCAGGGGGGTGCGGTGGCGTATGTTGCAGTAGCTAAGGATAGTAGGCAAATGAGTGTGAGTAGGGCGGTGAGGAGGGAGGGTTTTAGGTGGGGTTGGGGTTTTGTGTGGGGTTGGTTTGGTGTGTGTGGTTGGTTTAGTGATTGTGATTGTGTTTGTGGTTGATTCATTTTCATTTTTATTACCCCCATAGTTTATTTGACCTGCCGCAAAACAAGCCAAGCATAAAACGCAACGTAGATTTTAACCTATCCTGCACAAAAATGCAAATGAATAAATAACCTCAAAACGGCAGGGGCATGAACGGTAAAATGCAAAACGCACGAACGCACGAACGACCAACGCACGAACGACCAACGCACGAACGGCAAACGCACGAACGACCAACGCACGAACGGCAAAATCGGCACGCCCCTGTAGGGGACGGATTTATCGGTTTTGTAGGGGACGGATTTATCCGTCCCGAGGTTACCTCGCTCTGCGTTAATGCACGTTACCCACCCCAAATTGACGAACGTGCAAACCTCGGGACGGATAAATCCGTCCCCTACAGTAACCGCCACGACAAACATACGAACGCCAACCGCACGAACGCCAAACACACGAACGACAAACGCACGAACACCAACCGCACGAACGACAAAATCGGCACGCCCTTGTAGGGGACGGATAAATCCGTCCCCTACAGTAACCGCAACCAGTAACCGCCACAGCAACCGCACGAACGCCAACCGCACGAACGCCAAACGCACGAACGGCAAACGCACGAACGGCAAAATCATCACGCTTTTGCCGTTCGTGCGTTTATCGGGATAACCTCAAAAAATGGTTTTTTTGGCTGTCCTTGGGAAACGTTAAGTTATTGCTTAACATTTCCTTATTAGTTGAGTTAATTTCCTTGGCTTTGTGTAAGCATGGCGAGCTGTTGTCGGAGCCATTCGTTTTCGGCGGCTTTTTCGGCAATGGCGGCTTCCAGCTGTTCTAGCTCACGTTCCGCCTGTTCTAGCTCACGAGCCTTAATATTAGCAATAACTATATCGTCCTGCCGTCTTAGGTATGCTTGCCTTGCGAGCCTATCCTCACTTATACTCGCTACTGTAGAAGTAACCATACTAATCCCCCTGCTTTCGTGTGAACATGGCGAGCTGTCGTTTGAGCAATTCGATTTCGGTGTCCTTGCCTGCAAGGGCGGTTTCTGCCATTTCTGCTCTGCGTTCCGCTATTTCTGCCCTGCGCCTATCTTCTTTTGCCCTACGCCTATCTTCTTCCGCCCTACGCTCTTTTATATTAAAAATAACCACATCGTCCTGCCGTCTTTGATACGCCTGCCGCACGAGCTTATCCTCACTCAATCTCGCTAACGTAGAAACGACCATACTAATCTCCTCCTTTTCCTCACAAATTCCCCTTATTATGCCCTTATCCTTAATATCCTTTTCCGTAATAACCGCAAGCCACTTGGCAAGCATACTGTCCAAGGTTTCGCCCTTTTCTATGCCGTCCGTTTCGTTAATCGCACGCACAAACGCTTTCATGTCAATATAATGCAACTCCAAAGCATCAGAAAAAACGGTACTATCGTCAATATCCATAATTTTACAGCACTTGTGTATTTTCCCACTATCCGTGCCGTCCAACGAGCCATTCGCAAACGTCACACAAATCACAGGCGGTTGCTTGGAATACAGCTCGCTCTCTTTTAATTCCTCGCCATACGTCCTAGCCCACGAGCGTATCGTCTTATATTTTATTTCGTCAATGCCGTATAAGTGCATTTCAACGAGTATAATCGCGCCGTCATCAAGCTCCGCCCTTATATCCAGTATAGACAGCTTATCCCCTTTTGATTGCTTCTCCAAAAACGGATTCGCCACCGTCAACGACCGTATAACCCTCGGTAGCTTCTTGCTCTCAAATATCGCGTTAAGCAAGGAAATCAAAAATATATCCTCGCCCTCGCCGAAAATTCGCTTAAAGGCATAATCCACCCGCAAATCCATAAGCTCCGAAAAGTCTATGTCCTCAATCCTATAGCTTGCTTCACTAGCCATATTGGCAGACACCCCCTTTGTTTTATTAGAGTACACCCCCATTATAAATAAAATTCCCCAAATTTTCAACATGTATAAATCCCCTCCGCCCATCATAAATATTACTACACATACCACGCAAGAAGGGCGGTACTATGCGGAAATTAAAGGAAAAAGCGGTCAATATACTATCGTTGCCGAAGGAAATCGCGCTGGATATGCCCTTGATGACGGCTACTGGACGTAATGAAATTAGCATAGAAAACTATAAAAATCTGTTGGAATTTACCGAAACAAAAATACGCATACATACCCGCGAGGGAATAATGACAATCGAGGGCGAGCGGCTAAGGCTACGCCAAATAACCACGGAAAATGTCCTAGTGCATGGGCTAATTTCTGGGATAAAATACAGCTAGGGGGCGGGCATGGTACAGCTATGGCAATTCACAAAAGGATACGTACGGATTGCGGTCGCGGGGTTTTCCGCCGAGCGGTTTTTGAACATGGCGGCGTACCGCGGAATCTACCTGTGGAACGTGGAACGCACGGAAAAGGGCATAGAGCTTAATGTGAGTATTCGCGGCTACAAAATGCTGCGAGGCTGTGCCAAAAAGACAAAATGCCGCATGAAAATAGTGACAAAAAGCGGCGTTCCTTTTTTAATGCACCGCTACCGCAAGCGTAAAATTTTGATGGGCGGCGTTATTTTTTTTGTGCTTGGGCTGTTCGCGCTTTCGTCCTTTGTTTGGCGTATAGAAATAGAGGGAAACAGCGTAGTAACGCACGATTCCATTATGGAATTTCTGGCGGGCGAGGGCTTGCGGACAGGGGCGTTTAAGTTTTCCCTAAGCGACAGAAAGCTACAAAACGCGCTGGTAAACAATTTCACACAAATTAGCTTTGCGGACGTGCATACGCGCGGCACACGCACAAAAATTCTAGTAGCCGAGGGGCTAGAGCCGCAGGAAATTCTCGACAGGAAAACGCCAGTGCATGTAATCGCTTCCAAGGAGGGGCTAATTACAGGCATTGTCACTGGCGCGGGCGCGCCGTTTGTGCGTGTAAATGACGTAGTGAGGGAGGGCGATATGCTCGTCAGCGGCATTTTGGAGCTTGACCCAAATATGCCCGATTCGCCGCTTGTTTACGTACATGCCTATGCGGAGGTTTGGGCTAGGCGATACCATACCTTAGAAATAACCGTACCGCTTACATACGACATAAAGGTATTTACTGGAAGAACAAAAAACACTCGCGCCGTGCAATTACTTTTTGCAAATAAGAGAATATTTTTGCCTAGTAGTGGCAATTCCTTTGATTCATATGATAGAATAACTACGCACCAGCAAATAGGCGCGGGCGGCAATTATCCGTTGCCCTTTGTGTTTGTGACGGAACGCTACATGGAGTTTGTTCCGCAGCCGCGCACGCGTACCCTAGAAGAAGCCAAAATCCTTGCCGAGCAAATGGTGACGAGCCGAATAATCCGCGAATTTGACTTCGCAATCGACATCATAGACCGCCAAACGACATTTAGCGAGGCAGACGACGCACTGCATGTAAAGACGCTGATTGTTACGAACGAGAGGATAGATAGGCAAGTGCCGATTACTGTACCGTAGGTAGGAAATTAAATATACAGTAAAAAAGGAGAATGTACATGAGAAGTGCAAAGCTATTTTTAACATCATTACTGCTACTAGCAGTAACCGCAGTATTTGTCTTTACGCCAGTGTACGCCGTGCAGGACGGCAACGACAACACCACAGAAACAGAAGCAGAAACCGTAACAGTAACCTTTAACCCAAACGGCGGCGAGCTAAGACGAGGCGAGCTAGTGCAGGTGATTCCTGTGGGCGGAAACGCCGCGCCGCCCATGCTTATGCTTAGATTCGATGGCTGGATTTTTGACTCGTGGGACAAGGAAACGACCGACATAACCGAGGACACCGAAATAACCGCACTCTGGAAACGCTTATTTGCGGTGTCTAGTAACGGTGAGGGGCATGTTTCCTCGCTTGAGGTAGTCTGGTTGGCGAGGGCTGCCGCAGGGCATGTAAACTTTGGGCTACAAGACCTACGACTAGGCAACGTGCTAGGCATAGACCGTCTGCCAACCGCTAGGGATATTGTAGACCTTTTGCGGTGGCTAGTAGGTTATTCGCTAGAGGAGCTAATGAAAAACTCCCCCGACAATATGCCTACTATCGAGGTGCTTACGGAGTTTCCAGACGGTGAAACGCAAGTGGGTAACGTGACGTTTGAGTATTTCGCCGAGCCTAGTATAGGTGCGGAAATTGCACTCGTAAAGTATACTATAAACGACGGCGAGTATTTCAGCACGATATGGGCTAACGGTGACGCGCTAGACGAGCTTGGCACTGGTAGAATACCGCTAATGAAAGGCGATAACCATATAGTATTGACTGTCCTCGACACAGAGGGCAAGTCCGCCGATTATGTAGTGCCGCAAGTACCGCATAAAATTGACCTTAATTTTTCTGCACCTTCCCAGTATTTCAGCCAAATTACTGACGAAGTAGGGCATAGATATGCGGGGGATAGGCTTATATTTAGTACAGTTTGGCTTGACGGTGCAGACCTTATAACCGCAGGCATAACACCCGAGCGTGTTGCGGAAGCCGTAGCCACTATAGACGGAGTAATTATAGGGCAATCTACAATCACGGGTAGCTATACCGTACAAGTACCAGCCCAAGAAACAGTGGAAGATTTAGAGGCTTTAGGCGAAAGAATGTTGTCAGAATATCCCGATTTGTTTAGAGTATTCTACACTGATAGGCTTGACGAAATTTATTCGCTTGGCATGGAAGTACCGCCCTTTAATCCTACGCTAACAAACGACCCTTGGTGGACGGAGAGAGAGGAGGACCCCACCTCACGGTGGCCCTTTCGCCGCTACATTGATTATGAGTGGGGGCATCGTGCTGTTAATCTACCTGAAGCGTGGGCGATTTCTCGCTTTGCTCAAAGCCCTCAAAGAAACAATATCAAGGTAGGCATAATGGACACAAATGTTTTCACAATACATGAGGATTTGCCGAATATTCCTTTAGAGAATATAAGCTCCCCTGCGGATACCTTTCTTAACATGTCGCATGGTACTAATGTCATGGGAGCTATTGCCGCCGTGCATAATAACAATAAGGGACTAGCAGGGGCGACAAATATCAGCGGAGAATCCCTGTATGTCGCTAACTTATCTCGATATGTAGATGATGGCAATGGCGGAATGGAGTTTAGGCACTCAACCAGGGACAGCATGGTTGAGAGTTTGGAGTGGCTTGTTCTAAATGGTGTAAAAGTGGTTAATGTAAGTATGTTTAGTAGTCAACGGAACGCACCATACGACAATGTCAGTATCGCTCTAAGCGACAGAATGGCGTTGCTTCTCTCCCTTGGCTACGATTTCGTTGTCGTTCAAATTACAGGGCAACAAGGCACGGACGATACTACTCCGCCACTCAACGCAAACCATACCGTTGCATTTTCGCATGCACATTTACCAGTTGTAGCTAGAATGGGATTAGAACGCCGAACAATAACTGTAGGCGCTAGTAACCGAAAGGGCTCTGTCGCTCCGTGGAGCGGTTACGGTACAGTGGTAGATATAAACGCACCGGGGCAAGATATTTATACCACCGTTTCGATGAGTAACGCAAAATACGGAAATTACGACATATTAAGCGGTACATCAATAGCCGCACCCCTTGTCACAGGCATTTTACAAATAATGTGGGAAGAAAACCCCGAAATAAAAGGGGATACCATTAAATCCCTCTTGTTGGGCAACCCTGCCGCTGGTTGGTTCGTGGGCGACCGACTGACCGACAATAGGGGCAAAGACTGGTCTACCAGTGGCTCGATATATCAAGTTAATGCACTACAGGCTTTGCAGAGGGCGCAACATGCCACGGGCTTATTAGTTCACCGCGATGCTAGCCTTGTAGGTCAGCTTCTTGTCGCGCATGAACACGACAGCCTTATACCCTTAGCCAATGCACAAATAACACGCTACATCTACGGAAACCCCACAGCACAAACCACCACGCACACACAGTCACAAGGCTTCTATCGCTTTGACAATATCGAAGTAAACGACACCGACTCACGCCAAAACTGGCACACACTGCGTGTACAAGCCGAGGGCTTCGCACCTACCGACATAACCACGCTAATTATACAAAAGGGCGTGTCTACACGTCTTGACACATTACGCCTAGTACCCATACCACAAGAGCCGAACAGATTTTCCATGTTCGGCGGTAGAATACGCGTACCTGCCCTTGTCGGCGCGAGTGACGAGCCTGCCGAGCTTACGCCCTACGAGGGTACGCTTACCCTACAAATAATAGACGGCTTATACTACCTCGACCCCGAAATGCTAGAGGACGAGGAATGGCTAGATTTCCTAGATTTTGATATACTCGACACCATAGAAGTAACAGACGGCAATTTTTATGCCGAAATGCCCGCAGGCAACTATACCGTCATTGTGTCGGGCGAGGGCATATATACCGAGGCGGCGCATGTTATATCACACTGGGACGAGGACGAGCCGTACTGGCTTAATCAAGATATTGTGGTTAGGGAGCGTGTGTTTAATGATATAACGGAGGAATTTCCGCCCCATGTTCGCGAAAGGGTTTTCGCACATTTATATGGATTGCCCTATGACCGTATTTATGAGCATGAGGTGGCGAAATTAAAGTATGTACATTTTTGTCATCTTGGAATACAAGACATGCAAGAGCTTTCCGCACTCAAATATTTTACGGCAATGACTGTTTTATGTGTTGACGGCAATCATTTAACGGAGCTTGAGTTATCAAATTATCCGAATTTGATAACTGTAGTGGCACAAAATGTGCCACTTGTAAAAGTGGACGTTACACAAAACATAAATTTGCGAGACTTGATTTTGCCTTGGACTTATACTTTAACGTCAATAGATGTGTCCAACAATGTGAATTTGGAGTATTTGGTTTTGGTTTATAGCAATTTGACCTCGCTAGATGTGTCAAATAACAAAAACCTATCAAGGCTGTATGTTTGGAATAATTTCATGCAAAGCCGAGATGATGTCATAGGTTGGCAAAATACCCGATTAGCAGAAAGCGGTGGTTATTTCGACTTCGACCCCCAACGTGTCCGAGGGCAAAGCGAGAGCCACAGTGAGAGTGAGAGCCAAGCCCACGCCACCGACTTCACCCCCGATTTCCCCCACGACCTCCGCCCCCACAACTGCCCCACCCCCATTCCCACCCCATAACCCCACCCCCCAAAACCCACCAAAAAAGGAGCGTTGACCCTTGGAAATTCCCACAACCCTAATTCACAACGTCTTTGGAAAATTGGACGAGCATGTAAAGAAGATAGAACAGGCCTTCGCCGTGACAATAATCGCGCGTGACGACGGTGTACATGCCATGCCTAATACGCCTAAGGCAAACCCCAAGAAAGCGGAAAAAATCCTACAGCACCTTGTCCAGTTGGCGAAAAAGGGCGAAATCATTTCCGAGCAACAGGTAAATTATGCCATTGCCTCGCTAGAGGACGAACACGAACAAATAGAGAAGCTGCATGACGACACAATTTGTAATACAATAACAGGAAAGCCAGTTAAGCCAAAAACCGTGGGGCAAAAGACATATATCGAGCAAATACGGAAAAATACAATCGTGTTTGCAATCGGGCCTGCGGGTACGGGCAAGACCTACCTCGCCATGGCTATGGCAATTACGGCGTTTCGCGCAGGGGAAGTAAACCGCATTATTCTCACGCGCCCTGCCATAGAAGCGGGCGAAAAGCTAGGCTTTTTGCCTGGCGATTTGCAGCAAAAGGTAGACCCGTATTTGCGGCCGTTGTATGATGCGTTACATGATATAATGGGCGCGGAAACATTTTTACGCAATTTTGAGCGGAATCTAATCGAGGTCGCGCCGCTTGCGTATATGCGCGGGCGAACGCTTGACAATTCGTTTATCGTGCTAGACGAGGCGCAGAACACCACGCCCGAGCAAATGAAAATGTTTCTCACGCGCCTAGGCAACGATTCCAAGGCGGTAATTACTGGCGATGTCACCCAAATTGACCTGCCGCAGGGCAAAACCTCGGGCCTAAAGGAAGCCGTAAAAATTCTGGACAAAATAGACGGCATAGGAATTTCTCAGCTAACAAGCCGCGATGTAGTACGTCACCCCCTTGTGCAAAAAATCATTAACGCATATGATAAGGCGGACAAGAATAAATCCAAAAGACATTAGGTGATTCCCATGAAAAAAAACACGCTTAACGCCGTTTTAATTCTCATAGCCTTTCTTGTGACGTGCCTGGCAATCGCGCTTGGTTCGTATTTTAATGCAGGGCTGGAAATAGAAGTAGGCATGGTGTCGGAAACGAGGGTACGCGCCCCGCGGGACATAGAAAACGCGGTAGAAACAGAGCGTAACCGACAGGCGGCGCGCGTGCTTGCTGAGGGGCTTGCGGAGAGCTTTACGGTAGACATCACGGAATGGGACATAGTAGCCAATAATCTGGGCTTTCGCCGTCTTGAACTGGAAGAAATTAGGACGACCTATGCACGCGAGCGCGCGGAGTACGAGGCCGCCGTAATTGCATGGGAAGAAGCTGTACAAGCCCACAATAGTGAAGCCGAGGCGGCACGCTCGGCGTGGGAGCGCGACAGAGCGAGCGCCCTATTAGAAAGTATGCCAGTGCCGCAGTTTCCGACCATTCCGCTACAGCCAGAGCAGCCCATGTGGCAGGATAGGGGGCTTACGCCCTTTGCCGATTTGCCTATTAGATACGACAGCGAACAGCAGGAAATAATCGTAGAGCTAGAGGACAGCATTTTTGCCAATATGTGGGAAGCTATAGAAGCCGTATCGCATAGAATCCAGACCACGGAGGTCATACAGGACGTAGATTTTTTGACGCGTATTGCGGTGAATATGGCGTTAAACGAGTACGCCTTGGAGCGCGAAAAGTACGATTTGGCGGAATATATTATTTTGTTTTCGTTACGCCCCAACGCCGTGCCAAACGAGGAGCTTAACCAGCGTAATTTTAACGCGGCGGCAAACAACTTTGAAATAGTTATGATTTACGAAAACGATATTATCGTGGACGAGGGCGAAATAGTCACGCAGGAAATTTATGACACGCTCGCGCGGCTAGATATGCTCGCGCCAGAGTCGCTTATGGACAATATCGAGGCGATTTTGGGCGTATATTTCCTTGTGCTTATGCTGTTTTTGGCGTGCTTTATGTATATAGCCTCCTACAATAAGGGTATAGTTACCAATTCGCGCGAGGCGTTGCTGTTGCTTACGCTGTATTTGCTCACTATCGCGCTTGTGTGGACGTTGGGCAGCTTTTCGTTCCAGTTTTTGCCTATTATGATTTTCCCTATGCTTCTTTCTATTTTGGTGGACAGGCGTTGCGCCGCCGTGCTTTCCTCCGCGCTTATTATTATTTGCTTTTTTATCGTAGACGGCGATTTAACCTATTTACTGTTTTGCTCGTCCGCAAGCCTGCTGTTTTGCATGTTTTCGCGATACACCACCGACAGAGCCAAGTCAATTTGGGTGGGGCTTGTTTTGTCCCTGATTATGGTTGCGTTGTCGCTTGCGGTTAGGCTGATTGTAGAGCGTGATGTCGAGAATATCACAGATGCCTTGATTACCGCGGGCTTTGCGGGCGCGGGCGCTATACTCATTGTCTTTTTGTGCATGGGAAGCCTGCCGCTATGGGAAACATTTTTTGGCGTAGTAACGCCCATCAAGCTGTTAGATTTAACCAATCCAACAAACCTGCTACTGCGGCGGCTCACAATCGAAGCTCCAGGCACGTATCACCACTCGCTAATTGTAGCCAATTTGGCAGAATCGGCGGCACTTGACATAGGCGCGAACGCCCACGCGGCGCGTGTCGGCGGCTATTATCACGACGTAGGCAAGCTAAAATTCCCGCACTACTTTGTGGAAAACCTAGACGGCGAAAACCCCCACGACTTCATTGACCCCAAAAACAGCGCGCAAATAATAATGAGGCATGTTTCCTACGGGCTTACGCTTGCGAGCGAACACCGTCTGCCGCAGTTTGTACGCGATATTATCACCGAACACCACGGCACGACCCTGTTACACTATTTTTATTCAAAGGCGTGCGAAAAGGACGAGGCCTGCGCAGAAAAGGACTTCCGCTACCCCCACATTATTCCGCAAACAAAGGAATCCGCGTGCGTAATGCTTGCGGACTCTGTAGAAGCGGCTGTCCGCAGCATGATTCCCAAAATAAACTCGGTGGACGAGGTAGAGGAAACCATAAAAACCATTATTCGCAGAAAGCTGAATGACGGACAGCTCGCCGACAGCCAGCTGAGTATAAGGGACGTAGGCACGATAGAGCAGTCGTTTTTCCGCGTGCTGAAAGGCATGTACCATGAGAGGATTGCTTATCCTAGTGCTAAGGAGGCGGAGAAACGGGGGGAGTAGGGGGTAGTTGCAGGTTTTTTGTCGGGGGCGGATTTAATAAACGGCGATAGAACGCGGATTTAAAAGGCAAGGGCAACACGGATTTACACGGATTACGCGGATTTTGTCCACGTAAATTGCTAAACGGCGATATATTTTCCCACGAGCCAATCCGCCAAATCCGTGAAAATCCGTTAAATCCGCGTTTAAGTGTCTTTAAAGTCCACATCTATTGTCTGCCGTGCCTCGCTCCCTCTGTGCCTCTGTGCCTCTGTGTGAAAAAAATCTTTTAAACTAAAGAACGAGGCTTTATACTTTACCTACGTTCATTATTTATCAAAAAGATTTTCACACAGAGGCACAGAGGCACAGAGGGAGCGTGGCACAGCAGACAATAAACGCAGGTTTAAATATTGCGTTTGTTGTGGGGGGAGTTGCAGGTTTTTTGTAGGGGACGGATTTATCCGTCCCGAGGTATGCACGCTCGTCAATTCGGGGCAGGTAACGTCCATTAACGCAAAGCGAGGTAATCTCGGGACGGATAAATCCGTCCCCTACAATTTGTAGGGCGGATTTACATGGATAAAATTTGTATTCCAACGCTGTTTATTGTCGCAAGAAAAAATCCGCGGAAATCCGCCAAATCCGCGAAAATCCGCGTTCCATGCCTTTAATTCTTAAAAAATAATTTTAGCGTTTTTACCGATTTTTCCACCGCTTCTTGTAAAAACTCGTTAAAGTCAAAATTTGCATCGTCGTTGGCGTTGTCGGAAATAGCCCTAACAATGCCTACTTGCACGTTGTTTAGCAGGCACACGCGCGCAATGCTCGCGCCTTCCATTTCACAGGCGATTGCCCCAAGCTCGTCCGCGATTGCCTTTTTCCTAGCGGCACAGCTGATAAACTGGTCGCCTGTGGCGATTGTTCCTATATGACAGCTACCGTGTGCGGCGTGGGTCAGGCGCGTAACAACGCTAGGCGTACACGGAATTACCTCTTTTTCAATGCCAATAAGCGTAACGTCAAAATCGTGCTGAACCGTGTCCGCGGCGATTACTATATCGCCTATTTTCAATTTGTCGGAAAGCGAGCCTGCCGCGCCTGTATTGATAATAAGCGTGGGCGAATACATAAGTACCATGGTTTGCGCGCATATGGCGGCGTTTACCTTGCCGATACCACATTGTGCGATAACAACGTCCGCTCCCTCAAATTTGCCCGAAAAGAATTTTATGCCGCTGTAGGTTTTTTCGGTCTTGTCTTGCAGGTTGGCGATTAGGCTCGCTACCTCTATTTCCATTGCTCCGATTATTCCTGTCATGTCAACAGCTCCCTTTCTTAAACCCTCATATCAAACGTAAACCGCGCAGGTGGCGGCACGTTTTTCTGTGTTTCTGGTATTTCTTCCAATAATAGTGCGATAATCTCGTCAATGCCTAGCTCCGCTAGCAACGCCACGGCTCTTTGCAGCGTCGGCGTGTCGGCAGGCAGGCCGCTCATTAAAATTCTGTACGCAAGCTCAGAGGATTGCGGCGTTGGGGCAAGCCCTGCGTTCAACAACGCCTGTGTCAACATGTTTTTGCGTAATATTTCCGGCGCGATTTTTACCATTTTCAGGACAATTCGCCCCTCTAGGTCGTTTTCCTGCACGACAAAAAGGCTCTCCTCGCCGATACGCGCCTCGGGCAGTACGTACGAGCGCGCGGTGTACGTATTGCCGTCACTAAAACGGATTGTTACCTCGTTCGGGCGAATATTGTGAATGGTCGCCTTAAAAATGTCGCCCGCCTGTAATTCGTTAAAACGGCGTACGCCCACCGTTTTGTAATCGCTAAAATCTTTCACAGAATGTTCTCCTATGCTCGCTGCAAAGCCCAAAGCTCTTGATTGCTTCGCGGTGCGCCGCTGTTCCGTAGCCCTTGTTTGCGTCCCACGAATATTGGGGGTGCAGGCTGTGAAGCTCTTTCATCATAGTATCTCTCTTTACCTTGGCTAAAATACTAGCCGCCGCAATCAAATGACTGGCGGCATCTCCCTGCGGCACACAAATGACCTTGCAAGCGCATTTGGGCGGCGTTGTGCCGTCTACCAGCGCGAATTTTGGCGTGGTCTCTAGCCCGTCTATAGCCATAGCCATTGCCGCAAGCGTCGCCTGCAAGATGTTTAGTCTGTCAATTTCGCTCGGGCTGACTATGCCATACGCGTAACAAATTGCGGCTTCCTTGATAAGCACCGCGAGCCGCTCGCGCTTTTTTTCCGATACCTTTTTGGAATCATTAACGCCCTCGATAACTACGCCCTGCGGCAGAATTAACGCACAAGCTACGACGGGACCAGCCAGCGGGCCGCGGCCTACCTCGTCTACCCCCGCAATGGGAAAATGCCCGTTCGCGATTAAGCCGTTTTCTATGTCAGATGGGGCTGTGGTTGGTGGTTTTGGTGGTTTTGTTGGTTTTGGCATGGGAATCAGTCCTTTTTAGTGAGAATGGGGCGTGGATTTAAAGGCATGGAACGCGGATTTTCGCGGATTTGGCGGATTTCCGCGGATTCTGTCTGCGTAAACTGCGTTCTATGTCTTTATTTAGTTATTACAAAAATATATGGATTAAACGCGGATTTAACGGATTTACACAGATTTTCGCGGATTTTATCTGGCGCGTTTTTTTATCCGCGTAATCCGTGTAAATCCGTTAAATCCGTGTTTAATTGTCTTTAAAATCCACATCTATTGTCTGCTGTGCCTCGTTCCCTCTGTGCCTCTGTGTCTCTGTGTGAAAAATCTTTTTGATAAATAATGAACGTGGGTAAAGTGTAAAGCCTCGTTCTTTGGTTTAAAAGAATTTTTCACACAGTAATTCGCACAGAGGCACAGAGGGCGAGAGGCACAGCAGGAGCGAAACGTAGATGAAAATATTGCATCTGTTGTAGGGGACTTGCAGGTTTTTGTAGGGGACGGATTTATCCGTCCCGAGGTGCGCACGCTCGTCAATTCGGGGCAGGTAACGTCTATTAAGCAGGCAGTAAGGTGTTGTCTAAGTGGTTTTCTTAGACAACACCGCACGCCGACCAACGCAGAGCGAGGTAATCTCGGGACGGATAAATCCGTCCCCTACAAAAACCGTTACAGTGTCCGTTGATACGCA
>Ga0099364_10005461_pt1 | contig 18832 bp, 10 predicted proteins | sample TergutTh196P3_FD_73070 | JGI IMG/M metagenome (GOLD analysis project Ga0099364, IMG submission 73070) | Microcerotermes parvus P3 segment gut microbial communities from Pointe-Noire, Republic of the Congo - Th196 P3 | ecosystem: Host-associated > Arthropoda: Insects > Digestive system > Gut ...
AAAAAATTTTATTATATTTTTTTTTTTTTAAAATTTTTAAATTATGTGTCCCTCCCAACCCCCCCCCCCCCCCCCCCCCCCCGGGGGGGGGGGGGGCAGGGGGGAGTTGTTAATCTATTTCATCAACAACATTCTTTTAATAGAGTTATAATCATCAGTTGTCATTTGATAAAAATAAACCCCTGTTGCAACCATTCTTCCATATGAATCAACCCCATCCCATTCAACCCTATATCTACCGGGAGCAACAAAATCATCAATAACAGTATTCACTTTCTGTCCTCTAATGTTAAATATATCAATTTTAATATTTGTTTCTTTTGCAATATCGAAAAGGATTGTCGTTCTTGGATTGAAGGGATTTGGGTAATTTCCATTTAGAGCAGTAATTTCAGGTAAATCAGAACTATCATCTTCGTCTGTTATAATGTCTCTTTCGATTATATCAGAAAACGCAGGTTCTGATAGTATATCATTACTATAAATAGCTTTAACAATATATCTATAGAATCCAATAGGAGCGTCTTTCCATGTGGTATCTAAATATTCAAGATCGGTTATTCCTGTTGCAATTGTATTCCAATTCATTTCGTTATCAATAGTTAAGACATTGGAGAAATAAATGTTGTAACCTTGCGTAACTCTTGTTCTAGGAACAGCTCCAATTCCACCTTCTACATAAGCTTTAATCATAAAATTGAATGGATTGTTATCTCCTAAATTTTGCCAAATCGCTGTAGGACCCCAGTAAAATATATCACCAAATAATGTGTTCTGAGTGCCGGCACTAACGCTTATCGGAAAACCTCCGCCTAAAAACTCAATTTCATATCCAACCCAAAGATCACCTGAACTGGGTATTTTAATAGGAGCGGCTAAATTAACTTCATTAAAACCAATAACTAGTTGATTTACAGGTTGTTCAAGAACTCTAGTTCCGGGCATTATCGGGTTTGCACTTCCACCTGTATATACTGCTAATTTAATGTTAGCGTTAGTGTTATTTATATGAAAGGCAATTTTAGTAAGTTCACCACTATTTACTCCAAGCGTTTCTAATTGTTCATTAGAAAATCTATGTAGCACAATAGCATTAAAAGGAACTCCGTTTTGTGCTCCAAAAGCGATTTCAAAGTCTTCGCTATCCATTTGTGTGATCCATGAATCAACACCTTGAGAAGGTGGAATCCATGTTATCATAGCGTTTGTAACTTGATTAAAAGCAAAGACATTTCTAGGCGGATTGTCACGTTCAACAAGAGTAATCAGTCCCAGATCCAAATCAATTATACCTAGCTCAAGAAATGGATTATAAAATGGTTGATAGCCAAGTTTCCTAATTGAAATAGAATAGGTCATATTAGAATAAACACCCGGTATTGTAAAATAACCTTCTTCATCAGTAAGAAATTCATAATCTTCATAGCCAGATATAACTACCGATGCGTTGGATAAGCCTTGATCGGTGTTTGCTCCTGTAACTTTTCCAGAAACAGCTAATACAGGAATAGGGGTTAAAATAATATCACGTGTTGTTGTTGACTGATCATAAACTTGCACATCAGTTTCAATTTTGCTAAAGAATCCTTTCTTAGAGGCTTCGATATTAATATCACCAGTTTGAACATAGAACAATTGATACTCACCTAGCTGGTTTGTTGAGGTATTAATATTGGTTCCCTCAATTTTAATCAACACGTCCTGAATTGGCGAACCCGACTCACTATCAAAAACAGTTCCCAACACATGCCCTCTATTGTTAGAATTAAAAACAAAGCCAATATTTGCATAACCGGGTTGAAGCCATCGTGCATCAGGATAGGTGTTGAAAGGCGGAGACAAATCCTCACGTAAACTTAAATGCACAATGGCCCTATTTATACCGGGCGTCTGAGTTGCTGTGAACTGATGAACAAATTGAGAGTGTGTATAATACGACTTATGCCCCATAATCACAATATTGCCGTTTTGGTAATTAAATGGATTGTCGAAGTTTATAATAACATCGAAAATTCCCGGTTCTGCTAACATTGGAATTTTACCGCTAAATACATGGGTGAAATTCTCAAAAGGAATCCAGTCGCTAAGATTGTTAAAAACTTCTTTTTCAGTTTCTGCCATCCAGAAATGATACATATTATCAGGTGAAATCATCCCAGAACTCTGTAAGTTTAGTACGATACCTGTAATGTCACCAACATTATTAATCTCTTCTGCATAATATAAAGTTTGGGAAACAGCAGACTCGGAAGCTACCGAAATAGGTATACCATTTAACCAGTAAGTACTATTGGGGTCGCCGATAGAATAAATAAGTTCAGGCATTTTTGCAATAGCATTTGAAGAGGCGCCGCTCGATAAATTGCCGTTTGTGTAAACAGATTTAACTATATATCTGTAGTGTCCGTGATTTGCGTCTTCAATTGTAGAATCTGAAAAACTAAGATTGCCATCACCGTCATGAGCGTAATTTGTGACAAGAGTTGTCCATTCTGATTCATTGGTGTACCAATTTGAATCGTCTATTTTAACGCGATATATGTTGTATATGTACTCGAAGGCACGGGATGCATTCATTCGTTCCGAATTCTGATTGGATCCTGTGGAGAAAGGCGATGGGTGGGATGCGTTTTCTACATATGGCTCCATCCAGTTTATAACAATCTTATTTCCGTCCCCGTTCGCTGTAACATGTCTTGGCGGAGAAGTTTCTTCATAAACAAAAATATCTCCTATATTTAAGTTTGAATTTCCTACAAAGATTGGAATTTCAGGAGAAACATAAGGAAAACGATATGGAACTAATATATAATTTGAGTCACCGTAGACGTCGTTGATGGTAAAAGTCCCGTCAGCCATTGTTATTGCTCCACCAAAATAAGCGTATCCATCAACATAAACAGTTCCCCAAGCAATCGGAAGATTAGTATCCGAGCCTAAAACTCTACCTGATACAGACACTCTTGGCAGTGCTGTCATTACAATATTTTGTGTTGTAGTTTGGTTAGCATTTGTTGTTATATTATCAAGCTGAAGATCATAAAATCCTATCATTGAAGCTGTTATACTAATACTTCCTATAGGAACGTACTCTAATAAAAAAACACCATTTGCATTAGTAATAGCTGTCCTTTTAGTACCATTTATATGAACAGTAGCACCTGCTATAGGAACGGCAGGGTTTCCGCCTGTTATTGTCCCGGTTATGTGCCCTCTTGCACCAGAATCAAAAACAAATGTAATATTTGGTACATTTGGTGACCTTGTCCCGCTTAATGTATTAAAAATAGTTAGTTGTTCTGTATTGCTGTGCCTTGAAAGCGTTCTATTAGTAGCTTCTGTGTACTGCCATGCGTCGTTTGACCAGTTTGCAGTATCATGCCAAAAACGTGTTGAAGCCATTACTAATGCTCCTGTTTTATAAACATAAGGTGTGTCAAGCTCTATCAGAAAATCATGAATTCCTATAATGTTTACATCTAAATAACCATCGAATACCAAAGTAAATTCATCACCAGATACCCAGTTGCTATTACCTGTAAACTGAGTCAAACTAGCAGGGCGAGTTGCCATATAAAACTGAAATCTTCTAGGACCACGAATAGTCCCATTGATGCTGTGATACCGATATTGAATATGAGTAATAACTCCGTCTGTTGGTATCTCGCTATTCAAATAAATTGTCTGGGTTACACTATTACCGTTTAGCATATTTTGTAATACATTAGTACCGGTATACAGCGTGGAATCTGGGTTGCCTACGTAAATTTCTACTGCACAAAGCTGTGAGTAGGTTAACATTAATCCTAGTAGTATTAACATTAAGAATGTTCTTTTCGTCATCGTTTCTCTCCATATTATTGTTTTTGTTGGAAGGGGTATTGCCCCCCCTCTTTGAGGGGGGCAGGGGGGAGTTACATAAATACCCTCCCCAAATAGTATAGTGTAAAAAAGAATGTTTTTTTTGGAAAATTTTTATTAAAATCACTAATCTGTACGGAACGCAACCAATTCTGTACGGAACGCAACCATATTCTGTAGGGAACGCATTTATTCGTTCCTAGTTCGGTTGGGATCAATATTGAATTAGGAACGAATAAATGCGTTCCGTACAGAATAGGGGGAACAGGAACGAATAAATGCGTTCCCTACAGAAATGTGTGCGTTCCCTACAAAAATTGAAACTATAAAAAAAAAAAAAACTTGACAAAAAAACACCTATTAGCAAAAATAGTCCAAAATAAAGAAAATGGAGGAACTTGAAAATGAAAATGTTCGTATTTCTAGGGCTGTTAGCCATGTTTATAACCTGTGCATTGATTGCACAAATCAGTGAAATCTCATCAATCACCTATGACAGATTATTACAGTCATTTAACGATAACGGTCATATGTCAATATATGAAAATCGTCTTTTTATCAATAATAGTACAAAAATAATAGAGTATATCATAAATAATGATAATAGTTTACAAAGGGTTTTACACCATGAAATATATGAATCAAGGGGTCCAGCTCTCATAGCAGAAAACAAACTTTACCTTTATCATGGTAGGCATTATACTTACGAAATGAGTATATTCGATTTATCAACTACACCAATGTCATTGATTACTATAATACCAATGCCTATTACATACAATACATGCACCGTTATGTATTCACACCCAATGGAAGATATGATCATCATTCAAGTATGTGATCATGATATATTAAGATTTAATACAATTACTAATCAATTTGAAACATCAATCATTGATCAAGGTTTTGTTGCCGGATATGATAAGTATATTATCAAAGCTTTTGACAATTTTGTAGATAGCAAACATGTACCAATCATCAGGTTTTTTGATTCAACATTGATAGATTCCGATAATCCATTAGGTATTCTAGTGAATGAGTTTACCATTGAGTTAGGTATCCCTCGCTCTGGAATAAACATAAAAGTTGTAGGAAATCAATTACAATTATGTTATTGGGGTTATATAGGAATCTTTGATATAAGTGATATTTACAATCCAATAGAACTTGTTTCTATACATCAAGCCGATAATGAAGAATGGAATGGTTTTTACGAAGCATTATTATATGAAGATTATATGTTCGTTATGCACCGTGATGGTATGAGATGTTATGATATCACTATACCATCGCAACCTTACATAATATATGAAACTAGTTTGAGTCCAATCAGAAATGATAATAGTATGGTGGTTCATAATGATACTCTGTATGCATATGAATATATTCATACAAGTGTTTACAATTTAAATGATAATATAAACAAGGAAGCTATGTTTGGAATAACTGCTTTTGACACCTACAGCTTTAATAAAGATTATACTTCTATCAAGCCATACATGCAGTCAATTCCAATGACAATAACATCAGTTTTTGATGAAAAAGAACCTGTTTATACAATTGATCTTAATCTTCCACCTAAAAGTCTTGTTGTTGGTTATGAAATAATCGACGATCTTTTATATGTGACAATTGATGATTTAAGTTCATCAAGCCATTTTAGTATCTACAAATTAAATACTGATGAAATAAGATTTCAATCTGAGTTAATATATCGAGTACAATTATTAGGTCGAGCAAACCAAATGAGAATCTTAAACAATCATATTATTTTTGCCACCGTTGGAAATGGTTATAATACAATCTGTGAACATTACATATATGCTTTTGATGGATCAAAAATAGACTATATTGACAGTTTTTACGGAATGTTAGCTGATATCAGTGGATATGATCCCGAGTTATATTTTGCGATAAAAACAGTAAATGGTTTTGAGTTTCGTGATAAGTTTGACCCAACCGAAGTGAGATTTGAAAGAAGTTTAAATACTTCTAATATTGCAGATTTATACCATGTTGATAAAAATACAATAAGTTATGCTGTAACTGCTGGAAGCACAATTACATCCTTAATTTTTAACACTTATGAAGATGATTTTACTAATTTTGTTCAAACACATAGGATGAATCATAATTCTCCAACTTTTTATAAGGGATATATGAGCGACTATGTGCGCCCTAATTTAACAAGTTTTTATGCTATAGAAAATGGAGTTCCAAGAAAAATTGGTGAAATAGATTCTGTTCAATTTACCACTTCAGCGTGGATATCTGTAGAGCATAAAATGATTGCTGTTCAAACTTCCGGAGGCAGACATCTTTATACATTTGAATATACACCTATGTCTGATGACGATAAGGCATTGAATAATAACGATATTACAATGGGCTTAATTGGTAATTATCCTAACCCCTTTAATCCTAATACAACAATCAGTTTTAAAACAACAAACGCAGGTTCTGTTGTTATTGACGTGTACAATATACGTGGTCAGAAAGTTAGTAGAATATTCGATGAATATGTAGATAAAGGAACACATACTGTACATTGGAACGGAGTTGATGATTTAGGTAGAGAAGTTTCAAGTGGTATTTATTTGTATCAAATGAGAACTGATGATTTTGTAGACACACGAAGAATGTTGTTGATGAAGTAAATATATAAGCTAATTACCTCTTTATTTTTTCGTACCGTCATTCGGCACGAAAATATGTACGGAACGCACACATATTCTGTAGGGAACGCATTTATTCGTTCCTAGTTCGATTAGGCTCCAAATTCTGTAGGGAACACATTTATTCGTTCCTAATTCCGTATGGAACCCAACCGAACTCGGAACGAATAAATGCGTTCCCTACAGACTAAATGCGTTCCCCACCGAATTAGGAACGCATTTATTCGTTCCCTACAAAAACAAAAAAGAAGATAAAAATGAAAAAAAATCTATTTATTCAAAAAACATTAAAACTGTATTTCAGTTTACTGTTTATCGCATTCACCACCATAACCTTCGCACAAAACCACGAACCCGCCACAATAGAGCTTATCAACATCTTACAAGAAAACCAAGACCTTGAACAACTCTTAACCCGTTCTATAGAGATTGCAAAAGAAATCAATCCTGATAAAAACACAAACCCTGCACAATCTATGGATGAGTATTTCCACTATTTAAACTGGGCGGTTAAAGCCATGCCTTGGAACTCTTTGCAAAGTGCAGAAGAAATCCCTTCTATATTTGATGCTGTTGATCAAAGCCTTAACTATTTTTACTGGTTAATTGACCAACCTTTACCAGAGCTTGAAGATATGGGATTTTATTACAACAGTGTTCAATATTACCCTGCTTTCCAACCATGGATTATCACTTTTGTTAGGTCTTGGGGTGATTATTTATCCACAGAAGAGTCCTGGAATGATGAATATTACCAACAAATGAGAACAGAACCACTTTTCAACCTTGACATTGGCTGGTACGAAGACCCTTCAAATTGGAAAACTTGGAACGACTTCTTCGCAAGAGCATTAAGTTCGCCTGATGTTAGACCTATTGCAGCTCCTGAAGATAACTCGATTGTTATCTCACCCGCAGATTCAGAACCGCAAGGTGTCTGGATTATTGACGCAAATTCTCATATTGAGGTTAAAATTCAAGTAAAATCTACCGAGTTTCTATATATTCCGCTTTTATTAGGTGAAAATAGTAATTATCATGACACTTTTGCAAATGGCACTATAACACATACATTTTTAAATATTCAAGATTATCACCGATTCCATTTTCCCGTCTCAGGAACCATCAAAGAAGTCTTTAATATTCCCGCACAAGACGCTCTAGGCGGAAATACTGTATGGGATGGAGACACCAGAAGATATCTATTGATTATAAATGAACCCGGCTGGCAAACTATTCAAACAAGAGGCTTAGTTGTAGTTGATACACACGATTATGGCTATGTTGCTATTTTACCCATAGGTATGTCTCAAATATCCTCTGTTGTTTTTGAAGATTCTGTTATTGTTGGTGCACAAGTAACAAAAGGTGACCCCTTAGGACGATTTTTATTCGGCGGTTCAGATATTATCATGATTTTTGAAGAAAAAGCAGGTTTTGAAATGTCCGTTAATCCACATGAGCATATATTAATGGGAATTGAATACGGAAAATTGCAAAAACAATAATGCAGATTTGTAGGGAACTGATTTATTCGTTCCTAGTTCGATATAAATCCATACCATCCAGAAGGGATCGATCGCTACGTAGAAAACGATGCCTCACAAAATTATCACCACGCCGAAGGTGTGGAACAATTGAATATGATTAGAAATATGTCGTTTAGGTTCCATACCTACGGCATGGAAATCAAGGGGGGACATCGTTTTCTACGTAGCGATCGATCCCTTCGGGATGGTTACGAATCTGTACGGAACGCACACATTTTCTGTACGGAACGCATTTATTCGTTCCTAGTTCAGTATTGAGCCCAACCGAACAAGGAACGAATAAATGAGGGCACTCAAAAAAGCACCTTATTGAGATATAACAAAATTTTGTATATTTGTCAATTTAGTGCAAAAATCGCCTAAAAATATATTTTGAAATGCCATTTTTTTGATATTGACCCAAAATGCCAAAAAAAAGAAAAATATATTGATATTTTGAAGGTTAATATCGTGTCTGTTAGCGTTAATTGGGTACACCGGTGCATCTTTAGGTTTCAATGATTTAAGGTATTTCCAAATTCTTATAAAATTTATCCAAAGGCATCGGATATTTACCCAGATCCTATGTTTGATAAGCCCCCTATATTTTGTTTTATTATCTGGACAGTGACAAGTTAAGTGATTGATGGCTGATTCTACATTATTTCTAATGTTCAATTCGGTTATAGATCTGTTAGCGATTTCTTGTCGTAGGATGGATCTTATCACTTCTTCGAGAGTAATTTTTCTTTCTTTTCCTTCTATTATTACTTTCCACATAGGTGGTAAATTGGGGTCTTTGCGTTGAATTTCTTTAGCAGGAATAATTGTATTTGTTCTAAGGCAAGTAACAATTAATTGTTTATTTTCATCAAAATGAAAGCTAAGACTAGGTCTTTTGCCTGTAAGATCACTTACAACCAGGTCTATTCCATTATCTTTGCAGTAATTTTGATTTTCCATGTTATGATAAGCGCCGTCTGCGTGTACGCTTTCGATTTTATCAGGAAGAATAGACTGCGAATTTTTTATTGCAGGAATGGTATAATCGACATCTGATTTGCTTGCAGGTTCCAACATTGCATCGGTTACTAAATTGAATGGGTTCTCTGGGTTACAAGTTTCGGTTATATTTGCAGAATAACCTTTGACTGCGGTATCTCCTTTTTCACGATAATCGCATTCGGTGTCATGTGGAGATTGAATGTTAGTCGCCTTGAGTTGTTTTTTAGAAAGTAAGCAAACGTTATCGTCAACAATTTCAAAATGTTGGTAAAATAATGTACGAAGCGTTGCCATGTGTTTGGTTGAATCGTTTTTTATTAAACTAATTATGGAGTATATTAACAAGCCAAGATTTTGCGTTTTTGCTTTAATACTCTCTCTTGGGGTACGAAAAGTTACTTTTTCACCTTCTTCTTTTGTTATTTCTTGCAATTGTTCTTTTACTTCTTTTGTTAAAAAATTATCAACCCAAGGTTTTATCTTAAGATAAGCCAAACAAAGAGTATCATGAATCAGATTGTAACGATTTTTCCAAGCTATATCGCTACCGATATAGGTACTATCCAAACGGATTCTATCACCGCAAAGACCAAATTCTAATATCTGTTCTTGGGTAATTTGGCTAAAAACTAAATTTATCAGATTTATTCCTGTTTCCTCTTCATACTGCGCAACCCGAGCCCGAAAATTATAATATGTTGCATTTGACGGTACAGCTTCATCAAGATTGAAAAGTCCCAAAGATACACGAACGCCTAAGTTCAATTTGCATTCTTCAAACAATACAAGATCGCTCCAATTTTTTCCGTCTTTTAAAATATTCATTGCACATAATATGCGAATTGAAGAGTTCGGTGCACCATTGTCCTCGCAGAATAACGGACGAAATAACTCCTCGTTAATACGCATCGTTATATTTTCACGAAATTGATTGTACCATTTTGTTGGGTCATTTAAATCTTTTATTACACTATTTAACAAAACAGTGTTTACGCTTGTAAACAAATTTAATTGTGTGTGTGTGTTACTTTTTCTAAACATATTATCCTCATATGTATAATCTAATCTTCTAATATATATAACACTTAACTATAAATATGTTACATTTTTTCAAAGAAATATTAGTGACTTCAACACGAAAAATTTCTTGGTATTTAAATCTTTCCATAAACATCCCATATCCAAATCGAAATACGAAAATTGTTAGCATGAATAGACGTTGCATCTGTTTATACCGTGCTTTACATACATATGGCTTCTGTAAGGTATGAATTTATTCTTAATGGACTTTTTAGAGTGCCCTCATTCATTCATTCCTGTTCAACCTGGATCCCCATGCCGAAGGTATGGAACCTAAAAGATATATTTTATAATAATATTCAATCGTTCCACATCATCCCGAAGGGATCGATCGCTACGTAGAAAACGACGCCCACACCTTATCATCCCGAAGGGATCGATCGCTACGTAGAAAACGAAGCCCCCACCTTGATCCCCATGCCGAAGGTATGGAACTGTAAGGAACGCTACAAAATGCATAAATTGTCGGTTGCATCCCTTCAGGATGCGGTTGGTGGGTAGGGCATCATTTTCTACGTAGCGATCGACACCTTCGGTGTGAGGTGGTATTTATATATAATTCCATACCATCCCGAAGGGATCGATCGCTACGTAGAAAACGATACCCCCACCTTATCATCCCGAAGGGATCGATCCTCAGATCCTGTACGGAACGCATTTATTCGTTCCTAATCTGCGAAGCACCACCAATTGTCAATTGTCAATTGTCAACTGTCAATTGTCAATTGTTAAAACAACCATCCAAGTCCAAACAGGTGTGTATTCTCTAAATTATTGTTTAAGAAAGCATAATCAACTTTAAAGTTCATATAATTCACACCAAATCCTGCTGAAAAATCTTCTTCATTGTAATTAAACTTATATCCACATCTAATGAAAAATATCTCATGAACGCTCATTTGAACACCTATAGATGGTAGAAGATTTGCGTGATCGCGCAGATAAACTAGCTTTGCAGAAGGGTATATTCCAAAAACGTTAAGATCAAATCCAGTAGTTAAACCTGCCTCCACGCTAAACGGCAAGTCAATAGTTTCTTTATCCATTTTCGAGCTAAACCCAATATTTTTGATAGCAAAGTCAAAAGCAGTGTTAGTTATAGGAGTTAAAAAAGCATACCCTAAATCAGCTGCAAATCCTAAAGCAGAAGAATTATCTATTTTCTCATATATAAGATTAAGATTTGCTCCTAAAAGCATGTTGGGCATTAATTTAAATGCGTAGTTACCTGTTACTTTTAAATCCATCGGATAGTATGCACCAATAGGATCGCCGTTTTCAGTACGTCTATCGAACTTTCCATTGTCCATGTAAACGAAACCAAGCCCTATTGATTGATTCAGCATGATATTTCTCCATGCTAGGTTGTACATATTGGTTCCGACCAACCAATTGGTTTGTGAAGCTGCAATTGAAGAGCCGCGTGTCCAATTTAATGCAGCGGGATGGTGGAAGATGCCAAGTGGTGAATTGTAGTGCATATCACCCGTATTTGCAGTTGCTGCAAGTTCTGGTGAAACTGGAATTTTAAGAAATTGGAAGCCATACTCCCCTGCTTGTGCATGTAATGTTGAAGTCAACAACATAACTGCGATAAAAATTAAAATAAAAGTGTTTGTTTTCATAATCATTATTCCTTATTTTTCTATACCGAATTTTATATTCATACTGTAACCATTTGCATTCAGAACAGCAAAATAGACACCAGATGCCCATCTTTCTGGGTTGAATACAAAATTAGTTCGATTTTCTTCGTATCCTATAAAATTAGCAGTGTTTTTTGTAATTAATTGACCTGAAATTGTATAAATACTAATTTCAACAGTTGTGTTTTGTGTAGTCATCACGTTAAATGTTAAATGGTTGTGAAACCGTTTTATCCAAGGACTCGGGAAAACATAGGTTTTCTCTTTAACAAAAACGCCAGAATCTTGTATAAAAGAATTTGTAATTTCTTCTTCCCAATATCCGTTTCTGTAATAATTTCCGAAGCTCATACTCCAATTTAGGTTATCTAAATTTATAGCATCGTCAAGTCTGATATTGTAAATTCTACCTTTATCGGTTGCTTGAAATAAAGTAACATCATTGTTCTGTGAGGTTATGAAAGGTAAAGTTTGAAGAGGATATGAAAGAGATTTTGTCAGTCTGTTAATAACATTAAAACTACTGTCAAAAAACATCAATCTATTTCTTGAAAAACCTCCAATGTAAAATATTTCGTCATTATTCTTCCAATTCCAGGCAATCAAGCCAGAACCACCTGAGTTCAAAGGGTCTGGATTATCTATCAAAACATGTTTTATCAGATGACCTGTTATTGTAAAAACAGAAAATCCATTTGCATGACTAAGAATTATATCTGCTTTTCCGTTTTTAGAAACATCTTTAAACACGGGCTGCCCTGTAATTTTAAAAGGCATATTAATGTTAATTTCAGTAATGCCTCCGCCTGATTGACCAAAACCAACTGAATCATAATAGTCTTCAAATATGAAAAACCTATTTGTAGCAAGATGGTTATAATGTAAGATTTGAATATTCCATTTATTACCAAAGAAATCACCTTGATATATTTTCCAATCTGCTTCTGGGTTTATATCATCAATATCAAAACTATAACTTAAATCATAATAACGTATTGCCACTAAACTAGCCATAGCATTTTCATATGAATACTCTACATATCTGATTTCTTTATTATGATACAGAAAGTTTGATAGTTTGCCATTAATGGTTATATCGGTTATTACATCAAATAATTGGTCTAATATCAGCCATCGAGAATATGTATTATCCGTTAATGATAATATCCATCTAGCCTGTTTATCATTGACTGTCCATTCGTCATCTATATACACTACAGGATTTGCCCAGAACCAATCATCTAAACTCCACTTCTGTTCCCATCGTTCACCATCAAAAACAAGTAATTTTGCAAGAACATTATGAAACTGGTCTTGTGCTGGAATCACAAGTTGCTTTTCTCCGTCAAATGTATAATTAAAAGCCAAAGTATCTGCTTCTAACCAGATAGGGTGCAAAGGAATATTGTTTTCAAAAAGAGAAATATAGCCATCAGAATGAAAATAATGAACTGTATTAATTCCATTTCCTTTAAAATCAAATACAAAAGGCTCTAGATAATTCTCAAATTCATAGTTAATAGTTGTCTGGCTAAATGGTTCAAATCTAACTGAAAATCTCATTGTTCTATCTGATTGACTTACATCATATATCTCAAAACTTACTCCACCATAATTACTTGAGGCATCTGGTATTGAATAATCTTTAGTTATCGGGTGTTCTCTCATACCTAAATAGTCGTTATTGCCTGCACGATACGATTTGTATGGTCCGCCACGCATGTAATAATGAGGAGCTGAAGATGTCATATGTTGAATCCCATCAGCTTCTTTAAGCGCTACTCCGCGTCTAGCTGGATTTGCATTTATAGTGTTATTGGTTATGTTTGCGTCAATCACATATTCGTCTATATGCCAGATAAGTAAACCTGACGGGTCTTCATAATTCGATGTACCTGCTATCGTATAATCTAAAAAGAAGTCCCATTCACTACCGCGTAAATTGTTTTTCATTAAATTAACAATAGGAAATCTTAAAATACCAGTTCCATCCCTAAGTTCTGTGTAGGCAAAATCTTGTTCTTCATCAGGAAGAAGTTCAAAAGTGTGTGTAACACGCTCTGACCACTCATTGGTTGTTATATTTAAAAGCATATCTTTTATTGGGTTGTGCTGACGATTCTCAATAAGATAATATTCTTTCTCAGAAAAAGGAATTTTATACAAAACCGATGATCTATCAAAGGTTTCAATAATGTTTATATATTCATTATTGTTGTCAATTATGATAGGTTCTTCCCAGCCTGCGTAATATCTAACCCAAGCAGAGGGCATAGGTGGCGTTTTACCATCGTTATTCCACGTGCCTGTACCCATAATACAATAATTTCCAGTGCCAGCATGAGAACCAAAGGAAGAGACATTTCCAAACAAAGAAGGCAAACCCATAGCCCTTCCATACTGTGTTGCCAACACACCTAGTAATTCGTAATATCTGCCTTCGTCAAAATCAGGATGATATTGCTCGGATGGGACTAATACAACCCTATTAACAAAAGCACCATCTGCTGTTTCGATACCCTGATAAACTAAATTATCTGGGTCTAAAACGTTTCTAAATGTGTTTAAAGACATAAATGTAGACCACAAATTGTGGCTTTGCGAATTGTAGATGTCAGATTCCTGCCCGGCTCCTGAATGAAAAACAATTAAAGACTCGTAATTTATAAACTGTAAGTCGTCGCCTATTATCTGAATAAGTTCAGCAATCATTTCAACACGTCTTCTTCCTTCGAAATTGTCATCACCATACCAAGCCAGATTTTGGCTCATTGTATAAACCTTAGGAGCCATATAATAATTCAGATTATATCTTTCCTTAGAAGCATCTAAATAGAAATCCTTTAAATGTTTCATGTATTTATTGAAATAAGTTTCGTTATGTGCATGATAAGCAGGAAAACGCTCTTGGTTGTTGAAAGGTTTATCAGGAAAATCTATTCTTAATACAAGTACATTGTTGGTTAAATTAACGGCTGAACTTCTTCCTTGAAATAAAACAACATCGTCAAAGTCTTCACAGATAAGTTGCTCTGGTATGTTAGCCTTGCGAAGCGGGTGAGGCAAAGCTTGAGGCAAAAGTGTGCCTGCTAAAAAGATTAGTAAGATTACTGTTATTAAACGATTAATCATTGGGTCTCCGATTAATATTGTTGGGAACGCCCATATTCTGTACGGAACGCATTTATTCGTTCCTAATTCGGTTGGGAGCAAATTGGGAATTAGGAACGAAAAATGCGTTCCGTACAGGCATAAATGCGTTCCCAACCGAACTAGGAACGAATAAATGCGTTCCGTACAGAATTTGGGTATCCCATACAGATATTCAACACAACTTTTCTTTATATATTACATAATTTTTCAGTTAACCCTTATTCTTCTTCTTCCTCTTCAACTTCTTCTTCGTCATCTTCAACATTAAAGTATTCTTCAAAAGCAGTTATTACTTTTTCGAATAGAGCTTCATCTTCTATACTTGCGATAGAAATTGATTCATCGTCAATGTTAGAACATTCGTATACGTGGTATTCATTAGAATCCATAGGCAATAATGCAACATATTGTTTTCCTTCAAATTCTATTACATCTAAGATCTCGCATTCTTCCATTGTTCCATCTTCAAGTTCTACATCAATTGTTAGAACATAATCTTGGTCGTCTGTTGGTTTTTCTGTCATTTTTTCTCCTTTTATTTATCCAATTAATAATGCAGTTAAAAAATTTAAAGGGGTTAAAATTAATTTTTCTACTAGACGAAGTCTAAAAATAAAATTTACTGCAAATATAATCATAAGCAGATATGTTCCTTTTTTTTCAAAACTGCACCATTTAAAATACATATCATCAGTCATAAATCCGCCTAAAATTCTTGAACCATCAAGCGGAGGAATTGGGATTAAATTAAATAAACCCAATGCAATGTTTATCATTACCGCAAATTGCAAAGTAAAGAAATATAACATATAAAGAAAGTTTGATCCGGGGTTGCCTAGCAACCCTAAACTTGCATGATAAATCATGGCGACTAAAATAGCAAAGGCGAAATTTGCCAAAGGTCCAGCAGCTGCTGTTAATGCTGTTCCAATTTTCATATTGTCGAAATTATAAGGATTGATAGGCACCGGTTTAGCCCAGCCAATTCTTACGATAAGCAACATGATAGCTCCTAAAATATCAAGATGTTTTATTGGATTAAGAGTTAATCTTCCCATTCGTTTTGCAGTGTCATCTCCTAATTTATAGGCAGCCATAGCATGTGAAAATTCGTGAAATGTAATTGCAATGATTACAATAACAACTTGAATAAGCATGGTCAAAATGTTTGTTATTAATTCCATCAATATCTCCTTTTTTGCTCATAAGAAATTAATATCAATTTTTTGTCAAGAATTATTTTTGTAACATAATATCGAAATTGTTGTTTATTATGTTTATGTGGTTTTGTCGCATAAATCCATATCGTGGAGAAAAATCTCAAAGGGGTAATAAGTGGAAAACTCCAAAATTAATTTTTTAGATTTGCTCATAATAGTTGTAAAAGGTAAACGTTTTATAGTTGTTTTCACAGTTGTCATGTCTATTATTGCCGTAATTTATTCTTTAGTAACATATGAAAAATGGACATCCAGATTTTCTATTATCCCAATATTAGATACAAGTGCAACAGTTCCGACACCTAGTTTGTTTGATGGCTTTGGGTTTGGTTCAGGGTTAAACCTTAAAAGTGTAAGTTTAAAAAACTCTGTTATATTAAAGAGTAGAACCTTTAGCGAAAGCGTGGTAAGGCAATTTAATTTAATAGATTATTTTAAGATAACAGAGCCTGACACATTGAAGGCAATGGACTTTGCCATTCGTAATTTACATACACAAATGCTTGATGTAATCTTAAATGATGAAGTTTATTTCTTAACAGTAAACGTAACAAGTAAAGATAGGCAACTTTCACAAAACATAGCTCAATATTATTTAGATTATATAACCAGTTATAATTTAGATAATTCAAACAATATAGGTCGTCAACGCAAGGAACTTTTAGAACAAAGAGTAGATGTAATAACAAATGAAATGAATATATTAGCCGAAGAACTTAGATTATTTCAAAATGAACATAACATCGTTGAAATGCAAGGTCAGTCATTAGCAATAATAGACAGCTATGGTTCATTATTAGAAGAATTTTTAAGTGTTGAAGTAGAACTGATTCATGTGACGAATATCATGCCTAATTCCATACGTCATCGTGATTTGGCTGATAAAAGAAGAATTTTACTAGATACCATAGGTAGATTGGAAACAGGATACGATGCAACTCCTTTTTTACTATCTCTCAATAATTTAACAGATAAGGCTTTTACAGTTCGAGAAAAGAGTTTCCGACTTGAATTATATCAAAGGATGTTACTTGTTCTACATCCTCAACTAGAAAATGCCCGCATAGAAGAAATAAACAGCATAGATAGATTAGAAGTAATTGATATGCCTAATTTTCCGGGTGAACGCACTCATCCTAAAAGAGCCATCATATGTATAATAACTTTTATGCTCTCATTTCTATTTTCAACCGGTTGTGTAATCATGTATAACATTTTAAGTGATGAAGATAAAGGTAAATTAAGGATGTTATGGACTCTTCTATTTCGATGGAAAAGCTAAATCCGATAAAACAATATATATCAGTTTATTCAGAATATTTATTCTTAATCGGGTTGTTTTTAACAGTTTTTTTTCAAACGTTTAAATATTATTTAGGAATATTGTTTGTAGCTGAATATTTTATATTTTTTTTATTAATATTCTATATTATTTTATTATTACTAAATATAGAAAAGATTCATTATAATAAAACGTTGTTTATAACATATTTTTTATTTCTTTTATGGTTGATGTATGGCACAATAGGAATGTTTTTTGCACAGCATACAGAAAACGTGATATATGCTTTGTTTCAAAGATTTATTTCATTTTTAAACCTTTTAGTTATTTCACAATACTTAAGCACTAAAAAAAGAATAGTATTCTTTGAATTTATTCTATTATTTTGTATTTTATGGAATTTAGGAGTTGCCGTTTGGGAAATTACAACTTTGCAGCATTTGCCACAATCTCAATTCTACGGAAAGCTAAGTTTTATTCCCACTGGAACATTTAACAACGAGAATAATCTTGCAGCTACATTTTTTATATGCAGTCCATTTTTGTTTTTTATCAAGAACAAAACAAAAGATTTAGCAATATTTTTATTATTCATTATATTACTTATAATAACAATTATAGGTGCTAGATTATTAATATTTGTTTTTCTGCCATTTTTTGTTTATGTTTTTTTAAAAAGGCTACCCATTTTAAACAAATTAATTTTTTGTTTGGTGGTGTTTTTTGCGATTAATGCTATATTTTCAAAAGTTCCATTAGCTAAAGAAATAGCATCGCGTCAAAAAATGTTAGATTTTTCTTCATTTTCAGATGAAACCGATTCACAAATACCCGGTTCAGTTGAGGTTAGGTTTTATTTAATGAAAGTTGCATTGGAAGAATTAGGAAATTCTTATGGTCTGGGAATAGGTTCCGGTAATTTTGAAAGAAGAATTCACCCTGACCGCGAAGCATATTTAGCAAGAATAAAGGTCGCACATAGTTTATTTTTTGATGTATTAGCTACAGAGGGCATAATAGGATTCATAATTGTATGTCTAATAGTATTCTCATGTTTAAGAGCTATAGTATATCAAACAAACAAAAGTACAAAGAGCACATATTTCTTTTTATCTTTATCAGAAGACGAAAAGAAGGTAATGATATGTATTCTTTTTTTCGTAGTAGGTACAACATTAATTGGCTATTACAAAGATAACCAAGTATTTTGGAGTATTCTTGGTTATTCTTATGCAATTATTTATAATAAAAATGATAATCAATTAATGAGGGCACTTTAAAAAGTAAATTTAAAATAAAATCATACCTTACACATGCCGTAGGTATGTGAGGCTCGGTAGAAACAAATACACCCACCAAATCTGCATCCCGTAGGGATGCA